>SWCB01016448.1_pt1 | contig 13505 bp, 16 predicted proteins | sample 4692901 | NCBI WGS metagenome assembly SWCB01 (sample SAMN10267276, study PRJNA491770) | bioreactor metagenome | isolation source: DHS bioreactor inoculated with subseafloor sediment | place: Japan: off Shimokita Peninsula | collected 2006-08 | reverse complement strand
ATGAACGGAGTAATTCTAAACTGCTGGTTTGCCCGCCTTTCGAATGAGGATGTTCCCGTTACATTTCCATCGGCAATGATGGTTATCGTAACTCCATTGTCTCTGGAAAGCTCCATTATGGCATTCTCGGCATCCATTCCATCCTCACCGCTCAATCTATATGTCTCATAAATTCCGGTCATGCGGTTTTTGGTGCTGCTTACATAGATATCATCTAAAAAAAAATTGTTCACTATGAGGAAAGCCGCTTGAAAAGCGACAATCAGAATCACAAATGTTATGAAGATTTTAAAGCGTATTGATTTGGTCATGACTTCACCTCAAATTTATACCCTAGTCCCCGAACGGTCTTTATACATGTCCCTGCTTCGCCTATTTTAGCTCGCAAATTCTTTATATGCGTATCTACAGTTCTAGGGTCTCCGTAAAAATCATATCCCCACACAGCATCAAGAATAGCATCTCTTTCCAATGCTATATTCATGTTCTCCATAAGGTATACAATAAGCTCGAACTCCTTAGGGCTAAGCTCCAGCTCCTCATCCCCGACACTCGCAGCATGACTATCAGGATTTACTGACAGGTCGAAAACTTTGTATTTGGCCTCATTGCTTTTACCTGCACGCCTAAGCGCAGATTTAACCCTTGCCATAAATCTTTCGTATCCAAACGGCTTTGGAAGATAATCGTCGGCACCCAATTCGAGCCCCTTTATTTCATCGTGAACCTCGCCCAAAGCAGTGAGGAATATGACGGGAACATCGGATTCCTCTCGTATTTCACGACAAACTTCCCAACCGTTTTTCTCAGGCATCATGACATCGAGTATAATCAGATCTATATCATCATTCATATAGAAAACTTCCAATGCTTTCTTGCCGTTTTCGGCCTGAAGAACTTCGTAGCCCTCATTATTTAGATAATCTCCTATGATCTTCCGTATGCGTTCTTCATCATCTGCAACCAATATTTTTATTGTCATGACTCCTCCAATTTAAATATGCCTTGCCTATATATTCTTTGAAAAAACCGTAATCCCTGCATAAGGCAGGGATTACGGCAATACTGCTTTAATATTTTGTTTTTATAGCTCCTCAACATCCATCAATGGAGTGAATCTTGCTCCGGTACGGTTGCCAAATGGCACACCGTTTTTTGCACCTCTGTCAAAATTGGGATGAAAGTTTCCATGTCCTCTTTGCTCCGAATTGCCGCCGCGTCCCGGGAAAATATCGCGAATGGCTTCAGCTTGGCTGTCCGAAATCAATCCCTCGTCAAGCATTTTTTCAACCGGACCCTGGAAATCATCTCTGTGCGCATCGATGTATTCCCTTCGCTCTGCCCAAGTCATTTCGGACAATTCCTCGCGAATCTCTTCTCTTTCTTCCTTGCAGTCCTCCATGAAATCAAGTACATCTTCCATCTCAGCCTCTGTCAGAATTCCTTTATCGATTATGCTTTCGATAAACTCATCTCTTCTTTGATCCCTAAGAACTTCGATGCCTGCAACAATGTCGTCTGCCGTCTCTTGTGAAATGACTCCCTCATCAATTAAAAACTCCAGTGGCCCTTCTCCCGCTTCGGGATGCACTCTCTCGTCGGGCGAAAGATCCCTTTGCTCTTCGAGGAAGGTTTCTATGGCGTCGACGTCCCTTTCATAGATCAACCCGCTTTCGACCATTTCATCCAGCAATCTGTCGCCTATTGCCAATCTCACTCCAGGCGCTTCCATTCTGCCTCTATTCGACCCCATCCTGCCTCTGTTTTCCGATGCGTCTCTGAAATATCCTCTTTGATTTTCTACTGTATCGGTTTCGGTTGTTTCTGTCGCAAATGATGTTATTCCCATCGCAAGCAACATTGAACCTGCCAGCACTACGCTTAGGACTTTTTTAGTTTTGTTGTTTTTCATTTTCTTCATTCCCCTTTTCTTTTTTAGTTTGTTTTTCTTGTCTGACTACATATTACCCGGGGAATGTGACGGTTTTGTGATGAAAATCACAAATATAAAAATGCACCCTTTTTTTATTTCGGCAATCGCTTCCGTCTTCAATAGGGACGCATTTCTTATCTATTTGTTGTTTTATTACCTATTTTTTCCAGCTTGTTGTAAAGCGTTTTCCTTGATATTCCTAATGTATTGGCAACCTTTGTCTTATTACCATTGAAAACTCTCAGAAGCCTACAGATTTTTTCTTCCATGTCATCCGAAGTTTTTTTTGTCTTCCTTGAATCCACTTTTTCAAGTAAATATTCAGGAAAATCATATGATTGGATGATTTCATCAGTACCTTTTATATATGCATGCTCTATAATATTTCTAAGTTCCCGAACGTTTCCGGGAAAGCAATAGCCAAATAAAAGGGTAAGCGCCACCTCGCTGATGCCGTTACGATTCTTCAAATAACGGTTATTCAATTCCTCAATAAAATGCTCTATAAGTATCGGCAAATCAGTTATTCTGTCTTTCAAAGGTGGTATCTTTATCGGGAAAATATTTAATCTGTAAAACAAGTCCTCTCTAAACTCTTTTTTTTCTACCATGTCTCTCAAATTTTTATTTGTAGCCGCTATAATTCTGATATTTGTTTGCCGAACATTGACAGAGCCAATGCGTCTGTACTCGCCACTTTCGAGTACCCTCAAAAGCTTCGCTTGAAATCTAGGACTTATTTCACCTATTTCATCTAAAAACACCACTCCATTTGAAGCAGTTTCAAATATGCCCTTATGTATATCATCCGCTCCTGTATATGCTCCCTTTTCGTGACCGAACAGCTCATTTTCCAACAATGTCTCAGATAATGTGGCGCAATTGATTATAATTAATGGTTGCTCTTTCCGTTGGCTCATTCTATGAATAGCTCGTGAAACAATTTCTTTTCCTGTTCCTGTTTCCCCCATGACTAAAACAGTAGCATCAGTTGGAGCGACCGTTTTTACCAAATAACAAATTTCCTGCATTTTACTGCTTTCAAAGATCAGTCCCATACTTGAAATATCAAAACCACCTTCGCTTTTAGTCGTTTTTCCCGATACCAAGTTTACAGCCGGCATAACCATGACACAACAGCCTTCGACAATCTCTTCTATTACGGTGGGTATGATAACAAGTTTAACTGACATACTACGCCCACTTGATGTTTTCAATATGCTCTTTTCGACCGTTATCAGTTTTTTCTGCCTCATTGCCAAATCCAACGGGCTTTCATGAAATTTTTTATTATGTCGAATAAAATCGTCGCAAGGCTTACCAAATAACATCTCTTTCAAAAAACCGGTTTCAGCCAAGAAAAAATCATTAACATCTATGACCTTCCCATCTCTATCAACCAAGAAAAGTCCGACTTGCAAATTTTTTATTGTTGTATCTTTCAATGACATATCCACCACAATCTGCCCCCAATACACTATCGCGATTGTTGCCTCATCTATATTTGAATTGAATACACATCCTAGACAGTTCAGCTGCCATTTCAGAAATATTATCTTCCTCCTGCATTCCAAATGTAATTCCTATGACGCCAAGAATTTCATCACCTTCAATAATCGGATAAGCAGCAGCCTTAAGGGTTATTCCGAAAACTTCACTGGGAATGACTCCGTGATACGGCTTCTTTGTGCTTAGAACTACCGGGCCTACTCCCGCTCTTATTTTATCTCCGGCCTTAGTATTGAAATCATTCCACTTCGATGTCTGCGGAACACTCATATATGTATATTTTTCCCTGTCAGTTGCCCAAATCACGACATTATCCTCCATGCCCATTATTTGTGGCAGACAAGGCACAATCTTCATAAAAGTCTCCAACAATTCTTTCCCTTGCATATATATTCCTCCCATTTCACAAATATTATCCATTTTTTGCATAGCCGATTTCTTTATTACTAACACAATTAATAATTCTTGTCCAGTCTGCTTTTTTTTCATTTTTAACCATTATGTGTAGAATTGTGTAATTTTATGCCTTCTGAATTATTTTTTACACAATACCGCCAACTGTCAAACCGATAAAACTGTTGCAAAACCTCGATTTCTTATTTGGCATCATCCTTGCAATAAGTATATTCGAAATAATCGAAATAATTTATTTTATCAAGGGAGGTGTTAATATGGGTATCGGCTTACCTGAATTGTTAATGGTATTAGTTATCAGTTTTGTTATCTTTGGAGCTGGCAAATTGCCAGAGGTTGGAAGTGCTCTCGGAAAGAGTATTTTCGAATTCAAAAAAGCAAATGCGGAAGTGCAAGAAAAAACCACAATCAATAAATCGTAAGACAGGAGGAATCAATATGGATAAAAATTACGGAATCGGTTTGATTGCCGGCTTTGTTATCGGCGGAGCCATATTCATGATAACTATGAATATTCTGGTTTCAATTTAATGAGAAGGGAGTAACGACATGGCAAAAGAAATTACTAGAAGACAATTTGTTAAAGGCTTGGGAGCTGGCTCAGTAGTTGGATGTTTTGCTACATCCGGTATTGCTTCGACATTTTTCAAAGATTCGTACATACCCGAGAAAAAAGTTGGCACAACTGATATCGGGAAATGTAAAAGTGTAAAAATTACATGTATTTCAGAAACAAGCTGGTTTGCAGACAAACCTTTGTTGCGCGACATAAAAAGCGCCGGGGGAGCTCTTGCCAGCCAATACGAAGTCCCCTGGGCTGTAACAGGGGTCGAGGAAGGCTACAATGGCAACAATTGCGGTGGCTATTCCACTCTTGTCGATATAGAGCAGCTTGACGGAAGCCACAAGTACATACTTTTGGACAGTGGCTGGAACACAGAATGGATGGACAAAAGATTCAAAGAAGAGGGAATCGACAAGATGCTTCAGAACGATGAGATCGAATTCCTTTTCATTTCGCATGAACACATCGACCATTACTGGGGTTTGGAATCAACTTTCAAGCATAAACCCGATATTGAAATGCACATACCGGACACTTTTTCAGAGGATGGATACAAATTCATGAAGGGTGCTGAATATCCTGCCGCCAACATAAAGAATTCCATCCCTCACCAGGGAAAACTTGTCAAGCACGAAGTCGGCAAGATTGACAAGCTTTTCGAAGGCGTCGCTTGCGCTGCATTGGACTGCCCTTGCGGCCTACAGGTTTTCGGTGAAGAGGTTCTCATTTTCGATGTACAAGACAAAGGCATTTGCACAGTAACCGGCTGTTGCCACATGGGAATATTGTCTCTAGTCGATTTCATTAAGTGCAACATCAAGGGTGGCGACAATATTTACGGAATCTATGGCGGCCTTCACATCTCGCCATACGAGGACTGGGATCCGCAATATGACGACCTTATACTTGCGATCGGAGACTACAACATAAACCGTCTCGGATGCAACCACTGTACCGGTTACATTACCGTCGAGAAGATGTTGAAAGCAGGCCTTCAAATAATCGGCGGAACAGCTCAAAATAAAACAAAACGAACGACATATTTGGGCAACGGGGACACTTTAGTATTCTAAAAACGAATAAGGAGCGTACATTTATGGATAAAAATTGGATTGATCAAAGAGTTTTCAAATCCAGATGGGGCACTACGCTGTCTGGTCTGGGCAATTTTGCTCTGATAACAGCAATATTTTTCGCGCTTTGGCGAATTGTAATGGATCCTACCGGGGTTCTTAGACTTTACACACCAATGTACGGCTTTTCATATTTTCAGGTATTGCTCATCGCCATATTGATGACTGCCCTTATTATGAATTTCAAGCCGATAAAAACCGAATTTTTAAACAACAAACATCCTTTATTCAAAGGAATTGTTTTGCTGGCGATAAATTTTTTAGGCGTTTTCATAGCAGTTCGCGTAATTTTCAACGGAATGATAGGCGAAATTGGAATCCCCTACTTCAGCCCTGAAAAGCTGACTGAATTGGGCATGTCCCCTTTCCTGGCACGCGAATATGCTTCCGGTGCAATCATCTATATGTGCGCACTCATCGCATTGATTATTCCCATCTGGTTCTTTTATTTTGATAACTGGCCGGCAAGGGAAATAAAGAATGTCAAGGGAGCTGTCACCAGCGTCATCGCAATACTATTTTTCTCATTACTGGGCTTCTTCGTCCTTCTTCAACCGCACTTCGGCATTCTTTTCTACCCTTGGCAAAAGTACATGGCTGCCTTCCCGTGGTGGGCGTCATTTGCCGGAACTCTAAGCGGCAACTTCAATCTCGGATGGATCATGTGCTGGACAGCCGCTGTATGGATGATTGAAACAACATGGGAAGGATATCCCGTTAAATTTTTCAAAAAACAGCCTGTCAAAGCCATCGCAGGAATCGTCATAAGCTTCGTAGTCGGAATGATTTTCTTCAAATCTTTCCTTCTCATGGAAACTGTAGTATGGGGATCCGCCGTCAGCGGTGCAAAACTCATGCTCGCTCCTGACTGGAGATTCTTGCATGCAGGTGAATCGGCAATGTTCATGCTTGTGGCCGTAATTGCATGGAACACTTATTTCAAGAACTGGCCAAATAATTTCGATATTGAAGTCAACATCGCTTTGCGAACTGTCATTGTAGCTGCCATATCAGTCGTATTCTATATGATATTCTACAACTTCAACCACTTGGTCCTGGGTACGCAACCGGGTTATGCACATCCGTCCCAATTTCCATTGGCGCCTATCGTGGTCATAATCTGTCTCATTCTTATTCACGACTTCTTCTTTGACCGATGGCCCGGAGAAGTGCTGAAAACCAGACTTTCTTCAGATATAAACAAATAGAAAAAGACACCCGGAGGATGAATCATGGACACGCATATTTCTGCAGCAGATGTATTGGTGATTGCACCATACTTGGAAGCCCTTTGGCAGTATCTATCCGAAGAGGCGAAAGTCCGTAAGGCATTAGGAATAAGCTATCTCAGTTATGACTGGACAGGCCTTCCCGGTTGGTTTCTCTGGTTAGAGAACATGCCAGGCACATATCAGATAAAACTGTGGGGACATGAAATTTCGGATCTAGGCTTTTCAAGTACGCATGCGCTTATACGATACTATCCCGACACCAACGAAAGTTTTTTTGACAAATATTCAAAAGAAGAACAACGAATTCGCAACACTGATTTTTTCGATTCACGCCCGATCAAAACCATCAAGAACGATGGTGACGGGTATGAACACATCGATGTGGATCCGAATAAAACGATGGGCATACCAAAACCAAAAATGCGCGAAATGATTCATCCTTCTCTTTTTATCGCAGGCGAAATGGATTTTGTCTCTAACAACCGGACAATCCAATCTGTCACCTTCAGAACCCAGAGCCACTGCCGGACATGTAACTCCGGCGGTGACATCATCCGGGATATTCCCGGATTTCAAATAATTAAAAATCTGGTAGCTCCAATACTGTCAGCATTCTGCCTTCTAACAAGCAGCCGACCACAGCTTAACATCGATTCCGCCATTGGTGAAACAATATATGCCGAAACCGACGGTGCCCTTGTCAGCAAACAAAATGAAACTGTTCAGGAATATATTATTAGTATGCGGCTAACTGAAGAAACAGGCCTTTTGAATGAGACTCATGCAAAACATCTGCTCAAAGAAATCCGCCAAACCATGGAAGGTGAAATCAATGGATGAACGAATGACTATACTGAACCACTTCAATGCATTGAAAAAAACACTCATAAAAATCTTAACAACATTAATACTTTTTTCTTTAATCATGTATTACTTTTCACCTGAAATCATAGAATTCATCAGACAACCGGTCGAGAAATTAGTTTTCATTTCTCCATCTGAAGCTTTCCTTGTAAAGATAAAGGTATCGCTAATGTCCGGGTTCATGGCCTCTTTCCCGATAATTTCAATCTTCCTGTTTCAATACTTGTCGAGCGGCATGAAAAAAAGCGAAAAAAAATTCATACTGCTTCTTCTCCCTGTATTCATGATAAATTTCGCTCTCGGCCTTTACTTCTGCTGGAAAATAGTCCTGCCAATAGCCCTTAATTTTCTCCTCAGCATGAGTTTTACCGGAATCAATCCCATGATTTCCTTCAAATTATATGTTTCATTCATCACGCTTATGCTGCTAGCTTTCGGCAGCGCATTCGAGATGCCGGTTTTAATATTCATCTTAGCAAAACTCAAAATCATCAATCCGGCTTTTCTACTTAAGCGCAGGGGCTATATTTACGTTGCGATATTCTTGATATCAGCGATTATAACTCCGCCGGATGTGATTTCGCAATCCCTGCTTGCCGGTCCGCTAATCTTTATGTTTGAAGTCAGTTCCTTTTTCGGGAAACTGGCATATCGGAGGTGATGTAAATGCTTGGAATCGGATTTTCCGAACTTCTTCTTACTCTAGCCATAGCTCTTGTCTTTGTCGGACCCGACAAATTACCTGAAGTCGGCCGCTTCATAGGCAAAATAATCGGCAAAATCAACCGCACCACCCACATTCTCATGGAGGATGATGTCACAATACTTCTGAAGCAAGGACACAAACCAGAAAATGTTATTCTAGCCAAGGCTTTCGAGAAGCTCGAATTAACAGATGAAGCAATCACGCATAACAATAATGATATTAAGGAAGCCGAAAATCAGGTAAATATCGGATGAAACAAAAGGATGCTGCAATTGCGGCATCCTTTTGTTTCATCCCGCAAACTTTATAGCCTGTGCCGGACACTTCTCAATAACCGGCTTATATGCGCTTATTTATTCTGTGACAAAGTCTTTTCCTCTCCAATACGCCTTTCCATTATCCATTTCAAATTCATCAGGCATAATACTTGCGCAAAGTCAGCAACCTATGCAATAGTCTTGATTTGCCGCTACTCCCACTATGTCTTCTTCCTTCTGTTCATCATCGAATGGGATATCTTTCCTTTTTACAATCATAGCGACTATGAAAGACATGGCTAGAATTGACACAATCGTAAGAATCCATCTTGTCCCCATGAATTGAAGCCCCAGAAATTTCGATTCGTTTGCAAGCATAGGAACCTTGATAACCGCCCAAGCGCTAAGAATAATCACGACATTACTTATGCTAGCGCCCTTTTTCAAGAGCATCTTGCTCACGGGAAATGCAGCATATATGGGCCCTGCGGAAAAGCTTCCGAGCAAGAATGAAAAGAACACCCCTTTTACTCCGGATTTTTCACCGAAGCTGTTGATGATTACTTCCTTCGGCACCCATGTTTCGGTAATTGCCGTAAGTACGAAGATAACCGGCATTATTTCAAGCATTTCGATAACATAATACATGCTGTTTTTTACTGATGAATTGGCTTTGTCCGGCATTGCCATGAAAAGGAAGGCATATATTGCTATGACAAATGCCAATAGTTTATTTCTTTTTATCATCCCTATAAGCTCCGAAAGCCACCCCGGCAACGCCCCAAAGCGAGAGTGTGAATATATCCATTTTATTTTCTTCTTTTCTTCAATAATCCACTTTATTGTTTGATGGATTAATATTATAATAAAAGTCGAAATATAACAGTTACCATGGTAACGTTTTTAAATGAAAAGGAGTTTTCTTATGGATATAAATAAATATTTACCCATCATGAAGCTTTCAGGATTTTTCGATGATTTCACAGATGATGCATTAATCGATTTGTCAGCCGGCACTTCCTGGAATATCAAACGGTACAGCAAAAGCTCGTTTGTGCATTTTGAAAGCGAAAAATGCACCTCATGGGATATAATACTGTCGGGACAGGTCATCATTAAGAAAATCGATGAAAATGGAAACATACTAACTCTAACCGAATTCGGCACCGCCGAAACAATTGGAGGAAACACTTTATTCTCGAGCCACCCGTTCTTCCCGATGAGCGTTTTTGCAAAATCGAATTCCGAAATTCTGCATATAGACAAAGATTCAGTACTCAAACTCTGTCATACGAGCGAGCGATTCTTGATTCGATTTCTGACTGGCAATTCCGACAAGGCTGTGGTGCTATCCAACAAAATTAAATCCATTTCCATGAAAACGATAAGGGAATCAATTATCGAGTACCTGACGCATGAATACTATGTCCAAAAAAGAGAAAATATCCTGCTCATGTCAAGCAAGAAAGAATTGGCGGAAAGACTGGGCATCCAAAGGACTTCTCTTTCCAGGGAACTCGCAAAAATGAAAAATGACGGCTTAATCGATTACGATATAAAATCCATAACAATTGCCGACCGTTCATTGATAAAGGGATTGTAGACAAAATAATAGGAGGCAGGCCTTTTCAAGGCTTGCCTCCTATTATTATTATCATGTCAGATATTTCTTGGCTATCGCTACATAAAACATAACTGCTTCCACAAGTTCTTCTATTCTTGTATACTCGTTGGGCTGATGAGCCATATGCGCATCGCCCGGCCCATAGAAAACAGCCGGCAAATTTGTGGCGGGAAGAAACACCGAAGCGTCTGTATAGAAATTCACTCCGCGGGGAACCACGTTTTTCTCGAACTCGTCCATAATAACCTCGCAGCACATGGAAACGAACGGATGATCCCCTAATGTCTCCACTGAGGGCCTGTCGTTCAGAACCTTGACTTCCGCAGAAAATTCCGGAGAATCCTTTTTCAAGCCTTCTATAATCCCCTCAAAATCCCTTACTATTTCGCTGTGCACCATTCCCGGCACTGTACGCATATCTATAGTCAGGCTGCATTTGTCTGGAACAACATTAGTTTTCACTCCACCGCTAATCGTCGATATGTTCATGGTCGGGTATCCAAGCAAAACATTGTCATTGTAATCGAACTTGTACTCAAACAATTTTCCCAACAGCGCATTCATATGCTCTATTGCGTTGATTCCCTTGTGAGGGAACGCACCATGGGCTGTCTTCCCGTAAGTCGTTATCTCAACCCAGAAAGCCCCCTTTTCCGCTACATTTATCTCGCATGAACTCGGCTCTCCTATTACTATGGCTCCAACGCCTTCCAAACCGCCCTTTTGAAGAAAATCAAATGCTCCTATGCTGTCTGTCTCTTCGCCCGCGGTGCCTGAAATTATCAGATCGCCCTTGAGATCAAGTCCATTCTCTTTTATAATCTTGGCCGCAATTATCATTGCCGCCAAGCCGCCCTTCATGTCAGCCGAACCTCTTCCGTATAGTTTTCCGTCAACTACAGCACCTGAGAATGGCCCATGCTCCCACTCGACATCTCCCGGTGGAACTGTATCAAGATGGCCGTTGAAAAGCAATGCGTCGCGTTCGCCACTCCCCTTTATTATACCTACAACATTAGCCCTGTTCTCCTCAATATCCACAACCCTGGATTCAATCCCGCACGACTTCATTTCATTTGATAAAAATTCCGCCAGAGGTTTTTCATTTCCCGGAGCGTTGACAGTATTCATCCGAACCATTTTTTGCAGAAGTTCTACAACTTCCTGCTCTCTGATTGCTCCTATGATTTCCTTATTCATAACTTGTCCTCCCCTTATTTGCTGTTTCTTTTGTATGAAGCGACTGCAAACGAAATTGTGCTGAAGATGCAAACAGGAATTATTATCCATGTCGGAAGCGCTTTGAGAAACCCGAGAAGTAAAAGTCCGACTCCAAGAGCGAATACTCCATACTTTGGATACTTCATCGAGAACATTACAAACAATGCACCGAAAATGGCAGGCAGAACAAAGTCAAATGCATTCACAACTATCGGCGGAAAGTAGCTGAACAGAGTTTTTCCTGCTACTGCTGCGATTGTCACAACTATAAGATTTGTGATTATCGACCCTGCAATACCCAATGTGGAAACAAGCTCAGCCTCTTTACTTCCGGGTTCTACGCCCAATACATCCTGCGCAACCGCTGCGCACGGAACCCTCATGTTGGCTATATTTCCCGAAAGAAATGACATGTATGTCCCGGCCATGCCCAAAATAGGGAAATACGACACCGGTTCCACAATATACCACGCACCATAAATTGAAGCTATAAGAAACCATCCTGTCAATATTGATCCCAATGGAGGTACGGTATCATACCTGAGCCAAAGATAAATAACCGGTAAAAAGCTTAAGGGAATAGCCAACAATAGTGTGAATCTCCCTGCTTTTATAACAGGTTTGGTGAAGACTTCATAGTATTGATCATGCTCGCCCGCTTCTTTCATTTTTGTGCTTTCCATTTTCATTCCTCCTAAAGTGATTTACAATCAAATATGTTCGTCAATTTTCATATGTCAAAATCACTTGTATCTCCGACAGATGGCATCAAACGAATATAACCGCAACAATCATGCCTACAACCATGGCTAGTCCCAAATTGTACTCCCTGAGCACAGGCACCTTGTCGGACAATTTCACAAATACCATCATTGCCACTCCAGCACCCACTGCCGCTACAAGTCTTCCTCCACCGGCGAGCAAATGACCGGTCGTCAGGTATGCCATCGTTCCAAGCATCGCCGCTCCGCCGATTTCGCCCATCAATCTTGTGTCTCCGCCAGCGATTTTATTTCTCAAAGTATCCAGCCTGTGCGTAAAAAATCCGCAGAACAATAACCATCCTAAACCGTTCAGCGTCATTACCCACACAGAATTGACAAATGCCATGACGCCGTATTCAGGCGAGCCGAACTCGACACCCATTGCTTCCGCCCCCATTGTTGCAGCAGTAAGTTCCGTTGGAGCAGCTCCGATGAACGCCAATCTCAGCCAAGTTATAGGCGCCCCTACAACCGTCATCATTCCAAGCATTACTATAAATACTGCGATCGCCGGTCCTATCGCCGAAATCGCCCCCGCCCTGAAGGCCTGAAAGCACTGCTTTCTGGACAGATTCACAACCTTGGAAGCTTCAAACGCCCTCTTCGAAAAGATAAGAGCCTGTATCGCAACCATTCCTACCGCCGGGATAGACACCACCCAAAGCATTGGATCATTTGCGATTTCCAAATAATCTTTCATTATTAATCCTCCTTTAATCATAGAATATGAATGCGCTTTATATCTCATCTAATATTTCCGCATCTTCCTGCTGTTTCATTTGTAAGAAACTTAAATATTAAATCTTTTTTTTTAATCGTTGACGATTTCTCAAAAAAATATCCGTTTCGTTGTGGATTGTCACAAAAAAGACAATGCCCCTAAAACGGGCATTGTCTTTTACCTATTGTTACGCATTCACATTTTATCTAAATCATATGAATTTGAGCACAATTTCAAGCTTCAACCTTTCTATCGGGCTCTTCATGTCGATATTGCACAAATCTTGGATTTTTTCAATTCTGTATCGAACCGTATTGCTGTGGATGTACAGTTGCCTTCCTGTCGAATTATAGTTGCATCCTGTTTCAAGGTATACCTTTAGGGTCATCATCAATTCTTCCTTGTCGTCCCTATCTAAAATTGGAGCAAAAACATCCGACAAACCCTTTATCTCCTCACTACTGAAAGCCTCCATCCTCAACAACCCGAATGGCCCCAATTTTCTATAGGGTATTATTCTTTCACCCGGGTAGATATGTTTCCCTATGTTCAAGGCCTTAAT
>SWCB01000207.1_pt1 | contig 13519 bp, 9 predicted proteins | sample 4692901 | NCBI WGS metagenome assembly SWCB01 (sample SAMN10267276, study PRJNA491770) | bioreactor metagenome | isolation source: DHS bioreactor inoculated with subseafloor sediment | place: Japan: off Shimokita Peninsula | collected 2006-08 | reverse complement strand
GGGGGGGCTCATCAGTGTACTTGCTTCGGTCAGCAGGGATCGGAGGTTCGCTCGGTCTGGCCGAATCTGGCGGGAAACTCCCCGTCTGGCAAGACTTGGGAACTGGGGCTGGCATCCGTGCGGATTCCTGGTAGGCTAGTTCATGGATGAGCGTGGCGGGCCGTGCCCTCCTCGAGGAGTTGTCGCTATGCCTGCACGTGCTCAGATCCAACCACTCATTTCCCTTCCCTTCCCCCGCAAGGCCGGCTCGGCTCGCGCCTTCTCACTCGTTGAGCTGCTGGTGGTGATCGCCATCATCGCCCTGCTCATCGCCATCCTGGTGCCGACGCTGGGCCTGGTGCGGAAGGCGGCCAAGAAAGCCGCCACCCAAGCCATGCTCGCGGACATCTCCCGGGCCAGCGACAGCTTCACCGTTGACAACCGCCGCGCGCCCGGCATGATTCCCGACAGCGTGCTCTATGACAGCTCGGGAAGCGGCGTCCGCGCCCTCACCGCCATGGACAACGCCATGATGGAACTCCTGGGTGGCGGCATCCGGGTGGTCCGTGGCAACACCTCGGTGTTGGATACGGTCGACGACGCTGTTGAGATCATGACCGATGTGGACACCGGTACGCAGTACCACGCTTCTCCGACGCTGGTCGGTGAGGGCAACTACTTGGAAGTGGACGGCTCCAACCTGGCCCGTCTTGGCGCGGACTCGCGCCTGGTGCCGGAGGTGCAGGGCCCCTGGGACATGCCGACGCTGGTCGACAACTTCGGGGCGCCCATTCTCTACTTCCGCCGCTCTGGGGCTCGCTTTAGCTCCAACGCGAGCCAGTTCGATCTTGTTGGTGATCTGATCGGCGAGGGCTACACGGACAAGTGGTATTGGTGGGACACCGCTCACGCCTGGGGCTCGGTCGGCACGGAAGCCCAGAACCCCAGCAACTTCGACAACTCGGATACCGGCGGTAGTTGGCTCCACTACGACGGCAGCAACCCCGACACCTCGGCGTACATGGCGGCTCTGGAGCATCCCTCGCTCTACGAGGACACGCCGCGCGGCAGCTACGTCATCATCTCCGCCGGCCCCGACAACACTTACTTCAACAAGTCGCAGTTCGGCGGCGGTCGAGGCGACTGGCGCGGACGGTTCGAGATCTATCGCGACGCCAACGGCGATCCCGCCGACGAGGATCTCGCTCAGGTCCCCATCATCGAGGAAACCTTCGACGAGATCATCGTTTCCGGCGGCTGAGCCAAACGAGAGAGAGCGGTTCGGCGATGGAGGAGAGAGAGCCACGGCTGGCAACGGTCGTGGCGCTTTCTCGTGCTCCCAACGCCGACGATGGCATCGGCGGAGAACCACCTGACATCATCCGCACCAGCAACACGCGTCCAAGAATGCGATTCCCTTGCCGCACACGACTGCCCGCAACGCCATACCGCCGGGGAAGTGAACCGCCGCCGCCGCCGCGAATGCTATTCGCGGCTTCAGGGGCTGGTCTCTTCCGTCACCAACTGCCAGTAGCGCTCCATGAGCTTCTTGGCAATCGGCCCGACGAAACCGTCGCCGATCGCCTTGGCCTCTACTTGCACCACAGGCAGCACGCCCCAGGAGGAGTTGGTCAGAAACACCTCGTCGGCATCGAGCACCTCGGTGATCGTCAGCATCTGGGCGGCGCAGCCGATGTTCAGCCCCGCGGCGATCTCCTTGACAACCTCGCGGGTAATGCCGGGCAAGACGGGGCTGGGCAGGCTGCCCTCTTCTTCCTCACCCCGAGCGATGGGCGTGAGCAAGGTGCCGTCCTTGACGAGAAAGACGTTGCTGACCGAGCCGTTCGCCAGATGGTTGGTGATGGAGAAATGCAGAGCTTCATCCGTCTGCTTCGCCGCCGCCTCTTGCAGGGCGAGCAGGCGGGGCCAGTAGTTCAGCGTCTTGTGCCCCGCCGTCGGATCGAAGGGGTTGAGCTTGGCGTCAGCGATGACCACACGAGCGCCGTGCTGCATGAGCCGCTCGGGATACTGGGCGGCGGGCTGAACCTGGATCAGGATCGTGGGATCGACGCCCGGCTGCTGCCGCTGCATGAGCAGGTTCAAATCGCCGCCGGTCATGGTCAGCCGCACGCGCAGGGCCGGCGTCGTCTCTGCGTCGCCAAGGCCTTCGAGATGGGCTTCCAGCGCCTGCGTCACCGCTTCCGCGAGTGGGCGCAGATGCAGGCGCTCGGTCAGCCGCAGAGCTTGGGCGGAGCGTTCCAGGCGTTCGAGGTGCAGGTCCCGCCGAAAAGCATCGAGGCCGCGGGCGTACATGGTCTCGAAGAGCCCGACGCCGTGTTGCAGGCCGGCGTCGAAGGCGGAAACCCGCGCCTCTTCCCGGCTGAGAATGGTGCCGTTGAGCCAGACAGTCATGCGGACAGCCTACCAGATTGGCCGATTCCCCAGCCTTGGCCCGGCCCCAGGCAGCGGCGGCGTTGGTCCGCTCGAGAAACGCCGGCTTGGCGGTTGCGTTCGGCTGGAAGTTGGTGACAATCACGACCTTGCGTCTCCACCCCCCGGCCCACCCACGACTCCGCCATGCCCCGAGAGAAAGCCAACAAGCTGACGATCCTGCGCCAGACCGATGACGATGTCGTCATCATCAAGCCGGCGGACCTGGCCTCGGAGCGGGCCTACGGTGGGGATCAGTCGGTGGTGCACATGCTGCAGCGGGACTTCCCCGAGCATCGCGTTCGCCTGCCCCATCGGCTCGACAAGGTCACCCGCGGGATCCTCCTCGCGGCCCTCACGCAAGAGGCCATCCAGTACTACAACGCTGAGATCCAGGCCGGCACCTGGGACAAGTTCTATATCGCCCGGGTGCATCGGCGCAGTCGGCGGATGATGCAGAGTCTCCTGGGCGAGCACAAGGCTTACATCCGCCGTGACGGACCCAAGGCGCGTATCGTTCACAGCGGCGGCAAACCCGCCGTTATCGAAATACTCGCCCGCGAGCGCTCGCCCGTCCTTTCACACGACGAGCATCTGCTCATCGCTCTGCGCACTGGCCGATACCATCAGGTCCGCTGCATGCTCTCCGACCTGGGATCGCCTCTTGTCGGTGATGATCTCTACGGCGGCACCGACGGTCGGCTTTACCTCGAACATGCGCTCCTGCGCTACCGCGACCTCGATACGCAAGAACGCGTGTCCGCCTTCGTGCGCCACGACCCCGGCCGCGAACCGATCCACGAACGCCTGCTCGACCAACTCGAGGAACTCTCTGAGGACCTTGACGAGAACTACTGACGCCCAAGCAGGCGGCAGGCGAGTCGGCCTGACTCCATGGCGAAGTCAAGCGGCGGGGGTGGGAGTTCAAGCCCGCGCCAGCCGCGCCCGAGCGCCCTGCAAATAAGTTCGCCAAAGGCCTCGCCCTTCGCCAACGTCGTGTTGTTCGTCGAGGCGAAGAGCCGCCCGCCGGGCGTAAGCACCGCGGCGCTTCGCCTCAGTAGCTCCTCGTAATCGCGTGTGGCAGCGAAGCTCTTGCCTCTCTTCCCCGCTGAGAAGCTTGGCGGATCGAGAATCACCAAGTCGAACGTCAGGCCCTGCTTCTTCGCGAAGCGCAGAAACTCGAGGGCGTCGACCGCGGTGAAGTAATGCTCTTTGGGGTCGAGGTCATTCAACTCGAAGTTGCGCTTGCCCCAATCCAGGTAGCGCTTGGAGATATCAACGCTCGTCACCGTCGCCCCCGCGCGGGCGCAAGTGACAGAGAAGCCGCAGGTGTACGCAAAGGTGTTGAGCACACGCTTGTCGGCCATTCCCTCGGCGAGGAACCGACGATTCTCGCGCTGATCGAGAAAGAGGCCCGTGGAGAAGCCGTCGTACAGGCGCACCTCAAGCGTCGCCTCGTATTCGCGAATCGAGAGCGCCTCCGGCATCGCCGCGCCGACGATTGGATCGGGATCGCGCAAGCGCGCATCGAACTTCCCGCCGAGGCCGGAGCGGTCCTTGAGAAAGCGCTTCACATACACCGCTCGCAAGTTCAGGCGGTCGTGCAACTGTTGGGCCAGCGCCTCGAGCGGCGCTTCGTGCGGTTCGTAGACGATGATCGCCGCCGCCGATCCGTAACGATCGACAAAGACACCCGGCACACCTTCGAACGGACCAGAGAGCAGCCGATAGGCGGTGACCTCGTCGCCTTCGAGCAGCGGCCGCCGGCGCTCCAGGGCTTGATCCAGCGCCGCTAGCATGTCGCGCGGTAACGTCATGCGAACAATGTAGCGTGTTTGTCGCACCGGCTATTTAGCGGCGCGGGCTTGCCCCGCGCTCTACGTCCAGTACCGCCCCAAGCCCGGGGTGAACCCCGCCGCTAAATGGGGCCGTGGTGTTGCGGCGTGTGACTAGCGCAACTGCGCGAACACCGCCTCGAACTGCGGCATTGCCTTCTCATCGCAGTACGCCTCGTCGAAGGCGTCGCGCGCCTTCGCTTTCAGCGCTTCCAGCTTCGCCCGGTCCCGCGACAGGTTGAGCAGGAACTCCAGCGCTTCTTCCGCCTGGCCCTGGCGCAAACTCAAGCCGCAGCCGAACCGCGACAGACAATCATCGACGTTCGTCTGCTCCGGCCCGATGTAGAGCACGGGCAGGCGCATGGCGAGGTTGGCGTGCAGCTTGCTCGGACTCATGACCCCGCGCATGTCGTCGCGCAGCGTGATCAAGGCGCAACTTGCCCCGGCCAGCAGCGAAGGCAAGTCTTCCATGGGCACGTAATCGCGCACCAGCACGTTGCCCAGCCCGCGCTTGGCGACTTGCTCTTCAATATAGGACCGGCGGCCGCCCTTGCCGTTGTAGACGAAGACGATCTCCTCCTCGCTGCGCTCCTGCAACGCGGCGGCGACGTCGAGGGCGGTGTCGAACTCGTGCCCCACCCCCATGTTGCCTGAGTACAGCACGATCAGCTTGTCCGCGATGCCTTGCTCAGCAAGCCAGGGCAGCGGCGGCGGATCGAGGTCTGCAGGATAGCGCTCGGCCGGCTCCCAATTGCTGATGACCGTTGCCGGCACCTCGCGCTTGCGCGGGTTGTAGGCGCTGAGCAGCTCCACCATCGCCGTATCCAAGCCGATCAGATGGTCGAGTCGGCGAAAGAGGAAGCGATTGCAGAGGCGCATTACATTGGCAGCGAGACCACCCGGCTTGCAGTGCCCGGACCGCTCCGCCACTTCGGGGTAGCAATCCATGCACCAGATGACGAGCTTGGTCCTGGGATGGAGCGCTTTGTGCACCCAGCCGGCGAGCGCGATGAAGGGCGGCGTGGTCAGGCAGACGATCACATCCTGGCGGGGCAGGCGAGCCGCGCGCAGGAACGCTCCCAGATAGAAGAAGGCGTAGTCGATCAGTCGCTTGACGATGCTGCCCTTGCCGAGTTGCGGCGTCCAGACGCGATAGACCCTCGGGTTCGCCGCCCGGTCTTCCTTGGCACGTGTGCGATCACCGGTGTAGCCGCCCTGGGAAGCGATGACCGTGACCGTGTCACCGCGCCGGGCTCGGTCCTCGCCGAGCGAACCGCAGAGCTGGGCGGTGGGGCTGATATCCGGCCGATAGAACTGGTTGATGATGGTCAGACGCATGGATCTACCGTGTGTGGTCGGTCGGCGAGGGGCGGAACTTGACCGCCGGAAGTGGAGGATACCGTGTGCCCGGCGTTCTCGGCGAAGATCGGCTCAACGGGGCCCGGCCGGCAGGGCAATGCGGAAGGGGTAGAGCACCGCGGTCATGACCCCGTCGCGCACCGCCGGATCCGCCTCCATGAGCGCTCGCGCTTGGGTCTCCTCGGCCTGGAGGATGACGATGCCAAAGGCGTCGGCATCATCGGTCAGGGTCCGGCCGGCGAGCAGGACGACGCCCTCAGCGCAGAGCCGCTGCAGGTAGGTGAAGTGCTCCTCGATGATCGCCGTCTCCCGCGCGGTCGGACCCGACTCGAGCATGTCGGGGCGGGTCGGCTGCACGCGGTACAAGTGCTGCGTGGCGTCGGACATGGGTCGTCTCCTCGCTGCCCCGGGGTGGTGGGCTGCCAAGCTGGAATGGTACCGCGGTCGCGCCTCCCGGTTGAGCGCTGCGGTAGACTGCCCGCATGGAAGACACCCTGGCGAGAGCAGCGATTGCAGAGATCGAAGCGGGCATGATGGTGGGGCTGGGCACCGGCCGGGCGGCCTCCCGTTGCATCCGGGCGCTGGCAGCGCGGAACATCGAGGTGCGCTGCGTCGCCACCAGCATCCGCTCCGCCGAGCTAGCCTATTCGCTCGGCCTGCGCGTCGAGCCTTTCGAGCATGTTCGCCAAGTCGACTTCCTCTTCGACGGCGCGGACGAAGTCGATCCGAAGCTGTCCATGATCAAAGGGGCCGGCGGGGCCATGACGCGCGAGAAGATGGTCGCTCGGGCGGCCAAGCGGCGCGTGTATGTCATCGACGCCTCCAAGCTCGTCGAGCGGCTGGGCGAGAAGAAACCCGTGCCCGTGGAAGTGCTGGCCTTCGGTTTGGCGTCGGTACGAGCATCCCTGGAGCGCCTGGGTCTGAGCGGTGAAGTGCGCGTCGACGACGCCGGCCGCGTACTGACCGATGAGGGAAATCCGATTCTCGACGTAGCGCTGCCTGTGAGCCTTGATCCGGCCCTGGTCGATGAACAACTCCAGGGCACGCCGGGCGTCGTGGGGCACGGCCTGTTCCTGAGCGAAGCCGACGCCGTCTTCATCGAGCACGAAGACGGGCGTGTCGCCGAGCGCCGGCGCGGCGGATGAACTGACTCAGGTTCCGTAGCCGTAGTTGTCGAGCAGCAGTCCAAGATCGGATTGATCCGTGTCGCCGTCGCCGTCGACATCGCCGCCGTCGTCGATCCCGTAAGCAATGAGCAAGAGACCGAGATCGCTCTGGTCGACGTCGCCATCGCCGTCGATATCACCTGACACAGGCCCCAGGAAGGTGAGCGTCTTCAGGAGATCCTGCCTCTCGAAGACATTGAGCGCCTTCGTGGGGTGAATCTCGCCCCCCCACCACAGCATCGGAGTCACATGCACCGCTGTCCCATCGCCCGAGACGCCATGGTGGCTGCCGAACCTCACCTCGCGCGGCCGCACATCCACCAGATCCCGGAGGTTGTTGGTCGCCGTGGTGGCTTCGTGCGCTTTCGTTCCCCCGACCGATACGGTCATCCGATAGCCGCTCGCGACCCCCAAGCTGCGCCCCAGCGACACCAGCACACTGGAGCCGCGCAGCCAGTAGGTGATTGAACTCTCCAGACGCAGTGCTTCCACCCCCTCTGCAACCACCGAGGCGACAAGCCGACACTCCTGGGGGTCCGCGCTGGTGGCGCCGAGTTCGATGTAGTTCAGCTCATCTTGGACTAGAGTCGCCAGGGGCCAATACCCCGTTGTCTCAATCTTCGAATCCCAGGACTCCGGCGGGAGTTGACCGGCGAGGGTGATGGTCCATTCCTCGTCGCAGGCGAAACCGGTGACTGCGGCGAGTTCATCCGGACAGACAACACCCGTCGCGTCCGGCGAGTCGTCCTGCGGCAGGGGATAGTCCGCCAGGCCGACGCCCTCCACGACGGAGTCGAGCGCTAGGAAGAAGTCGGCGTCGTCCCGCGCACCACCCGAGGAGGACAGCAGGCGAAGGTAGATCGAGCGACCTGGCGTCACCTCCGTATCGCGAACACCCAGCACCGGAAACCAGGTGTCGACGGCGGCATAGACCGGGCGGCGCATGAAATGGACCGTGCCGCCCCCATCGCGAAGCTCAACGCCTGGGTGGATACAGCCAGCCGGGGAGTTGCTCATGATCCAGGTGCGCACTTGCAGGGCCGGGCCGGGAACCAATTGACCAACATCGGTGGCGTCTCCAGCGGGCCGGATGTTGCCAAGAATGATCGACGTGTCGAACCGCGAAATGGCAAAGTGATACACCTGCCCGGTGCAAGGTGGCTGCGGCGAGAGGGGCTCGCCCTCGAAGACCCACATGTCGGCTTCGTTCTTCTCCAAGGCGGTGACGGTGCCGCCGCTCCCGGGCGTCAAGCTGGGATTGGCCACGCCGCGCTGCCGGCCTCCCGCACCCACCCGCAACGGTTGCCCTTGCAGCAGTTGTGGAATGTCCAGCCGGCGCACGCCGCCGGAGTTGAAGAAGCTGTCGATATAGACATGCTCGCCGTGCACGCACCCCCGGAAGTTGCCATAGCCCGGCGCGTAGAGTTGTACCCAGTCAACGCCATCCGGCGAGTAGAGGACTCGCCTGGACATCGCGGGCGGGTTGCCCGTCGAGCGTGGGGCGAATCGCGAGAAGTAGGGACCGCCTGCCTCCGGAGTGGGCGTGCGAATGAGAAAGACCTCGGAGCGATCGTTGTCGTTGCTGAGCCCCAAGCCGTAGACATGTTGCGTCCGGGGCTGGGCCTCCTCGAGATCAGAGGCAGGCAACAACAGGATCTGCTCGCTGTTCAGGTCGGAGCCCACGAGCAGATCGCCGGCCGTGGGACCGGGAGCGCAACCAACAAACTGGTTCGCCTCTCGCCCCCAGTCGCCCACGTCGAAGTCCGCCGTCATGCCATGGTAGTCGAGCGTCGTGGTCCAGCCGGGCTGGTTGTACTCCCGGTCGGGTCGCTTCTGGTTTACCACCCGGTTTATGAATTGGCTATCGCCGACGCTGGTGATGACGCACATGCCTCCATCCGGCAGGGGGGCGGCGGCGGAGACATGGAAGTGCTCGTTCTCTTTGCCCCCTTGCTCGAAGACCACTTCAACCGGCGCCAGAGACCACGGCGTTCCCGGACCCGGGCGCGAGGCGGCAAAGAGGTAGGCGCGACCGCCGAGCGCTCCGAGATTGTGGCGGTAGTCGGTGGCTGTGAAGAAAGCCTCCGTCGGCGACGGCTGGCGCTCCATGGGCCACCAGTTCTGCATGCACCACTCCCGGCCGCGTTGCCAACCCTCGTCAACTGGGGAGTCCTCGAAGAACAACTCCCAGGTCAGCCCGGCATCTTGCGAAGTCACAAAGGCCATCGCCACCTGCTGCCAGTCGCCGGTGGGAGGTGCTGCATCTTCCCAAACCGTGCACAACACAACGATCAAGCCGTGGCAGACCGCGGCGCTCACCGGGGCATACGTCTTGTTGGCGACGGCGCCCTGGAGCAGATCATCCGGCTGCTCACTGCCAATGACGGTTCGATTGCGGCCGATACCGCCTATCTCTGCCTGCATCAGGTCCTTGCCAGCCACCGTGAAGACGTCGACCAGTCCTTGGGTGCGGTCGTAGAGCATGAGCAGAGGCGTCACGCCGTCATGGTCCAGGCCGCTGCCCAGGAGATCCGTGTGCGACGCCGTGTCGCGCACCAATGTCACGACCGGCGCCGGCACGATCACCGACGGTGGCGCGAAGCGTGGATCGTCTGGGCCGTACTCCACCCCTGAGGGCAGCGCTATTGGCATACCGCGCGAGAACCGGAAGGACAGCGCCGGCGACGCTTGGAAGTCCGCGTCGAAGCGAAAGCGCAGCGAGTCGCCCCGACCGGACGTCTGCACCGGGCCCGAGCCGTCGCTTGCCAGCACGACCCCACAAGAGCACAGCGTCAGGACGGCGCTGGTGTAGAGAGCCAGCCCGCAGCCGCGACGGCGCGCCGTCGGCGCCTGGCTCGTGTTTCTCAATAGTCGCCATGTGTTGTACATACGGGCCCGTCACTCGTTGTTGCCGCCCGCGATCCGAGCCGCTTGCTCGGACCGGCCGGGAGCCGTGATTCCGTCGGGTTAATTGCTCGCTATCGGTCCATGCGGCAACCACGTCGTTCGGGGGCGGAGACCCTCATCCCGTTCAAGGCGACGCGCCGAAACCGTAGTTGCTCAAGAGAATGCCCATGTCCTGCTGATCCGTATCGCCATCGTTGTCCACGTCTCCGCCGGAATCAATCTGGTACGAGGCGAGCAGTATCGCCAGGTCGCTTTGATCAACATCGCCGTCCGCGTCCAAGTCGCCGCGCAGCTTCCCATCGCCGAGGAAGGCGAGCGTCTGCAGCAGTGTGAGGCGTGCGGAGGAATTGAGGAAGTCTGTCTCGCGCACCTCGCCGCCCCACCAAAGCATCGGAGATACGCGCACCTCAGTGCCGTCGCCCTGTGTGCCGTGATGACTGCTCAGACGGATCTGATTGGGCGCCGCCCGAGGCGAAGCGCTGAAGCCGCCGCCGACCACGGTGGCGTCGTGGGCCGCCTGGCCTCCGGTCGAGATGCTCATTCGCACCCCAAGCCCATCTCCGGCATCGGAAAGGGAGACCAGCAGCGGCGAGCCGCGCAGCAAGTAGGTCGGCTCGCTCTCCAGCCGGGCCGCCTCCACGCCGTCGCGAACAATGACGGCCAGCACACGCGAATCCTCCGGATCGGCGGTCGACGCGGAGAGTTCGATGTAGTTGCTGGCGTCGCCCCAGAGCGTCACCAAGGGCCAAAGGCCCGTGGACTCGATGGAGCCGTCCCAGGAATCGAGCGGCAACTGGCCGGCGAGGGTCACGGTCCAGGTACTCGTGCATTGAAATCCGGTGATGGAGGCCATCTCGTCGGGAAACCACGAACCCGTGCCCCCCGGCGACTGGTCCGGTGGCAGGGCGTAGTCCACCGCGCCCACCCCCTCAACCACCGAATCGAGCGCTAAGAAGAAGTCGGCGTCGTCGGCGCCGGCAGCGGCACTGGCGAGCACGCGCAGCACTACCTGAGCGTTGTCTGAGACCACGGCGGAGCGAATACCGAGCACCGGAAACCACCGGTCGACGCTGGCGTACACCGGGCGCTGCAGCATCTGGATCTTCCCGCCTTGGTCGCGCATCTCCAGGCCGGGATGCATCGTCACCCCCGGCGCATTGTTCATGACCCAGCAGCGCATCTGCAGAGCGTTGCCGGGCACCGCGTCGCCGATGTCCAGCGACTCGCCGCAGACCTTGAGTCGACCGGCTTGTTCGCCGTCGAAGAAACGCGAGGCGGTGACGTGGTAGACCATGCCCGCGCAGGGCGGCTGCGGCGACAGCACTTCCCCTTCATGGAGCCATTGGCCCTGCATGTTCCTTTGCAGGAGCGTCAGCTCCCCATCGGGGCCGGAAATCACCTCCGGCTCGGCGACGGCCCGCTGCATGCCACCGGCGCCAACGCGGAGCGGTTGCCGATGCAAGAGCTGCGGAAGAGCCATCCGGCGGATGCCGAAGGAGTTGATGAAGCTGTCGGTATAGATGTGTTCACCGTGCACCGCACCTTGGAAATTGCCCGCTTGCGGCTGCCAGACCTGGGCCCAGTTTGTGCCGTTCTCCGAGTAGAGCACCCGTCGCGCCGCGGCGGGGGTGTCGCCACCCTGCGACAACGGGGAGTACCGAGCGAAGTAGGGGCCGCCATGCTCCGGCGTCGGCGTGCGGATCAGGAAGACCTCCGAGCGGTTATTGCCGCTGGTGACTGACAGGCCGAAGACGTGCTCGGTGTTGGGGTGATCTTTGAGCATCTCCGAGGCGGGGATGCGCATGATCTGCTCCGAGGTGAGATCGCCCCCGACCAGGATGTCGCCGGACATCGTGCCGGGCGCGCAACCGACAAACTGATTTCCTTCCGTGCCGAATTCCTCATTGTGAACGCCGTCGTCGCTCCAAGTGCCGTATTCGGGATCAACCACGAGATCCCGGAAGCGGCTGCCGTGGAAGCGCTCGTTCGTCGACCAGCCGGGAGCCAGGTAGTCTTGGTCGCTTCGACGCTGGTTGACCACCCGATTCCGAGGCTGCGAGTCGCCAATGCTCGTGATGACCGCCATACCGTTTCCTGGCAGGGGCACGGCAGCGGAAGTGTGAGAGTGCTCGTTGCGCGTGCCTTCGGTCTCGTACACCACCGAGACCGGCTCAACCGCCCATGGCGCGCCAAGACTGGAGCGGCTTGCCCGAAAGAGGTAGGTGCGCCCGCCCTGCGCCCCGGTGTTGTAGCGGTAGTCCGTAGAGGTGAAGAATGCTTCGGTCGGGGTCGGCTCGCGCTGCATCGGCCACCAGTTCTGCAGGCACCACTCTCGGCCCCGATCCCAGTAGTTCTGGACCCAAGTGTCCTCGTGAAACAACTCCCAGGTCTGGCCGGCGTCCTGCGAGGTGAAGAAGGACGTGGTGACCGGTCTCCAGTAATCCCCATCGACGAGCGAATTGAACCAGACCTTGCACTGCACGACGATGAGTCCATGGCACACCGCCGCACAGATCGGTTCGTGCGCCATGTCCGGCGCCGCGCCATGCAGCAGGTCCAAGCGCGTGAAGCCACCCAGATCCGTGCGATTCCGGCCTACCCCTGTCAGTTCCGCCTGCAGGAGCTCGTCGCCTGCGACGGTAAACACGTCCATGAATCGCAAGGACCGATCAACGACGAGCATGAGGGGCGTGACGCCGTCGTGATCGAGCCCGCTGCCGAGGACGCTGGTGTTGCTCGGAGTCTCTCGAACGACTTCCACCTCCGGGGCGGGCGCCAACGTGCTCAACGACTCGTACCGGGGCTCATCCGCGCCGTAGCGCACCTGGCCCGACCAAATGACCTCCTCGCCCCGAGCGAAGTTGAACAGCAGGCCGGGAGAGGCCAGAAAGCCCCCGTCGAAAGCAAACTGCTTGGGCTCGCTCCGGTCGACCGGTGGATCACCCGTAGGACGCCCGCCGACAGCGCCGATCTCGCCCCGACCGGCATCGGGTTCCTGCAGACCCAGCGAGACCAGCCCGGTCAGGGCCAACACGACACAGAGGTATACCTGTTTCACTACCTCTCTCCTTTCCCCGAGAGCAAGCCGCTGTAAATATCGGACTTGCCAGAGCTGGCGAGGTCGATATCGCACTCTCAGTACATCGGCCGCTGGCTGAGGCTATCGCAGCGCCGACCCGAGTCAAGAAGAACTTCGACCATACGTTCACTCGCCGAGGGCGATCGCTTCGACCGCTAACGCCAAAAGACGCCGCCGGTCGGGTCGCGCGCGCCGGAGCCGACCCCACCCGACAAGGACAGCGGCACCCCGCTTGCAGGGCTGAAAGTCAGACCCTTCTATCCATTGGACCCTTCATCAAACAAGAAACAGGACCCACCTGAGGAGAACTCTCCAAGCCGCAGCGCTGGACCCTAATCGGCATCCTCTGCCGACGCGCCAGCGACAGCGACAATCTCACTGTCAAACCAGCGCGCGGAGAGAAGCTACCAGCTCTCCGTCTCCCCTCCTTCGTCTCTCCCGGCCCTTCTTTATCGGACGAAGAAAAGCCCGACACCACCGTCCGCCCCCGGTGCCCTTCGCGTGAGTCGGCGACCAGGCAAGGCTGCCTCGGCCTGGACCTGAATCAGGCGCAACTGCTCCACCGGCGGGCGGATCCGCCACGGCCAGTGCCGACCGCGACCAGAGCCACCACCAATCGACTTGACGCCCCCCCTCCGCCGACCGATCGTGGTGTCATGAAACAGCTGCTCCTACTCTCCGCCCTGCTGCTCCTGGCCGGCTGCGCCTCCGGTTCCTACTTCGGCTCCCGCGACTACCATCGCTCCGCCCAGAACTGGTCGCGC
>SWCB01002762.1_pt1 | contig 13525 bp, 13 predicted proteins | sample 4692901 | NCBI WGS metagenome assembly SWCB01 (sample SAMN10267276, study PRJNA491770) | bioreactor metagenome | isolation source: DHS bioreactor inoculated with subseafloor sediment | place: Japan: off Shimokita Peninsula | collected 2006-08 | reverse complement strand
CGTCATTGTGGTGGTCGAGGCCGAGCACTTGTGCATGTCGATGAGGGGCGTCCGCAAGCCCGGATCGCGCACAGTGACAAGCGCTGTGCGCGGCCTCATGCGCGATGGAGCCACGCGCGCCGAGGCCATGAGCCTTATCGTCGGGAAGTAAACGATGGCAGCGCTGCCCGCGGGCCCTGCGCTTCCGGGCGCACCCCGCACGCTCGTGATGGGAATTCTCAACGTCACTCCTGACAGCTTTAGTGATGGCGGCCTCCACGCGAACACAGACACCGCTATCGCGCGCGGCCTAGCGCTCGCCGCTGAGGGCGCCGATATCGTCGACGTTGGCGGCGAATCGACGCGGCCTGGGGCGCAACGCGTGGACCCGGCACAAGAGTTGGCCAGGGTACTCCCCGTGATCGAGGCCTTGGCCGCGGCGGGTATCCCCGTGAGTGTCGACACGATGCGGGCCTCGACTGCGCGTGAGGCTGTCGCGGCGGGCGCTTGTCTTGTCAACGATGTTTCTGGAGGCCTCGCGGACCGTGAGATGGCTCAGACTGTTGCGGCACTCGGTATCGACTACGTAGCGATGCACTGGCGTGCCCACTCGATCGAGATGGACGGTCGCGATACCTACGTCGACGTCGTCGCCGAGGTGAGGGACGAACTGGCCGCACGTGTTGCAGCGTGCGTCGACGCTGGGGTTGATCCAAGCTGCATCGTGCTGGATCCTGGCCTTGGTTTTTCTAAGGTGGCGGAGAGCAACTGGCCGCTCTTGGCGCGCATGGGGGAGTGGAGTGGCGGCGCACGGGTCCTCGTGGGCGCGTCGCGCAAGAGATTCCTTGGCAGCGCGATGGCGAGCACCCCTTTGCAGGCGAGGGCACACGATGCCCAGGCGACCCGAGCGGCGCAACCATCGGGGCGCGAGCACGCTACTACCGCTGTCACGACGTTGGCCGCGCAAGCGGGCGTTTGGGCCGTCAGAGTTCACGATGTGAGCGCGGCGTGTGACGCGATCGCGGTCGTGTCCGCTTGGCAAGAAGCCACAAAAGCGACACGATGACTTCATGACATGGACCTCGGGCCCCTACGTTCGGGCAGGCATCGAACTCGACCGGATCGCAGTAGAAGGCATCCGGGTCACCGGGTACCACGGCGTGTTCGACAACGAGAGGTCCACGGGGCAAGTGTTCCTTGCCGACGTAGTGGTTCACGTGTCAACGCGCGAGGCAGCGGCCACCGACGACCTGCACAAGAGCGTGAACTACTCGGATGTTGCCGACGCGGCCGCGGCCATACTCGCGGGCGGGACGGCGAACCTCATCGAGACTGTCGCGGAGCGTGTCGCTCTCGCCATTCTGGAGATGGAGGGCGTGCACTGCGTCGACGTGCGTATCCACAAGCCGCAGGCTCCTCTCCACGTCGAGTTCAGGGACGTGACGGTCACGATACGACGCGATATTCCGACGGGTGGCCTGTGGTCCGACAAGCGCATCGGGTCCTCCGCGGGAATGCCAGACGACCCGCTCGACCTCGCCGCAAAGGCGACCGCCCGCGACCGCCTCGACGAACGGCCGGCCGATGCTGTCCCCGTGCTCCTCGCGCTTGGCGGCAATGTTGGCGAGGTGGAACCGACTCTTCGCGCGGCCTTGGATGGTCTGTCCAGGATCACGGGGATCGATGTCATCGCTACCTCTCCGCTGTACGCATCGGCTCCCGTCGGCGGCCCGCCGCAACCCGATTTCCTCAATGCGGTGGTGCGTATCACCACCATCTTGTCCCCGCGCGAGGTTCTGCTGGCGTGTCAGGGCATCGAGATGGTCCATGGCAGGGAGCGTCATGAACTCAACGGACCGCGCACCATCGACATCGACATCATCGACTTTGATGGGATGGAGGCGACCTCGCTAGACCTCACCTTGCCGCATCCCCGCGCGCATGAGCGCGCGTTTGTGCTTGTCCCCTGGGCACATATCGAGCCGTACGCGACGCTTCCAGGCGCGGGACCCATTGCGCCGCTGGCGTCTGGAGCCCACGCGTCGGTGGCCGTTGTTTCAGATCCATGGCCTGCAGCCTTCGCGACACTCGAATCGTGACGCTTCGGCGGTGAAGGCCGGACGGTGAACTCGAGCCAATGACTGCAACATGACGACAAGGAGTGCCACGTGAGGCCGCTGAAGTGGCGTGTGCTCGCTGCCACCCTCTTGATCGCTACGGCGGTGGGAGCGGGCGCCTCGTTCCTTGCACTTCGCAGCGGCTCGGCACCTGTGCACTTGCCCAAGACCACCCTCCTGGTGGGGATCGCGGTGGGTGCTGTCGTGTTGTTCATGGCGTGGCCAATCCGGCAACTCAAGCGCGGCAAGCGCGGCCGTATCGACGCAACGCGCGCTGTCAGGACGGCGATGCTTGCCCAGGCATCGGCCTATGCGGGTGCCGTGCTGAGCGGGATGTACGGCGGTTTCGGGTTGGTGTTGTTGCGCGACTGGTCGCACGAGCCGCGCAAGGAAGCCGCTATCGCGGCCGGGATTGCGGCGCTGGGAGGGCTCGTCATGCTCGTCGCGGGAGTCGTCGCGGAGTGGTGGTGTCGCATCACGCAGAGCGGAACAGGCGAGACGTCGCACGAAGGGCGCGAGCCCGCGGGTGGCACACTAGCTACATGACCTGGTTCGCACCCGAGGCCGTGGCGTGGACCGCCGCGTCCCGCCGATTGATCCCCGCTCGCCTCATTTCCTTGGGAGTGGTGCTCGTGCCCATTCTTGTACTCACAGTGCTTGGGGCGCTGTTCCTCGCGCCCGGGTGGTGGTGGGTCGTTGGAGCCCTGGCCGTCATGACCGCGTGGTCCACATGGATCACTGTGCGCATCGTTCTTGCTCACGGATGGGCGGAGCGCGACGATGACTTGCTGATCAAGCGTGGGCGTTTGTGGAGATCGGTCACGGTGGTGCCCTATGGGCGCATGCAGTACGTCGAGGTGACCGCAGGGCCCCTCGCTCGCGCCTTCGGTATTGCCACAGTTCAACTTCACACGGCCTCGCCTGGCACCGATGCCTCTCTCGCTGGGGTTCCCGCCGACGATGCAGCTCGCTTGCGCGACAGGCTCACGTCGCGCGGCGAGGCACGCCTGGCTGGGCTATGAGCGTCGCGCCAGGCCGCGTGTTTTCAGCTCCCCGCGAGTGGGTCCACGTCCACCCCGTGTCGCCGCTCCTGGGGGGTTGGGCCGCGTTTGCCGGTGTTGTCGGCTTCTGGTTTTACAACGGTCCGGCCCAGTCAGATTCCGGACAAGCGCGCGAGTTGCACATCTCAATAGCCCTGATCGCGGGGGCGGCCCTGCTAGCGGGGCTGGTCGCGATCGGCTTTGGGTACGGATCGTGGTACTTCCACACGTTCCGCATTACCGATGAAGCGATCGAGCAGCGCAAAGGCATCCTGTTCCGTCAACAGCGCCAAGCGAGGCTCGACAGGCTCCAAGCCGTCGACGTTGTGCAACCCGTCCTTGGCCGGATCTTTGGCTTCGCGAAGATCACGATCGAGGTGGCGGGCGGCAGCAAGTCGGGAATCCAGCTCCAGTTCTTGCGCTTGGCCGATGCTGAAGCGCTGCGCAACGAGATTCTGGCGCTCGCCGCCGGCTACAGGGCCGATGTCGCAGCTGGCCGTGACGCCTCGGCCGTTGTGGACAATGAGCGAGGCGCGCATGAGTTCAGCTTGAGGGCCGAGATGGAGTCATTCAAGCTTGCTCCCGCGCCAGGCTCCGCGCGTACGTCGATCGCGGCCGCCGCGGAACGGCCTCTTGTCGCTGTTCCATTGCCCCGACTCCTCATGTCAATCTTGCTGTCAGGAGGCACGCTGTGGGGCGTCGCGATGACGCTCCTTTTCGTGACAGTCTCGACCATCATTGGGCTGGTGAACCCCCAGATCAACGTCATCTCTGCGATCTTCAGCGGTGGCCTCCTCGGGTTGATCACGGCCGGCGCGGGAATCTTGTCGTCCACACTTGCCACCCTGAATAGGGGGCTCAACTTTCGCTTGGGCATCTCGAGAGACGGCGTGCGGATCGCGCACGGACTCCTTGAAACGACCAAGCAGACAGTGCCTCCCGGCCGCGTGCAAGCGGTGAGCTTTTCGCAATCTCTGCTGTGGCGCCGTCGCGACTGGTGGAACGTCGTGATCAACGTCGCTGGCTATCAGGACAACCAGGCATCGGTATCCACTCTCATGCCTGTGGGCACGACCTCAGAGGCACTCCTCGCACTGTGGGCCGTCATGCCAGACCTCGGAGACCCAGACGCCCAGGGGACCATCTCGGGGGCGCTCGCAGGCCAAGGGGAAGAAGGCGGGTTTACATCGTCTCCCCGGTCGGCACGCTGGGTAGATCCGCTGCAGTGGCGTCGGCGCGGCGTACGTGTGACGGGTACCGCTCTGCTCATTCGACGGGGGCGTTTTGTACGCCAGCTCACGGTGATCCCCCATGAGCGCACCCAATCCCTCGCGCTCAGGCAGGGACCACTGCAGAGGGCCCTGGGACTGGCCACCGTCGAGGTCCATTCGACCAAGGGCGTTGTCAAACCTGTGGCGGATCACCTCTCGGTGGCCGATGCCGTCGCGCTTCTTGACGCCCAGGCGGCCAAGGCCCGTGAACGCCGCTCACTGCAGACGCCCGAGCAGTGGATGGTCAAGGTGGGAATCCTGGAAGGCCTCGATGAGCGCGTCTGATCTCAGCGTCGGGTGGGCAAGCCCTTCCGATCGTCCCGGTCGACTCTCCATCGGCATAGTCGGCGCGGGCCGGGTAGGAGCCGTTGTGGGGGCCGCCATGCTGCGTGCAGGGCACAGGGTCGTGGGCGCCTCAGGGGTCTCCGACGACACACGCAGCCGCATCGATGCCTTGATGCCAGGAGTGCCTCGCCTTGATGTTGAAGACGTAGTCAGTGCCGCCGAACTCATCTTCCTCACTGTGCCCGATGACGCGATCGCCAAGGTATGCGCGGGGCTGGCCGCTCTTGACGTGTGGCGGCCAGGTCAGATCGTCATCCACTGTTCGGGAAGGCACGGGCTCGTGGCTCTCGAGGCCGCAGCCGCCAAGGGTGCAATCCCCATGGCGATTCACCCCGCAATGACATTCACGGGAACCTCCCTCGACCTGGACAGGGTGGTGGGTGCGACGTTTGCTGTCACCGCGCCGGGGGCGTTCTTGCCCATCGCGCAAGCGCTCGTGGTCGAGATGGGAGGCGAGCCTCTGCATCTTGAGGACGAGTCGCGCCCGCTGTATCACGCCGCTCTCGTGCACGGCAGTAATCACGTGGTGACGCTCGTCACGCAGGCCGCAGCGCTACTCGCGGCAGCAGGGGTAGAAGAGCCCGGCAGGGTACTGTTGCCGCTTGTGCACGCGTCCGTTGACGGAGCCTTGATGGACGCAGCGGGAGCTGTATCCACACTCACGGGTCCCGTTGTTCGCGGGGATGCTGGGACGGTTGCGACGCATGTCGCCGCCCTCGCGCATCGTCCCGAGGCACTTCACGCTTATCGCGCGATGGCCCTCGCCACCGCGGATCTCGCCCTCGCGGGCGGCCGCATCGGGCCCGTGCAATACGCAGACGTCATCGTCGCCCTAGGAAAGGACTGACCATGCGCGTGGTTCACACAGCATCGGATCTTCTGGAAGTCATGCCGGCGCGAGGCAAGAAGAACGCCAAGCGGGCGGTTGTGATGACCATGGGTGCGCTTCACGAGGGCCACCTTGCGCTAGTGCGTGCAGCGCAAGAAGCGGCCGACGAGGTGATTGTCACCATCTTTGTGAATCCCTTGCAGTTCAACGACGCAGGGGACTTGGAGCGCTATCCACGGACCCTCGACGCGGATTGCGCGATGCTCGAATCGCTCGACGTCGACGTGGTGTTTGCCCCGTCAGTGGACCAGATGTACCCGGGCGGCGAACCCTTGGTGCGCGTCAACGCGGGGGCCATCAACGACGTCTTCGAGGGTGCCTTCCGGCCGGGCCACTTTGATGGAGTCTTGACGGTGGTGCTCAAATTGCTCAACCTCACGAGCCCACAGGTCGCCCTGTTTGGCCAGAAGGATGCTCAACAGGTCATCGCGATTAAGGCGATGTGCAGGGATCTGTCGGTTCCCGTCGAGATCGCCGTTGTTCCCACGGTGCGCGCCTCAGACGGTCTCGCTCTATCGAGCAGAAACGTCTTGCTTTCGGACGACGAGCGGGCCGATGCCGTGGCCCTGTCGCGCGCGCTCGGGGAGGCGTCGCAAGTGCTCGCGGAGGGTGGGCCGCTGGCTTTGGCGCTCGCTGTTGGCCGAGCCGCGCTAGCCGATGTGCCCGGTGTGGTGGTCGAGTACTTCGCGGCACTTGACCCCGCCACTGCGCAAGAAGTGCCGGAGAGGCACCAAGGAGACGCGACCATCGCCGTCGCGGCACGTCTGGGACAGACGAGGCTCATCGACAACTTGCCTGTGCGCGTTGGCCAGCCTGAGGCCCAGATGGCGCCCAGCCATGAGGGCGACGACGCATGAGCATCACGAGCCTGCAGCGCCCCATGATGATTTCCAAGATTCACCGCGCCACCGTGACAGAGGCGGACCTGCACTACGTGGGTTCCATCACGATTGACAGCACGCTCATGGACGCTACGGACCTCATCCCCGGCCAGCAAGTCGACGTGGTCGATGTCACCAACGGCTCTCGACTGTCTACCTACGTGATCAGGGGTGAGGCTGATTCGGGTGTGATCTGCATCAACGGCGCAGCCGCGCACCTCATTCATCAAGGCGATCTGGTGATCATCATCGGGTACGGGATATTGAGCGACGAAGAGGCCAGGGCCTACCGGCCGCACGTGGTGTTCGTCGATGGCGACAACCGCATCGTCACCGTCGGCAGCGAGCCAGGTGAAGTGCCAGTTGAATCGCTGCTCGACCGCTCGCCTCACGCGGCGGACGAAATCCGCCCGTCAACCGGAAAAGTCTCGTAAGGCAGCGGGTTTAGGCTGTGCCCATGACCCGCTTTGTGCAGCGCCTGTCGGCGCCAGCGACCGGTTGGACAACGACGGCCGATGTCATCGTGGTGGGGTCCGGCATTGCCGGGCTCACCGCAGCCCTTGAGCTAAGGCGCGTTGTCAACAAGGTACTCATTGTCACCAAGGGCCCTCTCAGTTCTGGGAACACAGTGTGGGCCCAAGGCGGCATCGCGGCCGCGCTTGACCCCGGTGACACGGCCGAGGAGCACCTGCAAGACACGCTCGTCGCCGGTGCGGGGCTCTGTTCCGAGAAGGCTGTGCGCGCGCTCGTCACCGAGGGTCCCGAGCGGGTACGCAAGCTTGTGGATCGCGGCGCTCATTTTGACACCCAAGCCGATGGCTCGATCACACTCACCCGTGAGGGCGGGCATCACCGCGACCGCATCGCGCACGCGGGCGGCGACGCGACGGGTGCCGAGATCTCGAGGGCGCTCGTGGCCAGGCTCGAGGCTGTGCTGAGCGATCCGCGGATCGACGTCATCGAAAATGCGATGGTGGTCGATCTCCTCACGGCAGCTCCGGACGCCGATGGGCGGGCGGGCGCAGTGTGTGGCGTGACCCTTCACGTCATCGGCGAGGGCACGCGTGACGGCGTGGGGGCCGCGCTCGCAAAGGCGGTGGTGGTCGCGACGGGCGGCATCGGCCAGGTGTACTTGTCTTCCACCAACCCAGCGTCGGCCACGGGAGACGGTGTGGCAGCGGCCATGCGTGCGGGCGCGACCATTGCGGACATGGAGTTTGTGCAGTTCCACCCGACCGTGCTGTGGCAGGGTGCGGCAGCGAGGGGCCAACAGCCGCTCATCTCGGAGGCCGTGCGCGGCGAGGGTGCGTACTTGCTGAACGCTGCAGGTGAACGCTTCATGGTGGGTCGCCACGAACTCGCCGAACTCGCCCCGCGCGACGTGGTGTCGCGCAACATCGTCCATGTGATGGAAGAAGAGGGCTCAGAGAACGCCTTCCTCGATTGCAGGCATTTGAGCGAGAGCTTTGTTCACGAGCGGTTCCCCACCATCTGGGACCGTCTCGAAGAGCGCGGCATCGATATGGCACATGACCTCATTCCCGTGGCGCCCGCCCAGCATTTCCACTCTGGTGGCATCCTGACGGAACTCAATGGTCGCTCCACGGTGCGCGGCCTTTACGCGGTGGGAGAGTCTGCGTGCAGCGGCGTTCATGGCGCCAATAGGCTCGCATCAAACTCCCTGCTAGAAGGGCTTGTCTTCGCTACGCGTGCTGCCGCCGATGCCGCCGCTCTCGTCGCGGATGGCACGCTGACTCAAGAGGAGCCCGTGGGGCGGCCAGGCCCCGCCTCCCTTGTTCCCGCGACCATGCGCCCGCGGATTCAGCAGATCGCTCACAAGGGCGCAGGGCCGTTCCGGACTGGGAAGGGTCTCACTGAGGCGGTGGCTACGCTCGCGAAGATTCGTGGCAAGTTCCACACGATGGACACCCCGGTGGTCATGCCGCAAGTGGCGGAGTGGGAGACGTCAAACGTTCTCGCGTGTGCCGCGCTGATTTCGCACGTGGCGCTCCTGCGCGAGGAAAGCAGGGGAGGGCACCAGCGCATCGACTTCCCTGAGACGGACGACGCTCGCTTCAAGGTGAGGCTCGCGGCTTCCCTCAACCCCGACGGCCAACTGGACGTCGCGGCTGCGCCGATCGAGCTGGATTAAGAGATCCGGGTACGACATCGGCGGGAGGCCCTGAGGCACTCCCGCCGATGGAGATCCCCACGATCTCGGTCGAGGCGGCCCGTGGGCCGCCGCGTCTTAGGCGCCGACTGTCGTCAGCGCAGCCCCCGACTCGAGCGCGAGATCGGGCAAGGCCGTCTTCATGGTGAGCATGCCGCCATCGAAGTTCGCTGAATCGAACCCGCTCTGGGCGAGAATGCGGTGCGCAAGGTAGGACCGGAACCCTGACGCGCAGTGGACCCGCACGGGACGGCCAGCTGCGCGCTCGCGAATTGCCTCGAGATTCTCGCGGATCTCGTCGTGAGGGATGTGAATGGCCTCTGGCAAGTGACCTGATGCGAACTCGCCTTCCGAGCGCACGTCGATGATGAGGGCGTGTTCACGCGCCCACTCGAGATCCGCAGAGTTCCACAGCGTGAGGGTTCCCTGCACGGAGTTCTGCATCATGAAGCCGAGCATGTTGACGGGATCCTTCGCGGAGCCGAAGGGCGGCGCATACGACAGCTCAAGCTCGGCCAGATCATCGGCTCCAAAGCCCGCTCGCAGCGACGTTGCGAGCACATCGATCCGCTTGTCGACGCCTTCGCGTCCCACCCCTTGCGCGCCCAGCAGCTTGCCTTCGGGAGAGAAGACCCCCATGAGGTGAACCTGCTGAGCTCCTGGGAAGTAGCCTGCATGATCGAGGTGGTGAGTATGGTGCACCACGTAGTCCATTCCCTCGGCGTCGAGCATGCGCGGGCTCGCGCCCGTGACGGCGGCGGTCAGACCAAAGACGCGCACGATGGCGGTCCCAAGGACCGGCTTGGCATCGTGGGTCTTGCCCATGATCGCCTCGGCTGCGCGGCGTCCCTGACGGTTGGCCGGTCCCGCGAGCGGAACGGGAGCCAGGGTGCCCGTGACGGCGTTGCGCACGGCAATCGCGTCCCCCACTGCCCAGATGGACGGGTCGTTGGTGCGCTGTTGTCCGTCAACCAGAATGGCTCCGCGCTCGTCTACGTCCAGTCCAGCGGCGACGGCAAGAGCCGAGTTGGGGCGCACACCTACCGATACCACGACGATATCCACGTTGGCCGACGCGCCATTTGAGAGTGTGACAGTGACGCCCCTCTCTGCGGGCTCGATGGCCGTTGCAGCCACTCCCGTGAGCACGTCGACGCCGTTGGCCGTCAGTTCGAGTTCGACGAGGCGTGCAAGTTCGGGTGCCAAGATGGGGAGCACCTGGGGAGCGAATTCAACGAGCGCGACATCGAGTCCGCGCTGCTTGAGTGCCTCGGCAGTCTCGAGGCCGATGAACCCCGCGCCCAGCACGACAGCGCTCCGGGCCCCCGCCACACGATCCGCCAGAGCGATGGCGTCGTCGACTTGACGCAAGTGTGTCACCTCTGGGAGGTCGACCCCTGGGATGGGCGGCATGAATGCATTCGCGCCGGGGGAGAGCACCAGGGCGTCATACGCAACCGTCTCGATGCCGCTCGGGCCCGAGACCGTCACAGTCTTTGCGGAACGGTCGATGCTCGTGACTTCCGTGTGGGGGCGCACGTCAAGGCCAAGGGAGGCCTTGAGGGTGGCGGGAGTGTGCAGCAGAAGCGAATCGCGCGACTCGATTTCGCCGCCCACGAAGTACGGCAGCCCACAGTTTGCGAACGAAACGTAGGGGCCTTTCTCGAAGACGATGATCTCGGCGTTTTCGTCGAGACGGCGCGCGCGGGCGGCGGCGGACATGCCTCCCGCAACCCCTCCAATGACAACAATTCTCACAGCGACTCCTCAGGGTTTTCTGGGCCGGGCACGTGGGGTTGGCCGGCAACGTAGACACGATATCAGATACCCTGGGGGGTATGTAAAGCCGAGGCCCCGCTATTCTCTGAGAGTGAACCGTTTGCAGCGCGCTCTGTGGCTTGGCGTCGTCATTGTGACGTTGGTCAGCTTTGGAATTGTGATTCCCACCTTGCCCTCGCTAGGTCCCGACACGAGGCTCCTCACCAAGGACGACACCTTGGAACTGGCCATGGCCAGCGTGACCATTCCCGCGGGTTGGGACGTAGACATCGCCTCCGCAGCGCTAGGCAGGCCTGTCGCGGCCCAGGGAGACGTCCAGATCGGCATCGCCGATGCCTTGTGGCTGGGAGGTTCAAGCCGGCTGGTAGAGCGGGCAGCGGGCATGGTGTTTGCCCATGCCGCGACGCTGCCTGATGTCCCCGCGGACGCCAATGGCGCGGACGGTGAGCAGTGGGAAATCTTCCCCGCTGCGGGTGCCGAGGACGGCGACCCCCAGCGGCTTATTGTCTTGAGGCGTGACACTTCAGTGGTGCTTGTCGTGGTCCGCGGCCCCGAAGCGGACGTCGCGGCGCTTGCCGATTCAATCGACTCCATCGTTGCGTCCGTGGAGTTCGTGGGGCTATCGCCCAAGGTTGGGGGGCCCTCGTGAAGGAACTCACTCGCAAGCGCTTTGCTGTTGGCCTCGCGCCTCGCCGCGCGGGGTGGTGGCTGCTCGTCGGTACGAGTCTTGTCGGCGCTGTGATGACAGTGTGGGCGTTGCTCCCTGGGGCCAAAGAGTTCCCCGTGGCGGCGGGCACCGGGCTCGTGTTCAGTGTCCCGCTTGTCATCGCATGGTGGTGGCTGCTCAGGATGCCGCAGCTGTGGGCGCGCATCTCCAGGTCGGGAGCCTTCTGGGCGATGGCGTGGGGAGGATTCGTCGCCACCGGAATCTATGCTCTCCCTTCCAATGGAGCGCTCATAACCCTGATAGGGCAAGGCGCGGGGATCGATGGCGCTCAGCAGTGGGGAGCGGCTCTCATCGCACCCCTCACGGAAGAGACGGGCAAGGCGCTAGGGATCGCGATGGTGCTGCTCGCTGCGGGCCAGCGACTCCGCACACCAATGGACGCGGCCTTGCTTGGGGCCTTCAGCGCAGTGGGGTTCACCGCGACCGAGGACGTGCTCTACGGAATCAACATCGCCTACATCAACCTTGGCGAGAACGAGGTCATCTCGACCACCGTGGTCTACTTCGCCCGCGCCATCATGTTTGGCCCTGTTTCTCACATCGTGTTCTCCGCATGTGTTGGGGCGGGGGTGGGAGTCTTGGCAGTGGGCCGACGCCAAGGGAAGATTCCCGTGGGGTTGGCGCTCATCGCGCTTGGCTTTGGTCTTCACGGACTATGGAACTCCCCGCTGCTCGACGCGTTGTGGACCAGGTTCGCTTACCTCGCGGTGGTGCCTTTTGTGATGTGGGCCCTGCTTCGCTACCTCCGCACCGAGGAGTATCGGTGGTTTGTGCAGGTCCTCGCTAAGCCGGAGGCTCTGGGGGCTTTGCCGTCACGCTATGTGGGGGCTGTACGTGGCACCTGGTGGCAGCGCCGCGCGTATCGAGCCAGCGTCGTCACGTCTTTTGGTATGGGGGCCGCGGCGCCCCAGCGTGCGCTTGAGGCCGACCTCACGGACTTGGCCGATGCCGTGGATGTGGGGGACGAGTCGGCTGCCGCCGCGATCCGGACCGAGCTTGAAACTCGGCTAGCAACGCCCGCTACTCACTGATGACGCCGAGGTCGATGTAGTACTGGCGGGATAGTGGCATCTTGACCGTGTCGCGGCCAACGTCGTCGGGATCGAACGGGACCGCCCAGATCTCATGCGGCACCTGAGCGGGCGAACACTTGGGATCGAAACTGAGTGATCCTCGCTCGATTTCGTAACGTTCGTCTCCGAGTCGCGTGATCTCGTACGGAACGAGACCCGCGTCGAACTTCTCCGTGGTGTTGCCAAAAAAGGCAAGGCACACCTCCACAGACGCGGAGTCTCCGCCGGGAGAAGCCGTCACGGATAGCACCTCGAGAACCGACGCAGTGGTCTTCGCCATAGCGATTTCCTTGTCCATTCCACCCCAGACGCTCGGGTCATCGAAACGGGACTGTTGCGTGTGCGTGGCGGCGGCGAGCGCATCGTCGTATCCCAGTTCGTGGATCAGTTCCGGGTCTGAGTAGTCCCCAAGTATGAAGGCGAGATTCTCGATCCGCGTCCGTTGGCGCAGAGCATTGGCCCACTCAGAGGTATCCGCTTCGCCTTGAGGTGCACGATTCGACCACACGGTATCGGGCATTGTCAGCACCGAAGCCTCCTCCGGTGCGGGCGGGATGCAACCCGAGAGGGACACAAGCGCGAGCGCTGTCGAGGCGACTGTGACCGCCACGCGTCGCAGTGAGGGGGTGGGTCTACGTAGCATCAGTTCCATCCCAAAGCTTTCCTTTGTAGATGGGCGCGAACTGGCCTTCGAATGTCTTGAGCCACTGCTCTTGTGTCAAACCCGATGTGTTGACGTCGTTGAGGGAGTAAGCCTCGTTGTTGGCAATGTGCGCGAGCTTGGAGGCAATGGAGGCGGTTCCGCACTCTGCCCCCAGCGCCGCCAAGTCCCGCGCCATCGCCTCATTTGTCGCCATGGCATCGGTAAACTCACCGAGGATCCCCGAGCCGGCGGCCCCAAGTCCGACATTGACAATCGTGACTGCCGCGCCAGCGCCTCCGACTCCCGGCATGAAGGCGAGAGCGAGTTCGGCTACCCCCATCTTCTGGCGAATCACCTCGTCGTCGAATCTGGCCTGCATGATTTCCTCACCCCCCACCGAACCCGAAAAGACTGCCTCGATATTGACGATGCGGCCGATGCTCCTATCCCATAGCTCGTAGCCTCCGACAGCTTGTGCGTCAATGAGGAGGTTGTTCTCGATGTTCGTGGTTGCCGTGCGAAGGTTGGCGAAGCCGCTGTCTGTCGCTGCGACGGCGCCAAACAAATCGCCGAAATTGTTCGCATCGAAGGGCGAAATAACCCCGCGTACT
>SWCB01004135.1_pt1 | contig 13541 bp, 15 predicted proteins | sample 4692901 | NCBI WGS metagenome assembly SWCB01 (sample SAMN10267276, study PRJNA491770) | bioreactor metagenome | isolation source: DHS bioreactor inoculated with subseafloor sediment | place: Japan: off Shimokita Peninsula | collected 2006-08 | reverse complement strand
CGGGGGTCGGGGCAGGCTCGTGGGGCGTGACCGTCTCGGCATGTCTCTCAGTGTCGGTTGGCACTTCTGATTGGGTGGTCGGCTCGCCCGTCCGCATCTCCAGATCGGCCTGGTCCTCGGCTCCGCCGCAGCCACTCACGAGGAGCACGAGCGTCAGCCAGCCGAGCCGGTAGAGGAGAGAAGCGTTTCTGATGTCCATTATCGAGTTACTGTAGCAGCGCCGGCTGAACCTGCGGCGACGCAGCCAACCGGCGCTGCGGAGTCTCGTTGCCGTCAGGAATTCTTGTACCCAGACATATTCCTAACCAAGGGTGGGCGAGCCCCTCAGATCGGCGGAGGCAGGCGATGCACGCGGCTTGGAGCGACGGTCTGGACGCGGTCGAAGGCCACGAACGCGCCTGCCGAGACAATCCAAATCACCAGTTTCTCAGTTGACCGCTGCGGTTCGCGTGTACTATTGGTACAGCTACAGGGAGCAGGTTGCCTGCCAAGGCGGCTTCACCTGCAGGAGAGGAGGCCCGGCTGGGTCGTGCACGGAGTCACGAGGGGCCTGATGATTCACTCGCACGCACTTTGAGATCCTGGAGGACAACATGAGAACACGTGCTTTCGCAATGACGCTTCTAGCGGGCTTGGCGGCCTCGTCCGCACAGGCCGGATTCGGCGACATCATCTTCACCGATGAGTTGACCAACTCCATCACGCTGCTGGGTGATCCCGGCGGCTCCAACACCCTTTCGAACCTCTACACGTTCACCGGCATGGGTGCCGACTTCCGTCCGGCTGACATCGTCGCCCTTCCCGGCGGCGACTACGCGGTCGGCAACAATCCCATTCCCGTGCTCGATCCCAGCACCGCTTCGATCGAGCGCGTCACCGGCCTGTTCAGTGTGCCGTCGCACTGGACCATCGCCAGCAGCGATCCCATCCAGTTCCCCGGTTCGATGGTCTTTCGCGACGCCACGAACCAGTTGCTCATCAACAACAATCCCGGCTCTGATTTCGTCCTGCCGAATCGTTTCGAGGGTGTCCTCGGAGTCGATCCGGACAGCGGCACCGTCAGCGAGATCTTCGAGAAGGTCTTCGACCCGAACGAGCCCCGGCCCCGCTATCAGGCGGGCAAGCAACTCTGGGCGGATCCGTTCTCGGACCTGTACTACCACTCCTCCGCCAACGGCGGGGCGTACTTCACCGGTGATCCCGGTGATGCGAACCAGGGTAGCCAGATCTACATGCTCGACGCCGACGCCGGGACCGTGGCCTTGGCCGTGGACCTCAGCGATGTGATCCCGGGCACGCCGATCACCCGCATCGCCGGCCTGGTCGTGCTGCCTGGCGACAACGCCGGCTGGCGCGATGTCTTCATCACCGATTTGGAGACGACGTCGCTCTATAAGCTTCGTTTCGACGACACGAATAGCTACGTTGACATCAGCACCGTCCTGAGCGGCCTAAACAACCCCTCGGGCCTGGACTACAACCCCTACACCGGCAAGTTTGTCTTCGCCAGCCCCGCCTTTGACGAGATCTGGCAGACCAACCCGGACGGCACCGGGCTGGAGATGATCGCCTCCGGCGTCAGGGCACGCGGCTTCGAGTTCATCCCGGCGCCCTCGAGCCTCGGCCTGCTCGGCTTGGGCGGCCTGCTGACCCTGCGCCGTCGCCGCTGAGTCGCCGGTGACATCCAGGTGAACCTCCACCGCCTGCGCTTCGCGCGTGGGCGGTTTTTGGTGCGCCGGCATTGATCAGCGGGCGAACGCTGCCGGGGTGGGTACGTCGCGGATCCAACCAAATCACCCGGGCCTCCACATCCCCAACGACAACGCCCGACCTTTGTGGGGCCGGGCGCTGCGGTTGTGCGTTCAGGGCTAATCGTTTGTCGGCGTTAGCCGGCCGTCTCACCCACGGCGTAGCGGCGGAAGGTCATCACCTTGGCGTCGCCGATCAGATCCTTAATCTTCTTCTTGTCGTCCTTCACGAAGGGCTGCTCGAGGAGCACGATGGACTCCATGAACTTGCGCATCTTGCCCTCGACCATCCTCTGGGCGATCTCTTCCGGCTTGCCGGATTCCTTCGCCATCTCCAGAGCGATGTGCTTCTCCTTCTCGACCATCTCTGCGGGCACGCCGGCGGAGTCAACCGCGACGGGGCGGGGGACGGCAGCGGTGATGTGCAAGCAGATGTCCTTCATGACATCGTCGCCCAGGTCGCCTTCGACCTGCAGAAGCACGCCGGTCTTGCCGTCGTGGTGGATGTACTGGGCGAAGTGACCGCCGCTGAGCACCTCGCCGCGGGCGAAGCTGCAGTTCTCACCGGTGGAGATGCGAACTTCGTCGATGGCAGCGGTAATCTCGTCGGTCACGCCGACAGCCCCGGTGTCTTGCTGCAACGCCAGGCCCGCGACCTTTGCCGCCATGGCGATGTACTCGTCATTGCGGGTCGTAAAGTCGGTCTCGGCGCTGACCTCGACAATGGCGGCTTTGTCGCCGGCGATCGTTACGGCGATGCGGCCTTCGCCGGCGGCGCGGTCGGTGCGAGCGTCCATCTTGCCCTTGAGCTTGATGCGCAAGGCCTCTTCCGCGGCCTCGATGTTGCCGTCGGTTTCCAGCAGGGCCTTCTTGCACTCCATCATGCCCAGACCGGTCCGCTCACGCAGGGCCATCACCTCTTTGGCGCTAATCGCCATGGCAGTCGTCTCCCGAGTTGCATGCCTTGGCACGATTCCACGTCCGGGCGTTCCGGACGATCGCGGTGTCGTGCGTCAGTTCTTGTTTCAAAGACCCCTCGCGGATTCGTCCCGAGGGGCAGGTACTTTCTTGTGTGCAAGACACCCCGCCATTGACGCGGGGCCTTCGAACGGATGCTTGCCTCCCCCACGGTTTTCCCTCAACGCGGTGCCGTTTACTCCTTGGTGGCGACCGGCTGCTCGGCAGCGGCGGGAGCCGTCTCGGGCTGCGGGGCGTCGGCGGCGGCGTGGGCTTCGCCACGAACCTGCACGCGACTGGTGCTACGGCGACGACCGGCGGATGCCTGGCCCTCCGTCTCTTCCGTGTCGCGGCCTTCGACCTGCTCACGGCGGGCCGTCTTGCCGGCGGCGATGGCTTTGCACAACTCGCGAACCACCACGTCGATCGAACGCATGGAGTCGTCGTTGCCGGGGATGGGAATGTCGATCAGATCCGGATCGCCGTCCGTATCGATCAGAGCCACCGTCGGGATGCCGAGCTTGCGGGCTTCGCGGACGGCGTTGACCTCGCGACGAACATCGATGACCACGACCGCGCCGGGCAGATTGCTCATGTTACGGACGCCGGAGAGGTTCCGCGAGATCTGCTTCTTCTGGCGGAGCAGTTGGCTCTCCATCTTCTTGGAGTAGTTGTTCATCTCCCCCGTCTCCACCAACTGTTCGAGCTCAACCAGCCTCTTGAGGCGGGTGCGAATGGTGCGGTGGTTGGTGAGCGTGCCGCCCAGCCAGCGTTCGGTGACCCAGTGCATGCCCACGTCGCTGACGTGCTGCTCGAGGACACTCTTGGCCTGGCGCTTGGTGCCCACGAAGCAGACATCCTTGCCGCCAGCCACGACCTTGGTGAGGAACTTGCGGGCGAGGAGGACGCCCTTGACGGTCTCTTTGATGTCGATGATGTGGATCTGGTTGCGCTTGCCGTAGATGTACGGCTGCATCTTGGGGTTCCAGTTGCTGGCCCGCTGGCCAAAATGGATACCGGCCTCGATCAGATCCTGAATCAATGAGTCAGCCATGGTTTTTTCCTACCTGTCAGCGACACCGCAGAGCATCGTCCCGCCGGGGTTCGGGTGCGAGGAGGGAGTACCGCCGCCGCAGCCGAGTCGGCTATGCCCTGCCAAAAAGGGCGCTTGTGTGCATTCACCGAAGTTATGGGACCGTTCCCGCCCGTGATTGCTGAACGCTCAGCGATAGCGGGCTGGCCTGGGACGCGGGCCGAAACGACAAGTATACGAGACTTCCAGCTCTCAGCAACTTGGGAGGGAGAAGAGAGCTGGGAATCGGGCCCATGAGCGCCCGAATCAGGACGATTCCACGGCCGACAGATCTGCCTCGTATCGGCAAGGCCTATCAAAAACCAAACGCTTTGCGGCATCTTGTCCGGCCACCGCCGCTATGCTGCCCGGCATTCGCTGACCACAGAGGCCTTCGCATGCCCCACCGCAATCATCTTGGCTACTCGCGCTTCTGGCTTCGCCTGTACCCGGAGCTGCGGTTCTTCGAGTCGCGTGCCGAGCTGCGCGAGGCCAGACAGAGCTTCAGCAAGGACCTCAGCCGGCGCATGACCGGTTTTGCCGTGGCGGTGGGAGCCGCGATGGCCTTGGTGGCCGGATTCGGCTACGAATGGGTCCAATCCTGGGGCCTTCCGACTTGGCTCAACCTGCTCTTCTTCGTGGTCCTGGGGACCATCGTCGGGACGATCGGCAGCATCATCTTCCTGCACCGGCCCTACATTCGCTTCGTCCGCCGCTACCTCAACGAGCAGGGCATCGCGGTCTGCCTCAAGTGCGGCTACGACCTGCGGGCCCGCGCCGAGCCACGCTGCTCGGAATGTGGGACCGCCTTCGACGAGGCGTTGCTGTCGAGCAAGACGGCCGATGACGAGGCCGCCTCGTGAACAACTGGCCCTTCATCCTGGGCCTGCTCGTCGCGGCGGTCCTTGTGGTCATTCCGCTCTGCATGATCGTCTGGCTGGTGTTTCGCATCGTGGCCACCGGGCGGGAGATTCGGCGAGCTGAGGCGCGTCGCGTCACCTGCGAGTTGCCCGGTCTGGGCGAATTCTCCACGACCGATGACGAGCGGTGGTTTGGCGACGTCGAAGAGGTCGATGTCATGATCGCAAGCAAGGGCCAGCGGCCGACTGAGGCACAAGTGGCCCGGGCCCGAGCGCTCCTGGATGATCTGCCGCGACGGATTGAACAAGCGCGAGAGTATCTGGCCAGCCAAGAGGACATGTCACTCCTGGAGGGCGGATCGGAGCTATTCCGGCCCTACGGCCTGGAGTTGTGGAGCGAGGATGTCTTCGTCATCGAACTGGTGCACCCCGCCGACTTCGGCATCTCTCGCGTCGAGTTCGAAGGCGGCGAACCCGTCGGTACGGGGTACGACGATTAGACCGCGACATCCATCTCCCCAGCGGTTCACTCTGCAGCGCACGCTGGTGCCACTTCGCAGTGACACTCGCGCGGGGCTTCCCGCTTCTTGCCGGTGAGCGTGATCAGGACGGTCGAGCCGATGATCGCCGCCGCCGCGATGGCTTGCCTGCCGGAGAACGGCTCCCCGGCAAAGACTGCTCCCAGCGCCACCGCCACGATCGGGTTGACGAAGGCGTAGGTCGAGACTTTCGCCGGGGCGCAGTTCTGCAACAACCACACGTAGGCGCTCAAGGCGATGAGCGAGCCGAACACAACGAGGTACACCAGCGACAGGAGCGAGGTCAGGGAGACGGCCGCCAGATCGACCCGTCCCCACTCGCCGACGAGCGTACCGCAGATGAGGAGCGCCACCCCGCCGGTCAGCATCTGCATGGCGGTCGAGAGGAAGGCGTTGGCAGGCAAGTCGTGGCCACGGGAGTAGAGCGAGCCCAGTCCCCAGAACCCACAAGCGGCGAGCACCGCCAGGGCCGAGGGCAGGTGCAAACGCTCTCCTCCCAGGGCGAGCGGGTTGACCAGCACCACCACACCCACCAGCCCCAGCACCAAGCCCAGCACGATGCGCCGCGTCGGCCTCGGTCCACGGTACAGCGTCCAGTCGAGACCGATCATCCACAGTGGAATCGTCGCCACGAGCAAGGCCGCGATGCCGGAGGGTACGGTTTGCTCGGCCCAGCAGACCAGGCCGTTTCCGCCCAGCAGCATGAGCGTTCCCACGATGCCAGCGCTCAGCCAATGTCGCCGCGTGATAGGGCCGACGTTGCGCCGCCGAACGATCGGATAGAGGATCATCCCGGCGATGAGGAAGCGCGTCGCCGCCATCAGGAACGGCGGCAAGGTGTCGACCGCAAAGCGAATCGCGAGATAGGTGCTGCCCCAGATCAGGTAGACCAGCGCGAACGCCACGACAAGCGACCACAGGCTGGGCCGCTTCGTGCTTGACACCTCCGTGCCGGCCGGCGCCTTCGTCGGACTGTCGGAGGTCCGCCCGCGCTTCATCCGGCGAGGCTCCGCTCATCGCGCTGGGCCGCCTCGCGCCAGAGCATGGCGCGCTTGCGCGGCAGACCCCAGAAATACCCACCCGCCTCGCCGCCCTTGCGGATGACGCGATGGCAGGGCACGAGAAAGCTGATCGGGTTGGCGCCGACGGCGCTGCCCACGGCCCGGGCGCCCTTCTCCATCCCCACTGCTGCCGCGACTTCCTGGTAGGTCGCCAGCCGGCCGCGCGGAATGTGCAGGAGCGCTTCCCAGACCTTGATCTGAAAATTCGTACCGCTCAAGAGCAGAGGCAAGGGCCCGAGTTCCGGCTGCGCTTCGGGAGGCAGAAAAATGCGCCTCACCAAGGCTGCGGTCTCCTTGGGCTGCTGTGCCAGCGTCGCCTGCGGCCAACGATCGCGAATGAGGGATTCGGCGAGTTGCGAGTCGTCGTCATCGACGAATCCCAGCAAACAGATGCCGCGGCCGGTCAGGCCAACCAGGCACAGGCCGAAGGGGCACGGGTGCACGCCGTAGCCGATCGACAGATCCGCCCCCCGCCGCTTGAACTCGCCCGGCGTTACGGCGTCGATGCTGACAAAGAGATCGTGCAGCCGACTCGGCCCGGAGAGGTCCAGATCCAGCGACACATCCAGGAGCGGCCGATCCTCGGTGAGCAGCTCCCGGGCCCGTTCGATCGTCAGGTACTGCACGAAGCGCTTGGGGCTGATCCCGGCCCAGCGACTGAAGAGGCGCTGGAAGTGGTACTTGCTCAGGCCCACGCACTGGGCGACCTCCTCCAGGCTGGGGCGCCGGCGCCAGTTGTCCTCGAGAAAGGCGATAGCGTCGGCGATGCGCTGGTAGTCGGCGTCGGCAGCGGTTCGAGATGGAGCGGAAGGCGTCGTCATGCTCGCGACTTTAGACCCACGCGAGCCTGCCCACCACCCGCTTCTTGCGGTCGGGGGTGAGTCCGGACGATGGCCCAGCGGTCGACGCGGCGACCCGGAAGGGGCCGCCAATCAGAGATCATCAAACCACACGGTCGCCAGGCGGACAATCCCGCGGAGCGCCGCCATGATGACGGCGATGATCGCCTCGAGCAGCCGCCGAAGCGCGCGGGCGAGTGAGCGAAGCGGGTTGGTGCGTTCCTCGGCCAGGGCGTTGGTCTCTTGGCGTGACGGTGCGAATGCGATCATACCTCACCGCCGCAGAGGCGGCGGCCCGACCCTTCCACCAAAGAAACAGCCGCCCCCCGGGAGGGGCGGCTGAATGGATGCGCTAGTTCGCGAGAGCGGAAAGCGGTTTAGCGACGACGGCGCAGGCCGACGAGGCCAAGACCCATGACCGCGATGGTGCCGGGAACGGGCACGGTGGTGACCGTGAGCGTATCCGAGATGCCAGCGTTGGTGAGGGTCGTGACGTATGTCCCCGGATCGATGCCGACGGAGGCAAACGACTGGTTGAACATGGTCAGGGTGGCGTTGAGCGCATCACCACTGGCATAGCCCATTGGCAGGCCGAGCGCGGGATCGGTCCAGCAGGCGAAGGAATCGCCGGTGTGGGTGTCCCAGTTGATGAAGCTGGTACCGGGGCCGTACGGCGTCCATGTGGAGACGTCGAGGGCGTAGGTGTTGACCGTACCGGTAGAAGCGATGGCGCCGGTGGCGGGGATGATGGCGTTGTAGGCGTTGAAGTCGCCGAAGTAGGCGCCCAGGGCGGCCAGGTTCATGTCGCCGGAGACGGTGGCCTTGATATCCGAGCCAACCTCTTCCAGGAAGATCGTGATGCCCGCGTTTGCCTGCTGCACCATCAACCCAGCAGCGCAGGCGAGAATAATCCTCTTCTTCATTGCGTGTTCCTTCCTCATTGGGACGTGTTATTGGGAATCTAAATCCGGAATGGACCAACAGGCGGGCTCGCAGTGAACGAGCCTTGACCCACATTGAGTATGCCCCCAAAGTCAGGGGGACGCCACCCAAAATCGAGTGCATCAGGATAAAAAGACTTATCAAGACCCCAACATCGGCAGTTCACGACCGGTCACGGCGATCGGCGGAAGGGCAGACGGACTCAGATTCCGTCCTACCGATCACTCCCCAAACAGGCATGCCACGAGTTGCTAGACTGTGCCCATGCTCGCCCACGTTCAGAGCTACGTGCTGGACGGTATCGATGCCCTTCCGTGTGAGGTGGAGGTCGATGTCAGCGAGCGCGGCCTCCCCGGGACGACGATCGTGGGTCTCCCCGACGCCGCCGTCAAGGAATCGCTCGAACGCGTCCGGGCCGCCGTCTCCAACACCGGCTACGAGTTTCCCATCGGCCGGATCCTGGTTAACCTCGCCCCCGCCGACGTTCGCAAGGAAGGCCCGGTCTACGATCTGCCCATCGCCCTGGGCCTGCTGCGGGCGACCGGCGTCATTCGCGATGGCCAGCGCCTCGATCGCATCCTCGTCGCCGGCGAACTGGCGCTCGATGGGCGGGTCCGACCGGTGAGCGGCATCATCAACATGGCGATCCTGGCGGAGAAGCGCGGGGCCAAGGCGGTGCTGGTGCCGGAAGCAAACGCCGCGGAGGCGGCGGTCGTGGGCGGCTTGCGGGTGTATCCGATTCGCACGCTCGCCGATGCCGTGGGCCTGCTCAACAAGGAGACCGATCCGACGCCGCACGAACACGTCGATGTGGAAGCGCTCATCGCCGCTGCCAAGCCGGACATTGATTTTGGCGACATCGTGGGCCAGGAAGCGGCGAAGCGCGCGGTCACCATCGCCGCCGCCGGCAGCCACAACCTCTTGATGATCGGGCCCGCGGGCACAGGCAAAACGATGCTCGCCAAGGCGCTGCCCGGCATCCTGCCCCCCATGACCCGGCGCGAAGCGATCGAGGTGACGCGCATCTGGTCCACCGCGGGCCTTCTGCGCGACGGTGAATCGCTGGTGCGCTTGCGGCCCGTGCGCTCGCCGCATCACACCGCTTCGTCCGTCGCCATCGTGGGCGGAGGCACGATCCCCAAGCCCGGCGAAGTGAGCTTGGCCCATCACGGGGCGCTCTTCCTCGATGAACTGCCCGAGTTCGGCAAGAACGTGCTGGAGACGCTGCGGCAACCGCTCGAGGATCGCTGCGTGACGGTGTCGCGGGTGCATTCGACCGCCCAATTCCCCGCCGCCTTCATGCTCGTTGCCGCCATGAATCCGACGACCAAGGGCGACCTGCCCGATGCCAACGACACCGCCGGCCGCCGCGACATGGAACGCTACCTCGGGCGCATCAGCGGGCCGCTTCTGGATCGCATCGACATTCACATCGAGGTGCCGCGTTTGCCCTTCGAGCGTTTGCGCCGGCCTAAGCAAGGCTCGACGACGGAAGAGCTGCGAGCGAAGGTGCGAGAGGCGCGGACGGTGCAACTGGCGCGGCAAGGTGAGAAGCCGAATGCCTTCCTGACGGGGAAGGAACTGAACACGCTCGCGGCGATCGACGGCCCGGCAGAACAGCTCTTGGGCCAGGCGATGCGGGAGATGAACTTGTCCGCCCGGGCCTACGACAAGATCCGCAGGGTGGCGCGGACGATTGCCGATCTCGAGGGAACCGAGGCGCTGAGCGCTTCGCATATTGCAGAGGCAGTGCAGTATCGTCTGCTGGATCGGCGATTCTAAGGGACGCCGGGAAGGGACTCGTGCATGGATAGGGACGAACGGCGCGAACGGCTGACGGCGTATCAACCGGGCTACCTCGACGCCATGACGCTCTGGCTCGGGTACGTCCTGCCGACGGTGCTGGTGGTGTGGGCGCTGCTGCAACTGGTGCTCTGGCGGGGCTTCTGGCTCGGGTCCGGCGGCAGGATCACCTACCTCTGCACATCGCGCGACTGGATGATCGTGATCGGCTTCAGCGCCGCAGCCGTCGGCGGGGCGGCGACGCTGTTTGTCTACCGCGTCTTGATCGCGCGCTACCACCGACCGTCACTGGTCTGGCTCAGCCTCTCGCTCTCACTCTTGATCGCCAGTCTGGCCCTCGGCTGTGGGCGGAGCTTCTTCCTCACAGAAGATCAGTACAGCAAGTGGATGCTTGGGTAGGCGCGTATTCGACGCTCGGCCGAGAAGCGATGGCCCTAGGAGTTGAGCAGACCATGAGCTACCGAGTGACCTTCACCTTGTGCGTTGCGTGGTTTCTCCTGTGTCTCTCGGGCTGCTTCTGTTGCGTCGCTGGTTCACTTGAGTGGCGACATAGCTACACAGCACAGCACTCCGATGGTCGTCTCACCGACGGCTACATCATGTTCCTGGATCAAGGGAAGATCGGTCTGCAGGTGGACTCACAGTCGTACACTCCGCACGCAACCAAGCCAATCGGCAGCGCCTGGGGATTCGGGTACTGGGAACAGCACTTCCCTCAATCAGTTCCTGGCGATACCTACTTCCTTTCGAGACGCTGGTGGATGCCGGGTTGGATCCCAGGACTCCTGCTGTTGGTGTTGGCAATCTGTCCCCTCTGGTTGTGGGTCTGGCCGGTGGAGCGCCGCCGATTGCGCCGAGAGCGAGGTTTGTGCATCAGGTGTGGGTACGACCTGCAATGCAGCGAAGGCGCGTGTTCGGAATGCGGACTGCATCGACCACGCGAGCAGGATCCCGTCACGCCAGACGAGAGCTACTACTGTGGCGACGAGACGGCGAGTGAGTCGATCATTGGCAGCAGGCGCTCGGCACCGCTCTCGCGCTGGAAGCGCTGGCTCTACCCAGAGTTGGCGCGGTTTGCGGACAAGCGCGAGCGAAAGGCGGCGCTGAAGCAGGCGTGGCGGGCGCAGCGATGGCTCGTTGTGCTGCTCAGCTTCCCCTTGAATCTTCTGCCCTGGGCCCTCGGCATGGCCGTCTTCCACTTGATTAGAAGGCACCAGATCAACCAGTCGAGCAGTTTCGACATCGCGGCCTTCGCCCTGCCGTTCTTTGCGACGTTCGGTGTGTTCCAGTGCGTTCTCTTCTGGTCCACGCTGACGTTTGGTCTGCGCCGGCGTATCCGCAGGCAACTGGCTTCGCTGAGTGTGCAGGTGAAGTGCCCCAGCTGCGGCTACGACTTGCAGGGGCATGTGGCGAAGGCATCTAGTCACGAGCACATCTGCTGTCCGGAGTGCGGCCGCGAGACCTCCGCCAGGATCTGAACGCCTGAGATCAGCAGCACTCAGCAGCGGCGACTCATCCCACGAAACGCCAAGGAGCAAATCGTCATGGAGCTCTTCGTCCCAGCACTCGTCGTATTGCCGACCTTCGGGCTTTGGCTACTTGCAGCGCGCAGTGCAAACCCGAAGGGGCGGCAGATCGGAGCCTGGTTTGTCGGGATCATCCTGGCAGCTATTGCGATTCTCACCTACCCGCTGGGCTATTGGCACGGCGGCTTGAACGTCACCGCTAAGTGCTCAAGCGCCAGTATCGAGTTCCACGAAGTGCTCCGGGCGGCACTAGACGAGGGAAAGGTAGACGAGGTGCGGGAGGTGCTCGCCTCGCTTGACCTCGGCACCTGGACCTACGAATACCCGCTCTTCATCGAACAGCTTGAACTGGCATCGGCCAAGCTGCAGAGTGAGGAGTGATCCATGGAACTGGTGGCGGTCTTCATCGTCGTGCTTGTGGTGCCGATCGTGATCTGGGTCATCGCGGAGACGTGTGAGAACCCGGTCCGCCGGCGCATCGGCACGGTCATCGCCATGCTCATCCTCGGCGTCCTGGCCACGTTAAGCTACGGCGTTGGTTACTTCCTCGGCCAATCACGTGCCACGATCAAGACGACAGGCAACAGTCTGGTCTTCTTCGAAGAGGCAAGCGCTGCCCTCGATGCCGGTCGGGTAGACGAGGTGCAGCAGGCGTTGGCGCGTCTCCGGGAGAAGCCGGAGGAGTATCGACCGTGGGTGTATGGGGAGAGTATCGACGAGGCAGTGGTGATGATGAGGGGGGAGGAGTGACGGCGAGGCGCGACGTGCCGAAAGCCGCGAATGGCATTCGCGGTCCGTTAAGAGCGAAGAAAGTCATCCGGGAGGGGCGGCCGCGACGGGTGTTTCGGCGCCAGGGCGGTTGCGCCGCCGATGCCATCGGCGGCTTTGCCCGCTGCCAGGGTGTTCATTCGTGCTAAACTGCCGCCAGCCGCGTTCACCTTGCCGGCGAGAGGAGGACAGTATGAAGAAGTGGCCCGCGATCCTTATTGCCAATGCCATCATCTGGGGGCTGGTCATCGTCGGCAGCGCCCTGCGGCTCAAACACACGGACGCTTTTGCCGAGATCCAGGGCATCCTGGGTGGCGGCGCGATCGGCGCACTCTTCCTCCTCATGGTCGGCATCGTCGTGCCGGAGAAGAGCAAGAAGAGGAGGCCGAGGAAGCACCGGTAGGCGGACGATGTGAACAGGCACGCCTGAAGCCACCCTCCGCTGCGCTTCGGGGCGAAACGCGGGGCTCTGGCCGCTCGTCACTCGTGCCTCCTCGGCGGTTGATCCCTCGCCGCTCATTCTGCGACTCCTGGTATCCTGACGCGGCCGACTCGGTTCTGAGTCGCGCCCTTCCAGGAGGCGTTCCCATGCGTGACCCTTCCGATCTCGCACCCGACGTACCTTCGCCATCCGCTGGCGCCTTCAGCCGCCGAGACTGGCTGAAGACGATCGGCGTGGCGGCCGCGGCGACGACGGTGCCCACCATCTCCATCGCCGCCAGCCAGGATGCCGGGCCGCATTCGCTTGGCTCGCCCCCTGCCCTTGACTACAAGAAGCCCAAGCGGCCGCTCACCGCCATCGTCATCGGGGCCGGGGCCCGCGGCAACGTCTACTCCTCCTACGCTCAGAAGTTCCCCGAGGAACTGCAGATCGTCGGCGTCGCTGAGCCCATCCCCTACCGCAACGAACGCATGGCGCAGACGTACGGCATCAAGGACGAACATCGTTTCGTCACCTGGGAGCATGTCTTCGACGTGCCCAAGTTCGCCGACGCCGTCATTGTGACCACGCCCGATGAACTGCACTTCGGCCCGGCCATGGCGGCCCTCGACCAGGGCTACCAGATGATCCTGGAGAAGGTCATCGCCCAGACCTGGCGCGAGTGCAATGACATTCTGCAGTTGGCCCGCAAGCGTGACGCCATCGTCGCGGTCTGCCACGTCATGCGCTACAGCCCCTACTTCCGCCAGCTCAAGCATGTGCTGGACTCGGGCATCATCGGCGAGGTCGTCAGCGTGCAGCACCTTGAGCCGGTCGAGCACCTGCACATGGCCCATTCCTTCGTGCGCGGCAACTGGCGCAACACGGAGGAGTCCAACCCGATGATCCTGTCCAAGTCCTGCCACGATACGGACATTCTCCGCTGGCTCATCGGCAAGCGCTGCAAACGGGTCACTTCGTTCGGTTCGCTGCGTCTCTTCCGCG
>SWCB01009360.1_pt1 | contig 13547 bp, 7 predicted proteins | sample 4692901 | NCBI WGS metagenome assembly SWCB01 (sample SAMN10267276, study PRJNA491770) | bioreactor metagenome | isolation source: DHS bioreactor inoculated with subseafloor sediment | place: Japan: off Shimokita Peninsula | collected 2006-08 | reverse complement strand
CCAGATCATCCTGCGTGTACCAATCGATGTACCCGAGCGATGAGGTGACGACATCGGCACCGTTCAGCTCCGCGAATTCCAGCCCGGCGACGTAGTTGTCTTCCTCCGCGGGGTACTCGCCGGTGATGTCCTCGGTCTTGCAGAGGATGTACTCGGCTTCATAGGCCGCGCCGAGGAGCAAGTCGGGCGCATAGGCGGCAAGCGTGCCGAGAATGAGCGTGCCGTGCTCATGCTGATTGCCTGGATCGCCCGGCTCGGCGGAGGTGTCGCCGTCGTTGTCGATGAAGTCCCACTCTGCGATGACACTGAGCGGGTGATCAGGGTGATGAAAGGCGCTGTGCGAGCGTTGGAAGCCCGTATCGAGTACGCCCACCGTCATACCGGCGCCGGTGAACCCTTCGCCGTGCAAGGCGATGAGGTTGATCTGGCTGAGCTGCACTTCCGCGTGGCCGTAGAGGCCTCGGCCGGGTGGCGAGCTGAGACGGTCGAGCCTGACGGGACCAATGCGACTGCCGCCACGCACCGGTTCGATCCGCGCGACGAAGGGGAGTGCCGCCAAGGCGTTGACCTGCTCCTCGTTGACGTAGGCGCTGACCGCGTTGAGCCAACGGCTGGTCACGTGAATCGCAGCGCCAGTGCTGGTGACCGCGTCGAGGTACGTCTCGGCAACCGCCAAGTCGCGGTGGTCAACAAGTCCAGGAGCGCTACGCCGCAGCCGCCGCCTGGTCAGCGTTCTGTCGTCAAGGACCTCTGCAGTCGCCTCCAGTCGAGCCGCCACGTTCGGTCCCTTATCCGCGAAGTAGACCCAGACCTTGGTTGTATCGCCGAGGTTGAGGCGCGTGTCCAAGGAGGGGTGGATCTTCGTGAGGGCCGAACCGTCATCGGCACGGGCGCCTTCCACGCAGACCGAGGCAACCATCAGCACGAGGACGCTGGCGAACAGGACCGATCGCGCACGCGGGGCGATGGCTGTCATTTTCATACCTTCTCTCCTCTGGGCGAAGGGCCCGAGCGGGCGGTCGAGGTGACCCCACCAGCATACCCCGAGGAGCGTCGCCCGCCACGGTTCTTTCCAGAATCCGCTTGCAAGCGGCACCAGGACGTTTCATCGCGCGCAACAAGCCCCGCCGCGAAGGGCGGGGCTTGCACCGAAGGTCATTTGCCCGAGACAATGTCGGTGGCGGGCGTCGGGGCCCGTAGCACTCGTCCTCGCTCACGGACAGGGGATGTTGTAGACCGACAGCAGAATCCCGAGGTCCGCCTGATCGGTATCGCCATCGCCATCGATATCGCCGCCAGCGCTCACGCCGTAGGCGGCGAGCAGGATGCCCAGGTCCGCCTGATTGCGCTGGCCGTCGCCGTTCAGATCGCCCGGGCAGTCGTCGCCAGAGACGAGGCACAGCGAGAGGTCGAAGTCGGCCGGAATCCACGTACCATCGTGGTATGCTTGTGATGCCCCATCGCCAACGGGAGAGGACATCCACCAGAAGCCGCAGTTCGAATCGCTGCCCCGGCCCACGATGGACACCCAGCCATCGTCGACCAGACATGGCGTGTTCAGCACCACCTGATATCGCTGAAGCGGATACGTGCGTGCACCCGAGGTGTAGAGGTACCCCGTATCCAACCCAGAGACCGCTATCGCCTCCTGACAAACGAGGCTGCCCGGCAAGCCGTCGTCATCGTTGTAGAACGAGATCAGGAACTGCATGGGATCCTCGTGGCAGGGACTCGCCAGGCCATCCAATGAGACGTGCAGGCCCCACCAGCGGATGCCGACCACCGGCCCGCTCACTTCGTAGGTTTCGTAGCGAGTGTAGAATCCATCATACCAGTCGAGATCACTTACGCCCGCGGTCCACCCGTCCAGCGGACTGTCGGGTGGCTGGCTGAATTCGGCATCGCCCGCACAGGTCTCGTCGAATGGCTGCGCCGTGATAGTCAACTCAAAGGTCGCGCAATCAGGCGGCGGCCAGGTATCGACCATGAGATAGTACGTCCCGATTTCCAGCGCCAGATTCTCGATGAGATCCGGGTTATCACTGCTCGTCGCGGTGGCGATGCAGCTATCGGGGCCGACGTCAGGACAGCTTGAGAAGACACCGACACCCGCCCAGATCGTGTCGGCGTCGACCGAGATGTCGACAATCACCGGCGCGGTCACGTTGAGCTCGTAGATGATGTCCTCACCGCCGTCGTAGGAGCCCATGCAGGTGTCGTTGTAGTCGTCGACCCTTCCGCAGGTCGTGTTCGTGTCCGTGTAGGGAAGACTCGATGGCAACTGGATGAGAATCGGATCGCCGCAATTGTCGCCTGTACCGGCCTCATAGCCATCCTGCCGATCGAAGAAGGGCATGTCGCCATCCGCCTCATAGATCATGCCGTAGCCGTAAGGATTGTTGCCGCCGAGAAGTGGTGGAAGCCAGTTGATGGCAGTCCAAGTGTCCGGTGTCGCATCGTGGTCGTTGATGACAATCTGCTCGTTCCACGGCGAGTAACCGTACGTGTGACGGTTGCGGAAGTAGATGGGGTCGTAGCCATCGACAACCTGCTGCTGGTAGACTAGGGCAATGCCCCCACCACCTCGGCAGGAGGTGTCCGCCAGGGCATACCACGCCTCACCCGGCAGTGGCTCGGCGACGGTGTTGTAATACCAGGAGCCGTCGCCCGCCGTGTAGTTGATGTAGCTCCGGATGCCGTAGTCTTCACTGTAGAGGTGCTCGAAGGCGCAGAAGACCGTCTCATCGTAGACGCTGAGGGCGGTGCGAAGGTTGTAGCCGCTGAAGGAGGCGCTGTAGCACTCCTCCCACCCCGTCCCACTGCTCCGCCGCCAGATATGGACGTTTTCGTCCGTCCCAGTGTAAGACAGGAATAGGAAGTAGGTGTCGAAGTTGTCGTTCCAATGGGCATCAATGCCGCCAGCGGCGTTGGCGAGGCTTGGCGAGGCATCGTAGAAGGTCTCGCCACTGGATGACGCCCAAAGGTAGCGGATGGTGTTGTTGCCGACTCTCGCGAAGCAGTAGACGTTGCTGTTGGCGTCGTCGGCGTTCGAGGCAATGGCGACATCGGTGACGCCGTTGGGCGAGGCGTCATAGATGACCTTGAAGCCGTAGTCGGCATCGACGGTGCCGTCACTGGCGTGACAACGGCGCAGGCGCAACTCATCGGCATAGCCCCCGTCGACATACAACACGTACACCCAGTCGCCGACCACCACCAGGTCCAGGTCCAGCAGATCGGAGCCGCTCCAGGCGAAGCTCTCGCTCCAGGTCGCGCCGTCGTTCGTGGAGATGTTCAACGTCCAACTGGTGTCCCAGCCGATGACCGCAAAGATGTTGCCGTTTCCAGCGTGGTAGTCGAGGGTATACCGCTGGCAACCCGTCTGGCTTCCTCCCAGGCGCACATCGGCGCCGCGGCCCTGCAGGTAAGCCGGCGGCGGAGGCGGTGGCGGGGCGAACCCGATGCTCGGGGCCAACCCCCCGTCCTCCACGGCTTCCCACAGCGCCAGGGCAGCGTCATGGTCACCGGCATTCCACACCTCCCCCAAACGCTTCGCCTGTCTCCGCGCCTCCTCCGTGGCGTCACCGGGCAGTTCCACCTCGAGCCATGATCCCAGCCGTTCCCCCAAACTCAGTGCTTCCAGGCGCTGACGTGGCGATAGTCGCGGTCCTGGTGCGTACGCCTCCTGGGAAGCTCGACTCTTTCGGGGCCTTTCAACCGACGGGCTGATCGGACCGACCATCGGCTCGGCCCCATCTTCGGGAAGCGCCGGCGGAAACACCTGCCCCACATCCTGTGGAGCTCTTTGGGCCAGCACTCCAGCCAGGCGGGGCTCGGCTGGCTCACCTGTCTCTGTGCTCTTCTGCTCTTAGAGGGCCCCGGTCTCGGTTCCTTCTGCCGCGACGTCATGCCAAGGCGATGCCAGCGCTCCCACGGCGAGCAACATCGCACCGGCCACAAGTGGACTCCGTCTCATCGTGTGACTCCTTCTGCAGATGTATCAAGTACGCCGTTGCTCGGTCTTGACGCGTGGCCGTTCTCAAACGAACCGACGGCATGCCGCGCGACAGCCAGGATCACGCGGGACGCGAGCATCAGCCCAAGTATCGCGCGCCACGGACACATCGCAACCGACGGTCAGCGAATCAGCCAGAGTTGATGCCGGCCCATCAGCTACGCCTCCCCCCATTGCAGGCAATCTGAGCCCACTTCGGGGCATCGCCGCAGGGCTGCTGCCCTAACCGGGCGGTGGCTCCTGCAGCGGCGGAAGAGGTTGGATGGCGAAGTCGGCCGAGTTCGGCATGGCAGTGTCGCGACCGTAATTGCCGGAGACGAAACGCTCCACGCCAATCTCTGCACCATCCCGGTCAATCGTGAATGTTATCGATGCCTGCGGCGTGGCCGAGGTCGACAGTGAGAGCTGGACCGCACGATCTCCCAGGCGTGGGTCATTGGGCAGCCTCAGCGCCATCCTCGACGTGGAGAAGCACTGCGTATGGACGGCGGGAAGCACCCCGCGATACCAGAGCGCCTCGAACCGGCCGCCTCCGCCCGGAGTCTTGATCCACTCGCGGTGGATCTTGCCAGCCTCCGGCCTGAGGGCAAGGATCACGAAGGGCGGGTGTTGCAGCGAGGGATCGTCGACACCCCGATCTCGCCAACTACCCTCGCTGTTGAGCCCACAGAGGAACAACAGGTGCTGCGTCTCGTGCCAGAGCGCATCGAAGATGTGCCCATCGTGCCAGACTTCGTAGAGGATCTTCCCTGGCTCGCCCACCTCCAGGCTGTAGACACGGATCAGATTGGCCGAGTGCGGCGAGTGCCGATGTACCGCCACGATCTCCGGACTTGGTGACTCCGAGAAGACTCCCTCAACGGACGCCCAACTCAACTGGTGGTAGTCGCCTTCAATTGTGGAAATCGGCTCGGGTACTTCGAAGCGCGTTCCCGAGCTCCAGAACGGCTCCTCCGGCTGGTCCAGGTGGTACAGGCAGAGTTCACCCGGTCGTGCGGTCGCCGATCCACCGCGCGTCCCGAGCACCACGACGCGCTCCCCGTTGTCGACCAACTTCGCAACCACCACGCCGCCGTCTTGCTCCGTGTCCCATTGGTGCAGGATCTGACCGCTGCGCGAGACGAGCATCGCCAGCCGCCCGGTGTCGCTGACACGCATCTCGAACGGTCGCTGATTGAGCCACCACGTGCTACCGTAGCTTAGAACGACGGTAAGGAGCAGAATCACCGCGCAAAGCGCTGTCGTCGTCAGCACGGGATGCCGACCTACGAAGCGTCCGAGAGACTGTGCGGCACTCGGTGGCGAAGCTTCCACGGCGTCGCCACGGAGCCAGCGACGCAGATCCGCAGCGAATGCCTGGGCGGAGGAATAGCGCTCACGGGGGTGCGGCGACACGCACCGCGACAGGACCGCCGCCAAAGGCTTGGGGAGGCTCTTGCACACTGCGCGTGCAGACCTCGGCGGTTCCTGGGCCACGCGACGAATCGCTTCGTGCACCGAGGTATGCGTGTCGTGCGGCGTGTCGCCGGTCAAAATGAAGTACGCCGTCGAGCCGAGGCTGTACACATCGCTCAGGGCGGAGAGCGCCTTGAGATCGCCCCGGGCCTGCTCCGGCGACATGAAGGCAGGACTGCCCACCGGCACGCCCTCTTCCGTGATCGTTCGCGTCGAGTCGTCACCCAGCAGGGAGGCCAGGCCCAGATCGACAATGAAGGGTCGGCCTTGGTTGTCCACGATGATGTTGTCTGGCTTGATGTCACGATGGATGACGCCGTACCCGTGCAATTCGTGCAGCGCTTCGGCCACATCCGCCAGAAGTTCGACGCGGCGGCGACAATCCAGCCTGCGCCCGTCGCAATAGTCGGCGAGTGTCAGGCCATCGATGAACTCGGAAACGAGATAGAGCCGACCCTCGTGTTCGCCGTAGTCAAGCAGCCGCGGCAAACAAGCGAGGCGCAACTGACCTAGCACCTGCAGTTCGCGCCAGGCCCGGGCCGCAGACGGCGACTCCCCCAGACGTTGGTTAAGCAGCTTGATGGCAACCTCGTGGTTGGTCTGAGCCTGCCTGGCCCGGAACACGCGCCCCGCCCCACCGCTGCCGACACACTCTTCAATCAAGTAGTCGGCGATGGCCGGATGGTCGCCTGCCGCCGCAACCTGTTCCTCCTCATCCGCGACGAGGATCCGCCTGGCCGCGTCCAGATCGGTGAGTCTCGGAGTGCTGCCTTCCGGGTTCTTGCCGTCGCCGTGATCCACGACTGCCGCTCCCGATCGTGCTGACCCGCCCGAACCGAAGTCGCCTTCGGCAGCGAGAGATGTGGCCAGGCCCTCGACCACATATTCGCAGGAAGGCACCCGGCGTGGCTTGACCTGCAAAACAATTTCGCCAGTTTGATTGTAATCTCAGGGTACACTTGGGCGACAGTGACTTGTTCCTGCTCCGGGAGACGCATGATGGCGCCAACGGGAGAGACCCGAGCGCGATTCGGCACCACCAACTGGACTTTGCTCGAGGCGCTCAATGACGAAGTGCATCCGCGGCGCGAGCGAGCCTTGGAATTACTCTCGGAGCGCTACTGGCCAGCGATCTATGCCAGCTTTCGCCGCCTGGGCAAGTCGCGCGAAGAGGCGGCCGACCTGACCCAGGGCTTCTTCGCCGATGTCATTTTAGGGCGCCGACTGTTCGAGCACGCCGACGCTGAGCGCGGTCGACTGCGTTCCCTGCTGCTCGTCGCCGTGAAACGCTACGCCATCAGCGCCCACCGAAAGCAAAGAGGGGCTAAGGCTGGTCGCGAGTTGCCGCTGGCCGAGCTCGGGCGCGAAGAGGCGTTCCTGGGCAGCGACTCCGAAATGAACGTCGATCAGATCTTCGAACGGCGCTGGGCCCTGTCGCTCCTAGAGGAGGCGCTGGCGCGCTGCGAACAATCTCTGCGCGCCGAAGGGCTGGGCGAGCACTGGCTTGCCTTCGAACGGCGAGCTGTGCGACCGGCGATCACAACCATTGCTCGGCCCAGCCTGGCGGAGTTGGCAGAGCGGTCCAGCTTCCCCAGCGCCGCTCACGTCGCCTCGGCACTCAAGGTGGTGCGCAAGCGGCTCGACCTGATGCTGCGCGAGGTCGCCTCGGAGACGGCACTCGACAACGCGGCTCGGGAGGCGGAGTACCGCAGCCTTCTGGATACTCTCGCGCCAGCCACAACGTGAGCTGTGGCGCTCATTGGCAGAGCGGCTGAACCGGCTCCGGCGCTGTCGCGGGATCAGTCGCAGACCGAGCCATACTTGTAGAGCAAGATGCCCAGGTCCGACTGATCGGTGTCGCCGTCATGATCGATGTCGCCGCCGTCGTGCTGGTTGTAGGCCGCGAGCAGTTGGCCGAGGTCGCCTTGGTCGCAGTCGTTGTCGCCATCGAGGTCACCGACGCACTCGCACTCGTCCGGCACGCCGTTGAAATCGACGTCCTCGCTGGTGCCGTTGGCGATGTCGCACATGTCACGGAAGCCGTTGTCGTTGCAATCTTCGTAGGGGTAGTAGTCCGACTCGCAGAGGGTGAAGACGTAGACCTTGTCGGTCGTGCTGTCCGACACGACGATGTCGACGCCGTCCGAGCTGATCTCAACAGCAACCCAAGGCAGGTCCAGGAAGCCGCTGAAGAGGGTCGTTACCTGTCCGGTGAGCGGATCGATGCGCACGACGCGGTTGTCGCCTGCATCAGCGACGATCAGATCGCCGCTGAGCGGGTCGATGGTGATGCCACAAGGATTGCTCAGCGGCTCGGAAGTGACGAGTTCCAGGAGCGTCCCGTCGGCCTGCAGGATCCAGATGACGCTTGCTGCGGAGTCGGCGATGAAGACGTCCGTGTCACTGATGGCGATGTCAACGCCGTCTACCAGCGCCGAGTCGTTGGGCACGACTTCCCACTCGTCCTCCGGCGTATCCAGCGAGAAGGCCCAGACTCCATCGGAACTGGAACTGCCCCGGTCAACCATCAGGGCCTCACCAGGCATGATCATGGGGCCGGTGTAGGTGGTTGGGGCAACCGCTAAGCCGGTGGGATCGTCATCACCAGAGTGCCAACCGCTGACCCAGGTCTCCTTGGGTCCATCGGGATTGGCCCAGCGAAAAACGCTGCCGCCGTAGTCCTCAGCGAAGTAGAGGTCACCATCCAGCGGGTCGGCAAAGACACCAGCGGGTCGCGAGCTGCTCACGATCTTGGTCAGCGAGTTGTCGAGCTCGATGCGGTACACGCCGTCATCACTGCTGCTGCGCCTACCCACGTAGATCGCATCGTCGAACCAACTTACGTGGACGCTCCAGGCGTTGTTCACATCGACCACCCGCCGGAGCAGCCAGGCAGGGTCATCAGCGATCGGCTGGGCCAAGACCGAGCCGGCCAGACCCCCCGAGACCAAGACTGTCGCCAGTGACAGGATCGTCCGCTTGCACATCGTGAATCTCCTCCTGCAGGTGTGGTTCTGGGCGCAACGTGAGCCAATCAGGTTACGAGAGCCCAAGCGTACTCCAGATCCGGATGTTTCACTCGTGTTTCTGACTGCAAGTGTTTATTTTCTCATGCCTTGCGCCATTCATGCCCATTATCGGACAACTGCTTCCCCTGGAATGGTGGGCTCTGCCGTGCGGCTCACTGACATGCTCGATCTGCCAGTCTCGCTGCCGGCATGAAGAAACAGCCCGCCGCAAGAAGCGACGGGCGTGGTTCGAGGATGCCCGTGACCGAACCGCCTCATCCAAGAAGGCAGCCGTTCGTCGGCTCAGTTGCAGTCCGTGCCGTAGTTGGCGAGCAGCACGCCGAGATCGGACTGATCCGTGTCGCCGTCGCCATCCACGTCGCCGCCGTCGTCAAGGTCGTATGACGCCAGCAAGAGTCCAAGATCGGACTGATCCACGTCGAGATCGCCATCAAGGTCGCCGGGGCAGTCGGGCTCCTCTCCGAGGATGAACTCGACGGCACGAGCGCGATCGACGAAGTCGCCGACCATGTCTGCCACCGCCCAAGGGATCGTCTCGCCAGCCTCCATGTAGTCGCCGTCCTGGTTCAGATCCGCCAGTAGGAAGACGTTGTCCGCATCCGAGGATCCATTGGAGGTGACAGCCAACGTGCCCATCGGACCAACGGCGATCGAGAAGGTGGAGCCGAGCTCATACGGGGCCGGCACCGCGGACTCGTCCCAGACGATGACGCACTCGTCGTCGGAATCGATCGTGCCGCTGCCGTCGAGGTCCTTCAAGCGTGCGACCACTTGCGGATCACCGGAGAACTGCGAGCCGATGACATAGAGATAGTCGCTGTCAGCGGTGAGATTGAAACTCACCGGGCAGCCATAGATGTTGTCCTCATCGATCAGCACGATGAACTCACCGGCCTTGATCTGGCCGTCACCATCGACATCCTCAGCGCGAAATATCGTGTCCGCCTCGCCCCCAACCAGATCCGCCCAGTACGCCACGCCGTCGAGAAAGACGATCTCGAAACCGGACGAGTCGGGCACGAGGTCCTGCACGTGCATCCACATCGTCGCCTCGCCGGGGTCGTTGGCATCGCCGTCGTCGTTCAGATCCTCAGTGCGGTAAATCGCATCCGGCGGTGTGGTCAGCGTGCCGGCGTTGAAGATGTAGAGCGCCCCGTCCGCAGCTTCCCAGATGCCATTAGGCGAGGTCACCGACCAACCGTCGGCGTTGCTCAGATCGAACCAGACGTTCGCCTCGCCGGCGTCTTCGGCGTCGCCATCGCCGTTCTGGTCCCGCAGCCGAAAGACGGCGTCGGCGTTGCCATCAGCCGTGTAGATGTAGCCGGAGGCCGATTGGAAGATGGTGAAGGTGTTGGTCGTCGGATCGACCAGTCCGGAGGCGTTGTTGGCGCTGAAGAACTCGATGATCTCACCAGCATCATCGCAGTCGCCGTCACCATTGAGGTCTCGCGTCAGGACGACCGAGTCGACTGTCTGATCGGAGACCAGAATGCCGCCGGTCCGGGCGTCGTAGTCGGCGGGTTGGGCACTGCTGGCCTGGGGCATCAGCGCCAGTAGCAGAGCCTGCAACGTCATCGTGGTCGCGGTCGTATTCGGAATTCGCGTCATCTCATTCCTCGCGGTTCGGGGTGTGCCGGTGCGTCACAGCCGCCCAGGCCATTTCGCACCGGAGGATCGTGTTTTCACTGATCATACTGAGACTGAGTCTCAAAATCATCGCAAGACAACACCTGATCCCCCACTTTCGGTGGGATTAAAGGAGTGGACGCTCCTCAACCGGGTCGCGGAGGCCTTGGCCACAACTGGGACGCAAGAGAACGGCCCCGCTCAGGAGAGCGGGGCCATAGGCCATGTCCGGCTTGCGTGCGTGAGTGGGCAGGTCGGCTACGAGGCCTCAGGTGCAATCGACGCCGTAATTGGCCAGCAGCACGCCGAGGTCGGATTGGTCGGTGTCGCCGTCGCCGTCAATGTCGCCGCCGGCGTCCTCGCCGTAGGAGGCCAGCAGAATGCCTAGATCAGCCTGGTTGCGCTGGCCATCGCCGTTCAAATCGCCGGGGCAGGGGATTGATCCAATCAGGCAGAGCGACAGATCGAATGGCTCCGTCTCCCAATCGTTCGGTGCGAGGAGCTTGCCGCTCAGACCGTCCCCAGCGGACGAGCTGAGCCAGAGGAACCAGCAGTCGGCGGGATCGCCGACGCCGGTAATGCTGACCCACGCGCGACCGCACGAACAGGGCTCAGCGAGAGTGAAGTCGTAGCGATAGAGCTCAAGGTTGGCCCCAGACGGATCGTAGTGGTAGCCCGTCCCGACTCCGACCAGGGTCATCTGCTCAACGTGGATCAGATCGCCGGGCTGACCCCAGTCATCCTCGTAGAAAGCAACCTCGAACTCCATGGGGTTCTCATCGCATCCCACCCAGGTGAAGCCGTTGTGCAATCCCTGCATTCCCCACCAGCGCAGTGCCGTGACGCGTCCGTTCACCTCCACATTCGCAAACCGCTGCAGGGGACCGTCATCCCAGAACAGGTCGCTCACGCCCGCATGCCAATCCGCGGCGGGCTCGTCCGGCGGCTGGCTGCTCAGACAGCCGTCCGGACAGCCCTCGTCAAAGGGCTGCTCCGTGATCGACAACTCAAATCCCGTGCACTCGGGCGGCGGATAGGTATCCACCATGAGGTAGTAGACTCCCGGGGAAAGAGGAAGGTTGTCGATGACATCCGGATTGGCGCTGCTCGCCGCCATGGCGATGAGATCGGACGGACATGAATCGAAGAGCGCCACCCCCGCCCAGAGCGTGTCGGCCGTCACGCTGATATCCAGGATCGTGTCAGCGGGCACGGTCAGCTGGTAGACGATGTCCTCGCCGTCGTCGTAGGTGCCCATCGCGGTGTTGTCGTAGTCGTTGACGCGATTGCAGGTCGTGTTGGCGTCGAGGTAGGGCAGGTCCGTGGCCGTGGAAATCGGAATGGGACTCGCGCAGTTGTCGCCGGTGAGTGGATCGTAGCCGTCACGGCGCTTGAAGTAGATGGAGCCATCCTTGGCGTAGATCATGCCATAGCCGTAGGGGTTGTTTCCGCCGGAGAGCGGCGGCAGCCAGTTCAGCGCCGTCCAGACACCAGGCGTGACGTTGTCGATGGAGACCGAGCTGTTCCAAGGCGAGTAGTCGTAGGTATGGCGATTCTGGAAGCGGAGCAAGGCGTTGAAGACATTGTCCGCGTCATAGATGACCGCAATGCCCCCACCGCCTCGTGCCGAGGTGTCCGCCATGAGGCGCCAGTCGCCCTCGTATGGGGGCTCCGCCACGGTGTTCGAGAGCCACATGCCGCTGCCCGCGTCGTAGTTGACGTAGCCGCGAATGCCGTAGTCCGCCGGGTACGCATGCTCGACGGCGCAGAAGATCGTCTCGTCGTAGGCGGAGAGCGCGGTGCGGACACTGCTGCCGGAGTAGGTCGTGACGAAACACTCGCTCCAGACGCTGTTGCCCCGCCTCCAGACATGCAGCTTGCCGTCCATACTGAGGTAGGACATGAAGAGGAAGTAGGTATCGGCTTCGTCATTCCAGTGGGCGTCGAGGCCGCCAAGCACGTTGCCCAGGCTCGGGGAGGCGTCGGTGAACGTGCCGCCCCCGCTGTTCCCCCACAGATAGCGAATGGTGTTGCTGCTGGTCTGGGCGAAGCAGTACAGGCCGTTGTCCGAATCATCGGCGTTGGCGACCAGGGCGACCTCCATCACCGTCTGAGGCGTGAAGTCGCGCACAATCAAGGAACCGTAGTCACCGTAGTCGGAGTCCGACGAGCCATCCGTCACGAAGAAGCGGCGCAGGCGCAGCTCACCCCCGGCGCTGGCGTCGGCATAGAGCACATACGCCCAGTCGCCCACCACCGCCAGATCGACGTCGATGATCTCGGTCCCATGCCACTCCAACGTTTGCGTCCAAGTTGCACCCTCATCGACCGAGACCTGCAAGCGCCACTGGTCATCCCAGGCAAGAAGGGCGAAGAGGTGACCGGTCTGGGCGTCGTAGTCGAGCGCGAAGACCGGGGAGACGCTCCTCCCCAACTCGGCCAATTGCACAGGCCAACTCGGCTTGTGCAGGGCGGATGGACTGGATCGCTCTCCTGATGACAACGCGATCGCAGGCGCCAGACCCTCATTCTCAAGTCTTGCGAGATGCGCCAGCGCTTCCTCCGAGCGCCCCGCGTTCCACAGCGCCGCGATCAGATCCGCCCGTTGCCTGGAATCAGAATCAGCGCGAGCCGGCAATTCCACGACCAGGGTCGAACCAAGGCGATGCCTTTCTTCCAAGGAGGCAAGACGCTCCGAACCACGGCGGTGCTCAACGCCTTGTGCCGAGCGAGAACGCCACAGGCGAGACTCGCCCAACCGGGGCGTCGGCCGCCCCACATCCGATGCCGCGCTGCCATCCTCCGGCAGAAGCAGTGTGAGTCCGAAGCCTGCAACATCGGACGACTCCCTGGACGTCGGCCGAGAGGTGCCGGCTTCGGGAAGGGCACGCCCGTCTTCGCCGATGGTCGCACCTGTGGACGGTAGAGACTCCTCCGCCAAGACGGGCAAGAGAGAGACCGAACCCCAAAGGGCGAAGGCTGCCGCCACACACGTCACAGAGCGAAGCGGGTTCATGGCATGGCTCCTTGGTGAACTGGTTGTGCGATCACGCTCCTGAGAGCAGACGGACCACCCTCCAAGATCGGAAGGTCGACGACGCCACCCGGGCAGGGTCTCTCCGGGAGAGGTTGCCAACCCCAAGTATTGCGCGCCATCATCGGGACGCAAGGACTCTCGAATCAATCACGTGCGAATCGCCGGGAACCCGCCCGCTTTCCCCCTATTGCAGGCGGCACCTGAGACAACGCCCCCCAAATCAGTGGTGCGTCTCGCATCCTGAGACCACCTTTGTCTCGCTCCGCGAAAGAACCCCGCCTTGTTGGGCGGGGTCGTTTACCTCTGAGGAGGCTTTGCATGCGCTGTCGAGAATCGCCGAGGGAGCTAGGCGCAATCGATGCCGTAGTTGGCGAGCAACACCCCG
>SWCB01000559.1_pt1 | contig 13585 bp, 13 predicted proteins | sample 4692901 | NCBI WGS metagenome assembly SWCB01 (sample SAMN10267276, study PRJNA491770) | bioreactor metagenome | isolation source: DHS bioreactor inoculated with subseafloor sediment | place: Japan: off Shimokita Peninsula | collected 2006-08 | reverse complement strand
ATCGTCAAGAAGTCGGGCGCCTGGTTCAGCTACGGCGAACTCAAGCTCGGCCAAGGCCGCGAGGTGGCGAAGCGCTTCCTGCGTGAGAACGAGGACCTGTTCGAAGAGATCAGGAAAGCGGTCCTGGTGAAGCACGGCATCGGTGTGAAGCCGGTGGCGCCGGAGGAAGAAGCGGCGGCCGAGTGAGCACGTTCGCGGGGCGCACCGGCGCTGGTTGGCAAGCGACCAGTGGCGCCCGCTCGGTGATCGACGTGTACCCCGGGGCGGCGATTCGCTCTGACGTGGCATGCGCTCGGCAGGGCCGCCGGTTTGTCGGGGTTGTGATTACAGACCAAACAGTGTCAAACGGGCGGTGGCGACGCTCACGAGGCCTTCGCCGATGATCCGGCCGGAGGCGACGGCGTGGTAGGCGGCGACGATGAGGGCGATGCCGAAGGCCGGGCCGCTGGGCAGGTGGGGGGTGAGGCGCTCGAAGCTCTTGTGCGGGACGGGGATGGGGAGGCGGAAGAGCGCCCTACCATGGACTGCCCACGCAGCGTGTGTGGGGAGGGCGCCGAGTCCCGGGCTGAGCTGCTCCGCCAGGGCCTTCCAGGCTCGCCTGGCCGGATGAAGCGCAAATCCTAGCCTTCCAACTGGCACAGCTTGGGGGACAAGCCTACAACGTGCTTGGACTACCATAGGACCCGACGCAAGGACCGGGGGACGATCGACCACCAGGAGCACCCGATGGCCGAGCAGAAACCGCAGGAAGCCGCTGACACCAACAGCGACATCGCCACGCCGAATCCCAACGACGTGATTCCGCCCGTGGATCTCGTCTCGTCACAGTTGACGGTACGAGCGCTGCTCACGGGAATGCTTCTGGGCGGAACGCTCTCGGTCTGCAACGTCTACCTCGGCCTCAAGATCGGCTGGGGGACGAACATGTCGGTTACGGGCATTCTGCTCGGCTACGCCTTCTGGAAGGCGCTCGAGGGGATCTCGGCGGGCAAGGTCCGCGAGTTCGGGGTGCTCGAGAACAACATCAACCAGTCGGCCTGTTCCTCGGCGGCGGCGGTCTCTTCGGCGGGGCTCGTGGCGCCGATCCCGGCCCTGGCGATGCTGACGGGCGAGACGCTGGCATGGCCGTGGCTCGCCCTCTGGGTCTTCTCGGTCTGCCTGGTGGGGATCACCGTGGCGACCGGGCTGCGGCATCAGATGATCATGGTCGATCGGCTCCCCTTCCCGGGCGGCCTCGCCTGCGGCGAGACGCTTCGTGAGATCTACGGTCACGGGGCCGAGGCGATCCAGCGTGTTCGGCTGCTGGGGCTCGGGGCGCTGGCCGGGGCGGTCGTGAAGCTGCTGGCGGTCCTCGGCGTGGTAAAGTCGGTTGCGCTGACGTTCCCGCTCAGCGGTTTCAAGGCCAGCACGCTGGGCTGGAAGCTCGACCCGGGTTTTCTCATGATCGCGGTGGGTGGGCTCGTGGGCATGCGGGTGGCGGCATCCATGGCGATCGGGGCGGTCCTCGCCTGGGGGATCATCGGCCCCATGGTCGTCGCCGACGGCAGGGCCGTGATCACGACCACGCAGGACATCCTTCTTCCCGAGGAAGTCGTGCTTCCCGAAGAGGAGTCGATCTCCTACGTCGAGCCGCGCGGGCAACTCGAGCTCGTGGGTGTGATGGACGCCGCGCTCCGTGACGATCTCGTCGGTCTCTCTGACGTAGCCGAGTGGCGGGAAGCGATCGACCGACTCTACGATGATTCGCAGTCCGATGCCGACGAAAACGAACCGATCACGTCCACACAGGCCGTCGTTCTTCCAGAGGGTGTCGTGCTTCCCGAAGAGGGGCCGATCTCCTACGTTCGGCAGCGCGGGCGACTCGACTTAAAGGGGCCCATGGACTCCACGTTCCATAGCGATCTTGTCGGTCTCTCTGACAATCCAGAGTGGCGGCTCGCGATCGACCGTCTGTACGTCGCCTCGCAGTACGATCCCGAGGCGCGGGCTGCAGCCCTGGCGTACGTGCCGGAGTTCGACGAGGAGGCGCCCGAGTTCGTCGAGAAGGCGCCCGAGTTCACGCCGCGCGAGCGCGACGTGCTCACCTGGCTCCTCTGGCCCGGCGTAACGCTCATGGTCGTTTCCTCCCTCGTCACCTTCATGTTCTCCTTCCCGTCCATGCTCAGGGCGTTCCGGGGCGCGGGCAGCAGTGGCGAGCCGGCGCTCGGGCAACAGGCGGGAACCCTGCCGCGGTCCTTCTTCTACACCGGCGCCATCCTGGCGCTCGTGCTTTCCGTCGCGCTTCAGGTGGCGCTCTTCAAGATCATCTGGTGGGCCGCGATCGTCGGCGTGCTCATGTCGTTCGCCCTGGCGATCGTCGGCTCGCGCGTCTCCGGAGAGACGAACATCACGCCGGTGGGCGCCATGGGCAAGGTGACCCAGCTCATGTTCGGCGTCCTCGTTCCCAAGAGCGCGGCGGCGAACCTCATGGCGGCGAACGTGACCGGTGGGGCCGCCAGCCAGTGCGCCGATCTGATGCACGACTTCAAGTGCGGCTCGATGCTCGGCGCCTCACCGAGCAAGCAGTTCTTCGCCCAGATCGGCGGCGCGTTCGCGGGCGCCATCGTGGGCAGCGGCTTCTACCTCATCCTGATCCCCAACCCCTCCGAGATGTTGCTGACGCCGGAGTGGCCCGCGCCGGCCGTCGCGGCGTGGAAAGCCGTCGCCGAGATCTTCCAGGTCGGCTTCCAGGCGCTGCCCGAGGGCACGCCCATGGCGATGCTGATCGCGGCGATCATCGGCGTGGTGTTCCCCATCCTCGAGAAGCTCTCGCCGAAGCGTGTGCGGACCTGGATCCCGAGCGTCTCGAGCGTTGGTCTTGCCTTCGTGGTGTTCCCCAACTACGCCATCTCGATGTTCATCGGTGCCGTGATCGCGCTGATCCTCGGCAAGTTCTACCCACGCTGGACGACGCGATTCCTGATCACGATCTGCGCCGGGATCATCGTCGGCGAAAGCCTGGTCGGTGCCGGTGATGCGTTCTGGAAGATGTTCGCGGGCTGAGCCTCATTGGCCGCGGCCGGCCTCTTGCTCTCGTCCGGTGCGCGGCGGAATCCTGCCCCCGTATCGCTGAACTCGACGGCAACCGGGTGCAGGGCAGGAGTGGAGAAGAGCAGGCCGGCGGCAGAGGCTATGGCCCCGGCGGCTGAACCGGGCGTCTGGGTGATGTTCGTCTCCGGCGGCGTCAGTGGTCGAACCGGCGGGATCTTCTGGATGGCGGCCCAGATGGAGAAACCGAGGACGGAGGCGCTTGGCCCTGCCCTGGTTTGAGGGGACTGGGACGGGGGTCTCTGCTATGCTCTTCCCTTGTCCCAGGTGGGGGGTGGAGAGAGTGCAGGAGCCCTGTTCGTGCAGATGCTGGCCTTTGACTTGTCGAGCTACGTGCCCATCGCCGTCCTGATCGGCGTGGTCCTGTTCACCGCCGTCGCGATCCTGCTGCTGACGTACCTGCTGGGGCCGCGCGGGGAGAACGAGGCCAAACGGATCCCCTACGAATCGGGCATGACGCCGGTCGGCACGCCCCGCAAGCGCTTCAACGTGCGGTTCTACGTGCTGGCGATGACGTTTCTGCTCTTCGATGTGGAGATCATCTTCCTCTACCCCTGGGCGACGACCTACACCCAGATCGACGCCACCAGCGAGCTGGGGACGCTCTTCCTGGGCCGCATTCTCTTCTTCCTGGCAGCGACGATCGTGGCCTATGCCTATGCCTGGCGCAAGGGCGTGTTCCGCTTCGACTAGGGGCCGCGAATGGCATTCGCGGGGCTCTGCCGACCCCACTGGCGGCTTGTGCCCTTCTCCCATGCATTTGTCTCGATGTGCGGGTTCTGAGCCGATTCCGCCGGGCGCTTGAACCGTTGGCCGCGTCATCCGTAAGGTACCGCTGTGACAGACGCTTCCCCCTCCGGCAATTCCGCTGCTCTCGCACCGCTGCCCCGCCTGCGCGTTGGTCGACAGGCTCGGGTTCTGGCGGCGGTGATCAGTCTGGGCTGCCTGGCGGTCCTGCTAATCGCGGCGGGCCTGCACGCCGACGCCTCGGGGGCGGGGACGCATGAGCAGATCGGCCTGCCGCCCTGCGGCTTCCTGACCATCACAGGCAAGCCTTGCGCCACCTGCGGCATGACGACCGCCTTCGCCCACGCGGCGGAGGGCCGGCTCCTCACGGCCTTCATCACCCAGCCCATGGGCCTGCTGCTGGCGTTGCTGGCGGCTTCCGTCGTCTGGGCCGGCGGGTACATTGCCCTCACGGGGGCCCCGGCGCATCGCCTCTACGCGCCGTTGCTGAAACCACGGGTCGTCTGGGGGTTCGCCTTGCTGTTTCTTGCCGCCTGGGGGTACAAGGTGTTGACCTACTAACCTCCCAAGGAGGATTCGCCCATGAGATCTCGGCCTGCCCACCCCCGGGCCATCCCCATCGCCGCTTCCTTGCTCCTGGGCGCGCTACCGCTCGCCGGCTGCCAGGTCGGCCAGCTCATCGGCGGCATGGCGGCGAGCTACGAACGGACCGGCACCCACGAGGTCGCCTACGAATACGGCGGCTTGCAGGACAAGAGCTTTGCCGTCTTTGTCGGCGCCGGCAAAGAAATCCAGTACGAATTCCCGGAGCTCGTCGACGGCTTCGCCGGCGGCATCGCGGAGAAACTCGCGGAAGAGGCGGGGGCGTCCGGCTGGGTGCCCTACACCGCAGTCGGCTGGTACCAATCACGAAACCCGCACTGGGAGGCGCTCAGCTACAGCGAGATCACCCAGGACCTCGGCGTGGATCGCCTGGTCTTCGTCGATCTCTACGAGTACCGCCTGCACCGACCCGGCAACCCCTACATCTGGGACGGGGTGGTGGCGGCCAAGGTGGGCGTCGTCGAGGCGGACAGCAGCATTCCCAACGAGTTCATCTTCGAGCGCGACGTGCAGGTGTCTTTCCCCAACAGGTCGGGTATGAGCCCTGCCGACATCACGCGCGACCAGGTCGTCACCGGCTTGAACTCGAAGTTCCGCCGCGACGTCTGCTGGATATTCTACACGCACGAGGAGTCGAACGATGGAGACTAGACGAATCCCTCCAGTCTCCGCGCGTCGCGCCGCCTTGCTGGTGCGCGTCGCCGTGGCATTGGCGGCGGCGGCGCTGCTGACGAGCTGCAACATCGTGGCGCCGGTGATGGGCCTGGCCGCCGGGCGGGGCAAGCAGGAAGCGCTCTACACGCTCAATCCCAAGATGCCCACGATCGTCTTCGTCGACGATCGCGCCAGCAAGCTGGGCCGGGCCAGTCTGCGGGTGGCGATCAGCGAGATCACCGGCCGGGAACTGTTGCGCAATGAACTCGTCGATGATGTGATCAACAGCCAGGGCGCCATCGCCTTCGCCCGCACCGAACCCGCCGACAAACCCTTCACCATCGAGGAGATCGGCGAGTCAGTCGGAGCGCAACAGATCGTCTACGTGGAGATCAACGGCTTCGGCTTGTCTGTGGACGGGGTCACCCTGCAGCCCACCGCCAGCGCCTGGGTCCGCGTGGTCGAGGTCGGGCTGACGCCGGCCCGCGTCTGGCCCATCGACGCCGACTCCTACCAAGTCGTCGCCGAGCTTCGGGAGCGCGGAGAATCGGGGATCAGCGACGCCTCCCGGCGCGAGCTGCAAGACAAGCTGGCGGCGGAGCTCGGCGACGCCATCGCCAAGGTGTTCTACGAGCACGCCAATCCCTACCTCTTGGAGCGCGAAGGTCGGTGAACCTGCGCATCCTCCATCTCCTCGACGCTGGCGCGGTGAGCGGCGGACCGTGCGCGATGCGCTTGCTCGTCGAGCTGCGCGGTCGCCTGGCAGGGGTCGAAGAGGATGTAGTGCTCCTGGGTGGACTGGAGGATGGGTTCAAAGCGAAGAGAATCGGCCTGCGCGGCTACGACCGACTGGCCCCACCCCTGCGGCGGGGAGCGCTCGCCTTCCCCAAGCTGCGCCAATACCTGCAGCAACAAGGCCCCTACAGCCTGATCCATTGCTGGTCGCCGGCCACCTTCAGCCTGGCGGCGATCCTGGCCGGGTCGACGCCGCGACTGCTGATGCAGACCGAAGCGGCCGCCTCCCCGGCGACAGTGCATTGGCTGCGCATGCTGCTCAACGAACGGCCCGGCGAGGTCCTGGCCGCGGGCAACACGGTGGCGCGGCGATTGAAGACACATGGCGTGCCTGAGAAGCGCCTGCACGTGCTTCGGCCGGGCCTGCACTTCGGGCTTCTCGACTTCGACGCCCGGGCCGAGATCCGCGAAGGCTGGGGTGTCAGCGACGAGACGAAGGTCATCGCCCTCCTCGGCGAGCCGGCTCGCCTTTGCGATGTCTGGGCGGCCAGTTGGGTCATGACCATCCTCCGGACGAGCGGCGTGGACGCAGCCCTCCTCGCCTCCCCTCGGGGCCGGCGCGCCTCGGCGGCCTGGGAGCGGGTGTCGCGACTGGGCTGGCAGGAACGCCTGCTGTTGGATGAGGCGGTCGAGGAGCCCTGGCGCGTCCTGCCGGGCTGCGATGCGGTGCTCTTCCTGGGCGACGATCGCCACGACGAGGTCGCTGCGGAACTGCCGATCTGGAGGCAACCACGGACTCGGACAACAATGCCCGGCATGCTGCCGCTCCTCTGGGCGATGGCGGCGGGCGTGCCGGTGGTGGCCGAGGCGAGCTACGCCGTCAGTGAGATCCTCGAACATCGGCACTCGGCCTTGCTCGTCAAACCGGGCCAGACCTGGGACGCCGCTCGAGCCTTGCGGCAGGTCTTCACCGATCCGAAGCAAGCCTGGCGCCTGAGCGATGCGGCCCGCAGCGAGGCGTTTAGTTTCTTCAGCCGCCTGCGCTTCTGCGACCAGGTGAAGAAGGTCTACGAGCAGATCGCGGACGGCTACCCCGTCATCGTCGACGACCTGCCCGTCACCGGCGGCATACGCTTCGGCGGCCGGGGCTGAGGCAGCGTCAGGATCGGCCGGTATCCGCGCTCCCTATAATGCCGCCGACCCGAGCGTTCCTGCGAGCGAATCCCCATGCACATCATCCTCATCGGACTTCGAGGCAGCGGCAAGAGCACGATCGGCGGCAAGGTCGCCGACGAGCTGTGGCGTGACTTCGTCGATCTGGACCTGGTGGTGTTGGAGAAGTTCGCCGAGCCGACCATCACGGAGATCTTCGAGAAGAAGGGTGAGGCGGCCTGGCGCGAGGCGGAAGTCGAGGCGCTGGGAGAAGTGCTGCAGCGCCAGGACCTGGTGCTGTCGCTCGGGGGCGGGACCGCCATGATCCCCGCCGCCCGGGAGATGCTTCGGGCCCGGCAAGACCAGGGGGATCGCATCGTCTACCTGAGGGCGACCGCGGAGACGTTGCAGGCTCGACTGGAGCGTGATCTGGGCGATCGCCCCTCGCTGACCGGCATGGGAACCGTCGCGGAAGTCGCCGCCATCCTCGCCGAGCGCGACCCGGTGTACCGGGAGCTTGCCGACCAGACGATCGAAGTGGATGCCATCGACGTGGCGGCGATCATGAGCTACATCTTCCGCCTGGTGGGGTGAGGTGAGAACCGGGACGCACTATCGCTCACCACTGGCGACCTTCCTGGGAAATGGGCGTCCACACTCGGGACAGCGCCCCGAGTTGGCGCTGCCACGGAGGTCGTAGCCGCAGCGCCCGCAGCATCCTGCCCGCACCTTCAACCGCCGCAACCAGACCACGTAGGCGCAGGCGATGACGACAAAGACAAGCCCGACGACCGCGCAACTAACTCCGCCACGGATGGACTCGGCGCGGCTAACGTTCGCTTGTCCGGAAAGCAAGATGGCTGCGACGCGGAAGCTGTGGAACGCCGCGACGGATGCCGCCAGTGGCACCAACAACTTGAACACCCTCCAGAGCATCCGCTACACCCTTCCGCAGGCAGCGCGGTGTCGGAGTTGCCTTGGGACGATGCCCATCGCCGCCACGTCCAAGTCGAAGAACGACTCCAGCACCGGCTCCCAGTCCCGCACGAGATAGTCGCCCGTGGGTTCGTCCACGAGATAACGCCCCTTGGCGTAGTCACCCTTCTGCACCCGCTTGAGTGCCTCCACGAACAGGTCCACATCCTCGCGGGTGCTGTACACGCCGAGGCTCGCCCGGATGAGGCCGGGGATCGTCGAGCGGTTGCCCGCCATGATGTCGGCGCGCACCTGGGCGGCTTGCGCCGCACCGACCTCAAGCAGGTGCAGGATGAGGGGGTGCGCGCAGAAGCAGCCGTTGCGCACGCCGATGCCGTGCTCCGCCGCCAGGATCGCCGCCACCAGCGAATGGGGAGTATCGCCGAGATTGAAGGGAATGACGCCGACCTTCTTGTCGGCGTCGGCGGGATCCGTATCGCCGTAGAACCGGACCGAACCAATCTCCTGCATCCGCCGCATGGCATACTCGGTCAGCTCCCGTTCATGCTCGGCAATCGTGTCCATACCGACTTGGTGCAGCGCTCGGACGGCCGCGGCGAAGGCGACCGCCCCAATGACATTCGGGCTGCCTGCCTCGTCGCGCTCGGGAGCATGGGACAGGGCCACCTCATCAAGCGTCACGAACTCGACCACCCCGCCGCCCACCTGCTCCGGTTCGCCCTGCTCAAAGGTGTCGCGCCGACCGATCAGGGCTCCGACACCAAAGGGGGCGTACATCTTGTGGGCGGACAAGGTGAGGTAGTCCAGGTGCTCGGGGTCGTCGAGAGCGCCCATGCGGATCGTCCGGTGTGCTCCAAGCTGGGCCCCGTCAACGAGAATCTGCGCCCCCGCCTCGTGGGCCTTGCGAGCGAACCAGTGGATGTCGGGCAGATGTCCGGTCACGTTGGAAGCGCCGGTGATGGCGACCAGCCGCACCTTGCCGGCGTGCTCGCGCAACTTGGTCTCGAAGTCGTTTCGATCCAGATGGCCGTTCCGCTGGCTCTGGAAGTGCACCACGCTTGACCGGCTGCGCCAGGGCAGGTCGTTGCTGTGGTGTTCGCTGAGCGAGCAGAGCACCACCTCCCCGGGCTGGAATCCCAGGCGGTAGGAGAGCTTGTTGGTGGCGTCGGTGGTGTTGCGGCCGAAGATGACGACGTGCTGCTCCGGGTCGGCCCCGACGAAGGCCCCGACGATGTCGCGGGCGTCGTCGTAAGCCTTGGTCGCCAGGCGGCTCTTGAAGCCCGAGCCTCGATGCACGGAGGCGTACCAGCCGGTGAAGGCGTCGACGGTGTCCTTGACCACCTGCAGCGTCGGGGTGCTGGCAGCGTTGTCCAGAAAGACGTAGCGCCGCTCCTGGCCGCTGAGCACGGGGACGCACAGTTCCCGCCCCACCACGCCCAAATCGTCGATCGTCAGCTTCGCTTGGTTCAACTCGGTCATTGCAGCACTACTCCTCGGTGACGGGCGGTCCTGGCCCTGGTCGACCGACGGGACTGGGGGAACGATGCAGCACAACGCCGACGCGCAGAAATGTCAACCGGCGGTGAGACGGGCAGGCGGGGGCGGGCAACCGGGTCGGCGCATGACAAACCCCACATCGCTGTGGGGTGGACTTGTCTGTGGATCACGAGATGACTTACTCGGCGGGCTGCGGCTCCACGCGCTCGGCGGGCCGCAACGGCCGGGTGACAATCTCCACCCCTTGCTCGTCCAGCCCCTCCTGCGCCAGGCGCTTGGGCAGGCCCTCGTCGAGCACCTGTTTCATGAGGCGGCCCGGCTTGAACTTGACCGTCTGTTTGGCGGGCACCGGCACGGGCTCCAGCGTCTTGGGATTCTGCGCCTGCCGGGGCTTGCGCAGTTTCGACTCAAAGACGCCGAAATCTCGAAATTCCAGGCGATTGCCGCTGCCCAGCTCGTCAATCACAGCGTCGAGGAATGCCTGCACGGTCTGCTTGACCGCGACCCGGCGTTGCCCGGTGCTTTCCGCGATTCGGTCGATCAGATCTTTTTTGGTGATGGTCTGCATGGTTCCTCGGCCCCCTTTAACCGCCGTCGCCGTTCAATCGCCAGTGGCCGCGCTCAGACGCCTCCTTCGACGGTACGCAGAAACAGTGATTGATGCGATGACGTAGCCAGCCTTCCAGTCGCGCTTATTCTGAGTATGCAGGCAACTGTCAAACTGGTCAAGGTTCTGTTTCATGGTTCCGTGGAAACAAAGCACTTGCATGCACGCATCGCCTGTCTTTTCTAGCTTGCCTAGGTCGGTCTTTTGGCCTGTTTCAACCGGCCAGAGGGATCCCTGGGCGAGTCCTGAAGTGACAAATCGGCCGCCAGACGCCACGGACCTACCCCATTGCGGGGTACGCGAGACGACACCACCTCCCACCCGGCCAGATTGCGTGGGGGCTGCCGCACACCGGCTCCAGCCGATTTCAGCGACGGCGCACCGTGCTGCTCCTCTCCTCGACGCGGTCGTAAGTCGCGATCCGACCCGACGACTCGCGGCGCTGCAATTGCACCTCCACGCGGGATGCTGAGCCGGCGTACCCAGCTCCCAGCCGGCGCACACCGAGATCGTGGTCATGCCGGCTCGCCAGGGCGGGGTTGTGCCAGGCGGTCGAATTGACCAATGCCACACGGCCGGGCAGGACGAGCGAACTCGACACGCCGCGTTCGTGCAAGCGGATGGGCCGCAGGGGCCCGTCCGGTTCCTGAGTGGCGCAGCCGGTCACCATCGCCGCTAGCAGCAAGGCTGCGGCGCGGATACACCGAGATGGCCACCTCTTCGATTCCATGTGCGCCCCAAGCATGCCTCGAAGTTGAGAGAAGGCAAGCGGTTTTGTTCCACAAACACCTTGATATCAAAGCCTTACAACTGATGACATCCGGAATTGGAGGTCCGATAAGCGAGCTTGATGGAGCGGTGACACGAGTTTAGGCCCGCTCCCGGGCGCGGGATGATCTGCGGCATGGCTCGCGCGGACAAGCGATGTGGCATTCCCTTTCGACGCGTTGGGGCGGGACTGCTGCTCGCCCTGCTCCTTGGCGGCGTCATCACCCACCTCGTCGCCTGGCACTTCGCCTGGCACGCGGATGATGCCAACTGGGCCCAGAGCTCGGATCTGTTGCTGACTTCGGACGATCCGGTCGCGCACATCGTCAGTTGGCGAGGACAAGGCTACACCGCGGTCCGAGCCACGCGAGGCCCATGGAACGCCGAGGCTGCCAGATGATTCAGTAGGAACGCACCAAGCGGCCGGGCCCTACCGCGTCTGGTGGCCGGGCTTGCTGGGCAACGCGGTGCTCGACGCCGCCCCCTGGCCGGTGCTCGTCGCGATTCCCTATTGGGCCCGAGGTCGAATTCGCCGGCACTACGGCCACTGCCCGCGCTGCGGCTACGACCTGCAGCGAAACCTCCACCAAGGCTGCCACGAATGTGGTTGGAGGAGGGGTGAACGGGAAGGGGATGCCGAGACGCCGCCATGAGCGATGAACCGCTCGAACCCGATGACCCCCGCGCCCAGCGACGCCGAGTCGTCGAGTACGTCGTCGTCTTTCTCATCCTCTGTGTCGTGGGGCCGTTCGTTGGCAATTGTGGACGTCATGTGATCGTGCCACGCGGCAGCAGGGTGCCCTCGACGGCGGCTGTTCTTGTCACCACAGACCGCGGCTACGATCTAGTTGGGCCGTGGGACGTTGAAGCCGACAGCCGCGAGGGCATGCTCATAGGCCACAATTCGAGGCGACAGGAGCGAGGACTGTTCCTTGTCGTGCATGAAGGGCGCTGGGTGGATCTGACCGGGTGGGTGAATGACGCCAACGGAGAATACCAATCACTCACACCCGACGAACTCGCCACGCTCCGACCGCAGTACATCACCTACTTGCGCCAGAACCGGCCCAGGTGGGTTCAGGCGTTCCAAGGACCGGACATCGATCGAGGCCACTTCCTCTGGCTGAACATCCTCGCCGAGGGCGCCATCCTGTTCTGGGGACTCATGCCACTGTGGCTCGGTCTGCGCTGGTGCGTTACCAGACTGGAGACGAGTTACGGCAAGCCTGAACGCTTCAGTCATTGCCCCAGGTGCGGCTACAACATTCAGCACAACGCCGAGCCCGGCTGCCCGGAGTGCGGGTGGGGCCGGGACGGTGACGAGGCGGCGGTATGAGTCAGAGCGCGATACAACACACGTATGACCGACGACGACGCCACTTGCACCCAACTCGTCCTCCTCGGAACCGGCACGCCCAACGCCGACCCGGATCGCTCCGGACCCGCGCTCGCCATCGTCGTCGATGACACACCCTACCTGGTCGACTGCGGTCCCGGCGTTGTCCGCCGCGCCGCCGCCGCGCACCACAACGGTGTGGCCGGCCTGGCAGTCGAGAAACTCAATCGCGTCTTCATCACCCACCTGCACACCGATCACACGCTGGGCTACCCGGATCTCATCCTGACGCCCGCGGTGCTCGATCGGCTGGGCCCGCTGGAAGCATTCGGCCCGCCGGGCCTGGCGACCATGACCACGCACGTGCTCGCCGCGTATGCCGAGGACATTCGTTGTCGCATCGAGGGCCCGGAAGCGGGCAACGCCGCTGCCTACGACGTGAACGTGCAGGAGATCGAACCGGGCGTGGTTTACGAAGACGACCGCGTGCGCGTCACTGCTTTCCCGGTGACGCACGCCGATTGGCGCTACGCCTTCGGCTTTCGTTTTGAAACGCCCGATCGCGTCATCGTGATCTCCGGCGACACGACGCCGAACGACAACCTTATCGAGCATGCCAGGGGCTGCGATGTCCTTGTGCACGAGGTCTACTCCGCCGCCGCCTTCAAGAGCTTGCCGGACAAGTGGCAGCGGTACCACGCGCAAGCGCACACCTCGACGCGCGAGTTGGCGAAGATTGCGAACGATGTCAGACCGAAGCTGCTCGTGCTGACACACCAACTCTTCTGGGGAGTGTCGGAGGAAGCCCTGCTCGCCGAGATCCGCGAGCACTACGACGGCGACGTCCGCAGCGGCCGCGACCTCGATGTGTATTGAGCGGCACGAAGACACAACACATTTATTGATCTCTAGATGGCCACAGCGCATCGGCGAGGCCCGCGTGGCTGATGCAGGAGCGCAGCAGTTCCGGCTGCTCGGCGACATCGGCGGTGGCCTCCAGGGCGCGTTCTTGCAGCGTCTCGAGGTCGTCGATCTCGTGGTTCGCCATGCGGTGGTACTTGGTCAACGACCACACGCCTTCGATCGGATTCAGGTCCGGGGCGTACGGCGGCAAGTGATGCAGGTGCAGCTGCGGATGCGAACTCTGCACCTCACGCATCAGCTTGCCGCGATGGGCCGAGAGGTTGTCCCAGACGATGTGCAGCGGACCCGGATGTGACTTCGCCAAGTCGGTCACGAAGGCTGCCACCTTCGCTTGATCGATGTGTTCGGCAGGATGCCAATGCAGGTCCAGCCCCAGCGTCTCGCCGTCGGCGCTGACGGTGAGACCGCCGATGACGTTGATCTTGCGGTGCCAGCGGTTGCGGTGCTTGACGATCGGCGTCTGCCCCTTCGGCGCCCATTGCTTCTTGATCGCCGGGATCATCGAGAAGCCAGCCTCATCCACAAAAACAAGCGTACTT
>SWCB01005344.1_pt1 | contig 13679 bp, 12 predicted proteins | sample 4692901 | NCBI WGS metagenome assembly SWCB01 (sample SAMN10267276, study PRJNA491770) | bioreactor metagenome | isolation source: DHS bioreactor inoculated with subseafloor sediment | place: Japan: off Shimokita Peninsula | collected 2006-08 | reverse complement strand
TGCTCTTCTTTGTCTTCTCGCCGATGATCCTCGAGCTCGACCTGCAAAACCTGGCGGCGAACCCCGACTACGTCACGGCCATCCAGCAGTCGGCCGACAGCTACGGCATCAATGAGACGTACGTCACTTCGGTCAAGGCGTTGGGACAGTTCATCAACCAGGGTGGGGACTACACCACCCTGAACGCGGAAGGCACGGGCTTCGCCTTCTATCCGGTGAACTGGGCCCTCTGGGGCGGCACTTCCCTCATGGTCTTCTCCAGCCTCACGGCCGTCGCCATGGGTTGGAAGACGCTCGTGCGTGCCTTCCGTGGCGGTTCGGGACCGGCGGCCGGCGCCAGCGCCAGCGACCTCGCCGAGATGAAGCGGCTGGAAGTACCCAACAGTTGGTTCATCGCCGGCATGATCCCCATCACCATCGGCATCGTGATTCTCATGATGCTCGCGTTCAAGATGTCCTGGTACCTGGGCCTGATCTCGGTCGTGATGACCTATCCGATTGCCCTCGTCTGCTGCCGAGCTACGGGCGAAACGGACACAACTCCGATCGGCGCGATGGGGAAGGTGACGCAGCTCGTCTATGCCGTCATCGCCAAGGGGCAGTTGGTGCCCAATCTGATGTCGGCTGGTACGACCGCCGCCGCCGGTGGCGCATCGGCCGATCTCCTCACCGACCTCAAATCGGGCTATCTGCTGGGTGCCAATCCCCGCAAGCAGTTCCTGGCACAGTTCTTCGGGATCTTCTTCGGCACGCTGGTCATCATCCCGGCGTGGTACCTCATGGTGCCTGATGCCGCGACCTTCGACGCCATGAATCCGCCGGCTGCCAAGATGTGGCAGGCCGTGGCGCTGGCCTTGACGCAGGGCCTGTACTCGATCCCCGAGTCAGCCCAGCTCGCCATCGTGATCGGCGGCTTGCTCGGTATCGCTCTGCCCCTCATCCAGGCAGCCCTGCCCCCGAAGGCTCGCAAGTACGTGCCCTCCGCCATGGGCTTGGGCCTGGCGTGGGTCGTTCCCTGGTACAACGCCCTTGGCTTCGCCATCGGTGCCGTCATCGCCTGGATCTGGTCGATTGCTCACAAGAAGACCGCCGAGAAGTACACGATTCCGATCGCCTCCGGCATCGTGGCCGGCGAAGCGCTCATGGCCGCCATGGTCGCCATCGTCGCCACGGTCATCGGCCTCATCTGGGCCACCAGCGTGGCTGGCTGACGCCGAAGGCAACTCCGGTTTGCATGCAACAAGCCCGTCGCGAAATCGCGGCGGGCTTTTCTTGTCGATTGCCCTTGGGGAGGCCGAGCCAGGATGGCTCGGCTATCTACAAATAGCCCGGCCATCTCGGCCGGGCTGCGTACGAACTGTTTGACCGACCTCTTGACGACTTACTTCATCACGCGCCAGCCGATGTCGCGCCGCCAATGGGCGCCCTCGAACTGGATCTCCTCGCAGGCGCGGTTGGCCAGCTTCTGCGCCTCGGCGAGCGAGTCCGCCAGCGCCGTCACGCCGAGCACCCGCCCGCCATCGGTGACGTAGCCGCTGCTTCCCCGGGCCACGCCTGCGAAGTACACCGTGACATCGCCCAGCGCCTCCGCCTCTTCGACGCCGGTGATGGGCTTGCCCTTCTCGTAGGAATCTGGGTACCCGCCCGAGGCCATGACCACGCAGCATGCCGTGCGCGGGTCGGTGCCGATGTCGCAATGGTCGAGCGTCCCGTTCGCCGTCGCCCAGAGCACTTCGACGAGATCGCAGTCCATGCGAGAGAGGAGCACCTGGCACTCGGGGTCACCGAAGCGCACGTTGTACTCCAGCACCTTGGGACCGCCGGGCGTCAGCATGAGCCCCGCGTAGAGGACGCCACGATACTCGATCCCCTCGCGGCGGAGACCGTCGACCGTGGGCACGATGATGTCGCGCTGGATCTCCTGCATGAGTTCCTGGTCGACGATGGGCGTCGGGCCGTAGGCGCCCATGCCGCCGGTGTTCGGCCCTTTGTCCTTCTCGAAAGCCTGCTTGTGATCCTGGCAGGGATCGAGCAACCAGATGTTGTGACCGTCCACGAGGGCGAAGATCGATACTTCCTGGCCTTGCAGCCTTTCCTCGACGATGAGCGTGTCGCCCGCCGCCCCGAAGACGCGCTCGCCCATGATGCGCTCGACCGTCTCCAGGCCCTCCTCCGGCGTATCGCAGAGGATGACGCCCTTGCCCTTGGCCAGGCCGCTGGCCTTGACCACCATCGGCTCGTCACGTGTCTTGACGTATTCGCGGGCGGCATCGATCGTGGTGAATGTTCGCGACTCAGCGGTGGGCACCGCGGTCTGACGCATAAGTTGCTTGGCCCAGGACTTGCTCGCCTCGAGCTGGGCGCCCTCTTTGGACGGGCCAAAGATCTTGCGTGTATTCGTGGCCAGGACATCCGCCCAGCCGTCTGCCAGCGGATCCTCCGGGCCGACCACCACGAGGCCGATGTTCTTCTTGTCGCAGAACTGTTGCGCGCGGTAGGCCTGCTTGATGTCGAAGGGGACGTCGATGGGCATGGCGAGTTCATCGATCGCCGGGTTGCCGGGATCGGTGGTGAAGAGGTCGCCGAGCCGCTTACTCTCCGCCATCTTGCGGGCGAGGGCATGCTCTCGTCCCCCCTTGCCGATGAGCAGGACGTTGATCTTCTGCGGGCATTTCTTGGGCATGGCGCGATTGTAGAGACTTTCGTCGGCAGCGCACCTGCCCGGGGCGGCGTCCCCCTCACGCTGGCGAAAGACAGTTCGAATTGGCCTCAGTAGTCGCTACCCAGCAGGAAGTGGACCTGCAGCCAGTTGAGCCGTTCGCCGCCGCCGCCGACCTCGTCGTAGCCGGCCGGCCTGCCGCCCTTGCGCGGGTCGGAAGCGCCGATGCATCGACCGTCGTTGAACTGGACAACCTGCACCGACGCCGGGCTGGGATAGTCGGCCAGTTCATGCCCGAGCTGGCGGAGGCGCTCCCGGATCTCGTCGGTCGCGAATCCGTCTTCCAGCCGCAGCAGGTTCGGCTGCCACTGGTGATGCAGGCGCGGGGCCGCCACCGCTGCCGCGGGGTCCATTCCATGCACCAGCACGTTGATCAGCACCTGCATGGTCGCACTGATGATGCGCGGCCCGCCCGAACCGCCGGCGACCAGGACCGGCCGGCCGTCCCGCAGCACGATGGTCGGCGACATGCTTGACAGCGGTCGCTTGCCCGGCTCGGGGAGATTCCGCCGCGACTGTTGCAAGCCGAAGGCGTTCGCCTCGCCCGGCACGGTCAGGAAGTCGTCCATCTCGTTGTTGAGCAGGAACCCGTATTCCTCGACCGCCAGCTTGCTGCCGAAGTGCAGGTTGATCGTCTCGGTGCAGGCGACGGCGTTGCCCTCGGCGTCGATGACGGAGAGATGGCTGGTGCCGCCATCCTCGGGAAGAGCCGGGTGGGAACCGTAGTCACTCTTCGGCAGCACGCCCTTCGGATCGACGCTGGTCGCGAGCTCATGGAGGTAATCCCCCGCCAGCAGGTCATCCGTGGGCACCGCCACGAAGGCCGGGTCGCCCAGCCATCGGGAACGATCGGCGAAGGCGTGCTTCATCACTTCGGTGAGAACGTGCGTCCAGAGCACCCCGCCGGGTTTGGCATCATGCAGGAGGTCGTCACGCTCCTCCAGCAGGGCCAGCATCTGCAAGATGGCGATGCCGCCGCTCGACGGGGGAGGCATGGTAAGCACCTGGCAATCCTGGAAGGCGCCCCGCAGCGGCGACACTTCGTCGACGGTGTAGTTGGCCAGGTCTGAGAGCACCAGATCGGCCCCGTCCTGGCGCACCACCGCCGCGATCGCCGCACCGATGGCCCCCTCGTAAAACGCCGCCCGTCCTTCTTTGGCGATGAGGCGCAGGGCCCTGGCCTGGCCCGGGTTGGTGATGCGGTCGCCGACATGCACCTCGCCGCCTCGCAGCAAATCCTCGTAGAGGAAGCGGAAGCGCCGCGGACCGTCGGGAGTTTCCTCGATGAGCGTAGCCGTGCTCTTGGCAGCTTCGACGAAGTGTTCATCCGCGAGGAATCCCTGCTCTGCCACGCGGATGGCGGGGGCGAGAACCGCGTCGCGGTCGAGCGTGCCGTACCTGTCCAGAGCGTGCAGCAGCCCGGCCACCGTGCCCGGCGTCGCCACCGCCGATCCGCCCAGGGTGCTGGAGCGAATGCCCTCGTTGGCCATGTAGTAGGCGGGGCCGATGGCTGCGGGCGTCGTCTCGCGGTAGTTGAGGGCGATCTGGCGCGGCGGGTCCCCTTCGTCGCCTTGCAGGTGAATCACCATGAAACCGCCCCCGCCGATGCCGCAGGATTGGGGCCGAACCACGGAGAGGCAGAAGGAGGCGGCCACCGCCGCATCGACGGCATTGCCACCTTGCCGGAGCATCTCCACCCCCGCCGCCGAGGCCAGCTCATGGTCTGCCGCCACGACGCCATCACCGTGCACGGCTGGGCCGGGCGAACAGCCAAGCAGCGCAAGTCCGGTTACCGCCACGAGAAGCACAGCACAGAATCGGGTCCGCATCGGTGAAGCGCCTCCCGCCGATCATACGGGATGGCCCCGACCGACGTCCCATCCCATCCAGCCAGGAAGAGGGGTCATGAAACAACCCCGCCGGTTCGGGCGGGGCGTGGTCTGACAGGAATCGTGGACGAGGGGGACTCAGCCGGCGGCGATGCCGGTGATCCGCACCTTCAGGAAGCGCTGGCGGTGGCCCTGCTTCCGCTTGTAGCCCTTGCGGCGGCGGAACTTGATCACCGTGACCTTGTCACCCTTGTGGACCGAATCGCCTTCGCGGGTCTCGACCAATTCGCCGGACACGGCGGCACCGTCGACGTAGGGCGTGCCGATCTTGGCATCGCCTTCACCGCCGATCGCCAGCACCCGATCAAACTCCAAATTCGATTGGCCATCTTCAAGCTCGCGGAGGTCGACGTCAACGATGTCGCCTTCCTGGACCTTGAACTGGGTACCGCTATCTTCAATGATCGCGTACATCTCTGGGGCTCCTGTGGGTCGAGCCGAGCAGTGTACCGAACGATCCGGCGAATGCAAATAGCGTGCCGGGCGCTGCGGGACAGTCCAGGACCGCTCCCGCTCTCGCCCGACTCTCTCACATTCAGGGCCGGCGGGCAAGATCCCAGCGAATCGACCTTTTGCGGCTGGCTCGGGTCTTGGGCTGGGGTATGTTTGAGAGCGGTCGGCCGCCTCGCCGATCTCGTTTTGGCCCCTGCTGGAGTCCCCCCATGAAACCTATCCGCTGCCTCCCGGTGCTCTCCCTCTGGCTCCTCGCTGTCCCTGCCGCCTGGGCCCAGGACGCCCTGGTGATCTATGCCTTCGACCAGGGATTGGACGCCATCCTCCGGATCGAGGATGTCAACGGCGACGGCGATACGCTCGACGCCGGCGAGGTGCTGCGCTTCTTCGATGACACCGTCCTGGGCACCGGCACCGAGAACAGCCAAGGCCTCCTCGCCCTCGGCCCCAACACCCTCCTGGCCACGGACAACTTCACCCCCGACAACGTGGTCTTCCTGGATGATCTGAACGGCGACGGCGACGCCTTCGACGCCGGCGAGCACGCCGTCTGGTTCAGCGGCCAACTGCCCAACGGCTACACGCTGACCAACCCCGTCAACCTGTCGCTGGGCATCGACGGGGCGTTCTACATGATCGACAACAACACGCTCGACACGGACAACCCCGAGGCGGTGTACCGCCTGGAAGATGTCAACGGCGACGGCGATGTCAACGATGCCGGCGAGGTTGCCGAGTACTTCCGCCTCTCCCCGCCCGACATCATCGGCAGCACCACTTTTGACGTCGAGCTCGACGCCGCCGGCGCCGGCTATGTCCTGGACATCACCGATCCGAACCAGATCGAGTCGATCGATCGCATCGCTCCGGATGCTTCCGCGAAGACAGAGTGGATCGACAGTTCCGACCTGCTCAGTCTGGCCGGCTACGTCTTCTCAGGGATGAACGAGCTGACCTCCCTGCCCGACACGGACGAGATCGTGGCTGGGGCGGCGAACATCGGCGGCAGCACTCGCCTCATCGCCCTGAAGGACCGCAACGGCAACGATCGGATCGACCAGCCGAACGAGGTGCGATTGCTCTGGAGCGAGGCGAGCCACGCGGACGGCTTCATCACCGGCTACGCCCGAGATGTCTTCCGCTGCCCCGACAACTCGCTCATCTGGTGCGACGCCTTGAAGGACCGCATCATGCGCCTCTTCGATCTGAACGGCGACGGCGACTACAACGATCTCGGCGAGACGACCGTGGTCTACGACGCCGCGGAGGCGGACGCCGCCGGCCAGGAAGTCGCGATGCAGCTCCTGACGCTGACCGCCTACCCTGCCGCGCCAGCTTGCATCGGTGATCTCGATGGCGACGGCGATACGGATCAGGCCGACCTCGGCGTCCTGCTGGCGGCGTACGGCAACGGCGACGGTGGCGATCTCGACGGCGACGGCGATACGGACCAGGCTGACCTTGGCGTCCTGCTCGCCGATTACAACTGCGGCCTCTGACGCAGCTCTGAGACGCTGGTGACTCGCAACTCCCTTTCGCGATGACCGCCCGATCCGCCTGGGCGAATCGTGCGTACAGACTTCCGGTATCGTGGAGTCGCCCATGCGGATCATCACTCGGCGGAGAATCTATCGCGCCTTCCCGGAACTGGACCACCTGAGCGAATTCCAGTGCCGGCAACTCATGCGGCGGATCAACCTATCGGTCTGGCGCTTGCTGATCGTCTTGGCAGCGGCGCTCATCGTGCTCTGCTTCAGTTGCTCCATCTCGAGCATCGTCTTCACCGTGGTCGGGTCGCTGATGGACGAGCTGCTGGGGGGCTTCTGGGACCACCGGGGGAGGGAGTGGATCGCCATGACGAGCTGGGCTGTCGTCGGCGCGACCTCGTTTGTGACTCCCCTGATTCTGGCCCTCATCGCGCGCGACCTGGTGCTCGGCTTCTTCCTCAAGCGAGGCATGCGGGTCTTTCTTAGCCACACCACCTGCCCGGGCTGCAAGTACCAACTCATCGGCCAGACGGTGGATAGGGCGGGCGGCCTGCGCTGTCCGGAATGCGGGCGGCCGACGACGCTGACCGAGTTGGGGCTCGACCGTCCGGAGGACCTGTTGCCGGGAGCATCGGCGGATTCGGCAAGCTAAGAGGCGATCCGCAGGGGCACCTTCTGCGTATCGAAGGACAGAACCGTGGAGCCGCCGCATGCGGATCATCACGCGCAAGCGAATCTACCGTGCCTTTCCGGAGCTGGACCAACTCAGTGACTACCAGTGCGAGCAGCTCATGCGGCGGATGCAGCTGACCGTGTGGCGCTCGTTGGTGGTGGGCGCTGCTGCCGTCGGCGTGTTCTTCTGTTCCTGTTGTGGCACGGGGTTCGTGCTTCAGTTCGTCGAGCCCCTGGGGTGGCGACCGCCCGGCCTCTCAGCAAGCGGCGCCCTCGGGGAAGCGATCCGGGTGGCCTATCCCGCCCTCTTGACGGCGACTTCACTCGTGCTGGCGCTGCTGGCTCGCGATGTGACGCTCGGATTCTTCCTTCGACGCAGCACCCAGACCTTTCTCAGGCGTACGACTTGCCCCGGCTGCAAGTACCAACTCATCGGCCAAACGGTCGACGAGGCCGGCGGGCTGCGCTGCCCGGAGTGTGGACGGCCGACGACGCTCACCGAACTCGGCTTGGATACCCCGGAGGACCTGGTGCCTGAAGCGTCAACGGATTCGGTAGGCTGAGAGGCGATCCGCAGGGGCGAATCCTGCGTATCGATGGACAGAACCGTGGAGCCGCCGCATGCGGATCATCACTCGTCGGAAGATCTACCGTGCCTTTCCGGAACTGGATCGGTTCAGCGATGAGCAATGCCGGGAGTACATTCGGCGCGTGCGGCTGTCGCAGTTGCGAGAGTTGGCGCTGTTCCTGTCATTGCTCTTCGTCGGCGTCGGCAGCCTCATGGGCGCGGTCCACCTCACTCGAACGATTCTGGACAGCCCCGATGAACGCCGCCTCCAAGTCGAACTGATCGTACGCGGCATGGCGTGGGCCTATGTGCTCGGCTGGGTCGTCTACTTGTTTCTCGTCGCGGCGACGCCCTGCCTGCTGACGCTTCTCACGCGCGATATCGTGCTCGGCGCTTTCCTCAAGCAGGCCTTGCACGGCCATCTCAAGCGCACGGCCTGCCCGGGCTGCCGCTACCAGTTGCTTGGACTGCCGCTAGGCGATGCTGGGGCAGTGCGCTGCCCGGAATGCGGACGGCGGACGACGATCCTGGAACTCGGCCTGGACGGCCCCGAAGATCTGTTGCCAGCGGCGGGCGGCCATACGGTAAGCTGACGGGCGATGCCTTCATCAACGACATCCCATCGGGCGCATCGACTGCAGAGCCGATCTATGCGGTTCCTCACACGCAGTGAGGTCTTTCGGGCCTTTCCGGAGCTGGATCGTTTCAGTGACGAGCGGTGCCGAGCCCTGTTGTCTCTCGTCTATCGCTCCAATCGCTACAACAACCTCGTTGGCGTGGCAGTATTGGGGGGCATCATCCTTGGCCTCGCCTTCTCAATTTCCGCCGGGGTGTTGCTCCAGGATCAGGGGCTCGAGCGCGTAGCGGAGGCGATGGAAGATGAGCAGAGCCTGGACTGGCTCGGGCTCATCCAACTGGGTGTATTCACCGTGATTCTCGCAGCCCCGCCCTTGCTGCTGGCGTTTCTCGGCCGCGACATCGCCATGCGCTTCGCCCTCAAGCGAGCCGTGCGTGGCCACCTGAGCGGGACGGTGTGCCCAGAGTGTCGCTATCAGCTCATCGGCCAGAGAGTTAGCGCCTCGGGGAGTTTGCGTTGCCCCGAGTGTGGTCGGCGGACGACGATCGCGGAACTTGGTCTTGCCGGACCGGAGGATCTGTTGCCAGACTCAGCCGACGATGCGGTAAGCTGACGGGCGATGCCCGACCCCCACGAGAATGCCGACCTGCCCGCACCGACGCGTGCCGAAGGCGAGGCCCCTGCTCTCGCCGGCGTTCGTCGGCCGCGCACGCGCACGGCCCGGCTGGGCCTGATCGGCGGCATCGCCATCGTCACCATGCTGCTGCTCTGCCTGGGCTCCCTGCCCTACACGCTCGGCCGCACCGACGGCGGGCAGCAGCGCTACGAACTGGCGGATGAGCACCAGGCGCTCCGCGCCCCAAGCTGGGGGCCACAGACAGCCGACAATCGCGAACGCACCGAGACGCTGCGGCAACACCTGGCGACGGCCTCGGGGCTCCCGCCTGCACAGGTCGACCTGCCCGCGACCTTCTTCGGCACGGACAATCTTGGCCGCAGCCTCTTCATCCGCTGCCTGGCCGGCGGGGGGATTTCGCTCGCGATCGGGCTGGCGGCGGCGCTGATCTCCGTCTGTATCGGCACGCTGTATGGGGCGGCGGCGGCGTACTTCGGCGGACGCGTGGACGCCATCATGATGCGCATTGTCGATGTGCTCTTCGGCCTGCCCTACATCCTGCTCGTGGTCCTCCTCGCCGTCGCCATGGACGCGATTGTCGAAGATCGCTATCCGGACCTGGGCGGCTCGGCTCGGCAAGTCATCAACGTCTGCACGCTTCTCGTGGCGATCGGCGGGGTGAGTTGGCTCACCATGGCCCGGGTCATTCGCGGACAGGTCCTCAGCCTGCGCGAGCAGCAGTTCATGGAGGCCGCCCGCGCTATCGGGGTGCCGCTCCACCAGCAGTTCTTCCGGCACTTGCTCCCCAACCTGGTGGGCCCGATCGTGGTGTACGCGACGCTGACCGTGCCCCAGGCCGTGCTGCAGGAGTCGTTCCTGAGTTTTCTGGGGATCGGGGTGAAGCCGCCCCTGCCCAGTTGGGGCAATCTGGCCAGCAAGGGGCTCTCGCAGCTCAACCTGGTGGAGTCGCGCTGGTGGCTGCTGCTCTGGCCCTGCTTGCTCCTGGCGGTGACGCTCTTGTCGCTCAACTTTGTCGGCGAGTGGCTGCGCGAAGCCCTCGACCCGAGACGCCGCGCTCGTGCTGCATAGCGCCTGCGCCTTGCCTTACCGGGGCAGCGCCAGGCGCCGCTCCGTGTACACTCCCAGCCAGACCACGCATGCCCACTGCTTCCGCCCCACTCCTACAGATCCGCGACCTCGCCGTCTCCTTCGACAACGGCGCCGGCCCACGTATTCAGGCGGTCGACGGGGCCCACCTCACCATCTACCCGCAGCAGACCGTCGCCGTCGTGGGTGAGTCCGGCTGCGGCAAGTCGGTGACGGCCATGACCGTGCTGCGGCTGGTGCCCTCGCCGCCCGGCCGACTCGACCACGGTGAGATCCTGTTTGAGGGCCGCGATCTGGGGACCCTCAGCGAAAAGCAGATGCGCGAGGTGCGGGGCAATGACATCGCCATGATCTTCCAGGAACCGATGTCCAGCTTGAATCCGGTCTACTCGATCGGCGACCAGATCATGGAAGCGGTCTTGCTGCATCAGAAAGTCAATGCGAAGCAAGCCCGCGAGATCGCCATCCAAGCCCTTGCCGATGTGGGGATCCCCGGGCCTGAGGCGAAGATCGACCAGTATCCACACCAGTTCTCCGGCGGCATGCGGCAGCGGGTCATGATCGCCATGGCCCTGGCCTGCCAGCCCAAGCTGCTTCTCGCTGACGAGCCGACCACCGCCCTTGACGTCACCATTCAGGCCCAGATTCTGGAACTCCTGCAGAAGCTCCAGGTGGAGAGGCAGATGGGCCTGATGCTGATCACGCACGATCTGGGCGTGGTGGCGGAGAACGCCGACGTGGTCTGCGTCATGTACGCCGGGCGAATTGTGGAATACGCCCGGGTGTTCGACCTGTTCGAGAAACCGTTGCACCCCTACACGCGGGGGCTCTTCGCTTCGATTCCCAAGCTGCGCGAGGGCAAGCATCGCCTGACCACGATCCGCGAGGTCATCGACAACCCGCGCGAGTTCGAGCGGTTGCCGGGCGCGGCCCAGGGGTTGCGGCCCTGGTGGCCGGGACACGCGCCGCCAGGAGACCTGATCCGGTCGGACGCCCGCGATTCCGTGCTGCACGAGATCGAGCCGGAGCATTGGATCGGTCTCTGGCGCACCGAGGCGTTGCGCGACCAGGCTTTCCGCACACCGGCGCTCGACTATTGCGTGCCGGAGCGGCAGCGCGCGGAGATTGAAGCGCTGGCGGAGGCGGCGGTGGTCGAGCCGGGCCCGGCGTCAGCTTGATCCCTGCCAATGCCCACGCCAAGTGTCGGCTTGTATACTCTCCCCATGGCACATCCGACGATCCGACTTGTGTGTTTTGATCTGGGTGGCGTCCTCGTGCGCATCTGCCGCTCGCTTGAGGAGGCCTGCGAACTGGTGGGACTGCCCTACCACGTCGACGCCGACACCCAGGAGCTAAAGCAAGGACGGCATGAAGTCGCCCTGCAGCACACCGTGGGCGAGTTCGAAGACGGCACCTACCACGCGCGACTGGCAGCGCACACGGCCGGCCGCTACACGGCGGAGGACCTGGAGCGCATCGACGCCGCCTGGATCATCGACCCCTATCCGGGAACGGAGCGCCTCGTTCAGGATCTCAACGCTGTCGAGAGTCTGACGACCGGCTGCCTCTCCAACACGACGCGGGAGCACTGGTATGAGATGGCGCATGTGGACGAGGCGAACGAACTGCGGCCCGGCACGCCGCGTTTCTCCGCCGTGCCCTTGCTTGAGTATCGCGCCGCCTCGCACTTGATGGGCCTGGCCAAACCGGGCGTGGAGATCTTCCATGCCTACGAGAAGGTGACGGGCATCCCGGGCGCGGAAGTCCTCTTTTTCGATGATCTGGCGGAGAACGTCGCCGGGGCGCGAGCCGCCGGCTGGAACGTCGAGCAGATCGACCACACAGGCGACACCGCCACACAAGTCCGGAGCCATCTCGCCCGATATGGGATTGAGCTCAATCACCAGGAACCCCGCGCGTGAACGACCAAGTCCCGGACACGGCCAACACCGAGCCGAAGAAGCCAGAGAAGCCAGAGAAGCCGGCGAAGCCCGATCTCTCGCAGATCGATCCCAAAGCGCCGCTGCCAACGCTGCGCACACGCTTCACGGCCAAGGAGGTGCAGGAGCGCTGGTCCAAGGCCAACTATCGCGGTCGCCTGCCGGAGATCGCCTGGCCCGAACCCGGCCGGCGGTTCAAGCTGGATGTGCTGGGCAATCAGTTGGAGCACGATGTTCTGGGCACAATCACGGAGAGCGAGGACGGCTCAGCGCGTCTGATCACCTTCGAGGTTCGCCTCAAGCAGTTGTTCTTGTGGATCATCATCATCCTGATCATCGTGACCACGCCGATCGGCGCCTACTTCATGGACATGATGCCGCTCCTGCGGCGCATCCCGCATCCCTGGATCTGGTTCCCGATCGTGAACATTGGCCTGAGCGCCTGGTGGCTCTGGGCGGAGCTCAAGAAGACGATTCCCCGCGCCTGGCTGGAGGCGAAGAAGCACATCGTGGAGAAGCTCGCCCCGGAGATCGACGCGGAAGTCGTGGAGTAGGCAACGCCGTTCCCTGGCATGAAACGACGCGATTCATCGCGGTTCGGCGCTGCGGGCGTGGTGCCTCATCGCCCAGACGTGGCGTGGCCGCCCTCCGTGAACCGCGGTAAACCGCGTCGCTTCATCCTGCGATCAGAAATCGCGGCGGCAGAAGATCCAACCTGCAAGGGCCAGCATGACCGCCTCGAAGCCAAGCGAGGTGCCGACGACCCAGGTGAGCGAGCGCGCGCGGATGCGTTTCTGCAACTCAAGCCCCTTCTCGCGCTGATCGATGTAGATATCGCTGTCGTCCGCCCTTTGAGGCTGTCCCCGGACGAAGTTCTCGAGATCCTCATCAGACGTCAGGACCCGATCGAGCAGGGCGACGGTCTCAGCTGTCTTGGGGAGGATCGTCTTGCCGGCGAAGAAGCCGTCATGCCAGCGAGTCAGCATCCGCCTCTGGCCCAGGGCTGTCTCCAGGTGGCCCTGCTTCTCCTCCAGGCGAGCGCGCCATGATGCTCTCGCTTCGTCGTCCTCCGCTCCAGCCAGCCTTCCTTCGAGTTGTTCCACTTGACGTGTTCCGTTGGCTACCCGCATTTCAGCTGCGATGCGGACATCCAGAAGGATGTTCTCCGTCGACCCGATTGATGAGACAAGGAACCAGACGAGGATGGTGAGCAAGATCGAAGCGATGGTCGAGCGTGTGAGCATCCCCAGGAGCGCACACACGGAGAAGAGGTAGCTGAAGAAGAGCACGACGACGGGCACGGCCAGGAAGAGCGACGGCTCCCAGGCACCGCCTCGAATCCCGATCACGAAGAACGAACAGAGGCTGAAGACAAGAACCTGCAGGGCGACGAAGAGCAGGCCAGCCATGTACTTGGTCAGGAACAGCCGGAAGCGGCCGATCGGCTTGGAGAGCATCAGATCGATCGAGCCGCTGGAGATGAACTCGGGGAAGATGCTGGCAGTGGAGACAAGCGCCAGGACCGTGGCGATCCAGGTCAGCCAGAGACCGATTCCAAGATTCTGGAACATGGACTTGTAGAACATCTCCTTCGACATCACCTCGGTGTTGAGGTTGATCTCTGGGATGTTGACGGTCCACCAGAGAAACT
>SWCB01015997.1_pt1 | contig 13698 bp, 14 predicted proteins | sample 4692901 | NCBI WGS metagenome assembly SWCB01 (sample SAMN10267276, study PRJNA491770) | bioreactor metagenome | isolation source: DHS bioreactor inoculated with subseafloor sediment | place: Japan: off Shimokita Peninsula | collected 2006-08 | reverse complement strand
TTCAACCTCATGCTTTATATAGGAGAGCTCATGTTGAGTAACTGGATGAGCAGTAGGCACTCCCCCTAGTCTAGCAACCCTTTCTCCTAACTTATCAATATGTTCTACTGTTTTTTCACGATGTTCATCTAATAAATGATGCAGACTAAAAAAAGCCTCTGCTCCTTCTGTCAACCAATGATGCTTATTATATTGGTGTAATGCTATAGTCAATGCACACTGATGGTCATCAAGTTGAAGAGCCATTTCTTCCCTTACTTTAACTGGTAATCCAATCCCCGCATTATACTGTTTTACAGTACGTGGTTCTTGGCGAAATACCATATTATGGTTACTGGTGTGTCCTGGCATATTCTTATCAAAGCCTGATTTATTCATGTTGAACTTTCCCTCAAAATTGGTCATGCTTTCATTTACCATACCCATATCTCTTTGCATTTGAGTAGTTCTTTCCATAAAGATTCCTCCTCCAATAATATAGTGTTTTTTCAAATATATTATTACCAGGAATTTATCTTATATGCAAAGCTTCACTAAAAACTAATATGTCTATATAACCTCTGAGTCAACAATATGATATGTAATCCCTATGGATTTAACTGTAGTTTTATTCTATTCCCCCAATTAGCTAGTTCTTTAAGGGCTGGAATTAGATTTTCTCCATTGTCAGTGAGGGAATACTCAACTCTCGGTGGTACTTCCATAAATTGCTTTCGTTTTATAATATTATACAACTCCAATTCCTTTAGAGTTTGAGTCAGCATCATGTTGGTAATTCCATCAATACTCCTTTTTAATTCATTATACCTCATAGTTCCATTTTTGCTTAATGCCCAGATTATAGGTAACCTCCACTTTCCACCGATAATATTTAATGCAAATGTTAATGGACACTTATCTAGGGAGCTTTTGTATAATCCTTTGTCATTCATAATATCACTCCAATACTCAGTTTTTTCTTTCTTAAACAGAAAATACTGCATACTTGTTATAGTAATTATAACTGATATAATCATATCAAAGCTTATTGAATAATCAAACATGGTTTTCAATTTTTTCTAGAAAGGAAGATTAATATGAGTATACATTATGAAGTTATTTCCGATGATAGCATTATTTATATTAAAGATTTATGCGATGAATTAATGGCTTTTCAAAAATCTAAAACACATATTCATCCCGAGTGGTTTGATAACATGTGTTTTGAGACTAGAATGATTCCATCTATCAAAAGTGCTAAGGCTAATTTTATAATACTAGCTAAAGATAATAATGAAATTGTTGGATATGCCTATAGTAATATTTGTCCCAAGGATACGTATTCTGGTGGATTTGCAACCCTTGAACCTGTTAATTTCTTTGACTTTGATTCCGTTAAAAGTGATGACGTAGGTTGCCTTTCTCAATTTTATATAAAAGAGGGTTATCGTAAAACTGGCATTGGCACAGTTTTGTTTGAAGAGTGCATGAATTGGCTAAATTCATTTAAATCAATAAATGATCTATTTATCTTTGTATCAAATGGGAACGATAATGCATTAAATTTCTATCAAGATAAAGGCTTCAAAATAAGTCATCATATACTCGATGGGTTTATTACAGTGTTACGGAATACTTAAATCTTGAATTCCTTTAGAATACAACAGAACCCTCATGTTGTATAACGGGGTCAGATACCATTTGCCCACTCTTTAAAATAGTCTTCTACAGTTTCTATTTTTATTTCAGGTAATACATCAGATTTTCTTCCCATTATAAAACTCCCCTTACAATAAACAGTTATATTATTTTAACTGTCTACTGTAAGTGGAGTATATCATTTATGATACGGTTCACCCCTATTAATCCTAAATCCTCTATAAATTTGCTCTAATAAGATTACCTTCATTAGTTGATGGGGAAAGGTCATTGGTGAAAAGGATAGCTTCATGTGGGCTTTTTTTATAACTTCTTCTGAGAGTCCTAGTGATCCTCCTATTATAAATACTATTGTGCTTTTGCCTTGTAGGGCTAGCTTGTCTAGCTTTTCTGCGAATTTTTCTGATGATAACATTTCTCCTTGTATATCTAGGGCTATCACGTATGTACCGTCCTTAATATGCTTTAGTATTCCTTCTCCTTCTTTGTTCTTGATGTTTTCCATTTCAATTTCACTTAGATTTTCAGGTGCCTTTTCATCGGATATTTCTATATGGGCTAGTTTGCAATATCTGCTGAGTCTTTTATCATATTCCTTTATTGCATTTTTTAGGTACTTTTCTTTTATCTTTCCAACGGAAATTATTGTTATATTCATTGTTTCCCTCTTTTCCTATTTGTTCTTTGTATTTATATATAGTTTGATAAAAAATAGACCCTTTTATGAAGGTCTATTGAAGTGTCATATCTGAAAATACAATATTTATATCTATGTTCATTTTATCTCTCACTATTCCTAGGGTTGCTTCATCTCCTGGTCTATATTTATATAGCTCTCTTTGCAGCTGTCTCATATTACTTATTACGGTATCATCTAAGGCTACGATAATATCACCTGATTTAAGTCCACCATTTGCTGATGGTGAATCTGGAGTAACTTGATGTACTAAAACCCCTTCTTCTGCTCCTAATTCTTCATAGTTATTTACATAATTTGCAACCTCTACTCCCCTAATTCCTAAATACACCTTGGAAAATTCACCCTTTACAAGGAACTCATCAACTATTGGTTTAGCAATATTGATTGGTATTGAAAAGCCTAAACCTTCTCCTGTCTGTATTTTAGCAGTGTTTATTCCTATAACCTCTCCTAAAGAATTTAGTAGTGGTCCTCCACTATTACCAGGATTTATTGAAGCATCTGTTTGTATAAGTCCATCAATACTATCATATTGATTTATATCTATACTTCTGTTTAGTCCACTTATTATACCCGAGGTAACTGTTCTTTCAAAGGATAAGCCTAGTGGATTACCAATAGCTATGGCTATTTCCCCTACTATAAGATTATCAGAGTCACCTAGATCAGCTACTGGAAGATTTGTGGCTTCTACCTTAACAACTGCTAAGTCTAGAACAGCATCATTCCATAGGACTCTTGCATTCAATGTTCTACCGTCATTAAGAAGAACATTTACTTCTTCGGCATCACCATTATTTACAACATGGGAGTTGGTAATAATATAACCTCTGCTATCTACTATAACTCCAGTACCAAGTCCTTCAGACCTTCTTTCCCCAAACAGATAATCATTTTGTATTGAGACTGTGGTAATGCCTACCACCGATGGCATGGCCTTTTTAGCCACAGCTGAAGCAACTGTTATATTTTCAGAACTAGGCAATATCTCTACTTTTTCTGTTCCTCTTCCTATAAATGGATTATCAATATATTTACCATATATATATGTTGGTGCTATATATGCAGTTATTAGTCCACCTACCATAGCTGATATAAGGGATATCAATATTACTGTAAGAAATGACAATCCCTTATTACTCTTTCTTTTCGTCTTTCTTTCACTTCTATAGTACTCACTTACCTCTGGAAGATTTTTTTCTTTAGCTCCATCCTGTAAGTTATCTCCCTCAGAATCTAAATTCTCTTCTTCAAGTTCTTTAAAAAAATCATTATGACTATCCATGATTTTCCTCCTTTCAATTACTTTTTAATATTATATACCCTTCCGATTCTATCTCTAAAAGTTAAATCCAAGTTTATATCTGTTCCTATTTTTATTTTTTTGTCTTCAACTATATTTTTTACTGTTTCGTAGGCAAGCTCAGGAAAGTTGTTTTCCTTACTTAAGTGAGCTAATAATACATATTTCACATTTCCCTTTTCTACTACCTCTGCAATAACATTACCAGCAGCCTCATTAGATAAATGGCCTACCTCACTTAGTATTCTTTTCTTAAGAAACCAAGGGTATCTCCCTACCTTTACCATTTCCTCATCATGATTTGATTCAATAACTAATAAGTCACTATCCTTTATTTCATCAATAATATCCTCACTAATATATCCAAGATCAGTAGTTATACTTATCTTGGAATTACCACTCTTAAAGCTATATCCTACTGGATCACATGCATCATGGGATATGCTATAAGGCTTTACTAATACATCTCCTATGGCAAAGTCCTCATATCCATTGAATATCTCTATTTTTTTTCCCTTAAGATTTCCAAGTTTATCTTTGATTTCCTCCCATGTGTTTTCGCTTACATATAGGGGTATATCAAACTTTCTCATCATTACTCCTATTCCCTTTATATGGTCACTATGCTCATGAGTTACAAGTATTCCATTAATATTTTTCGCATCTATGTCTATATCCATTAAACCATTAGTTATATATTTTCCTGTTAGACCTGCATCTACTAATAGCTTTGTATCTTTACTTTCTATATATTGACAGTTCCCACTGCTTCCACTAGCTAAAGAACAAAATTTTAAAGTCATTAAGCATTTCAACCTCTCTATTATTATGTCTTTTATTCCACACTTACTATTTTATTATATCAAATATTTTATAAAACAAAATAAAAATAAGCAGAAAAGATTAATAACTCTTTCCTACTCATAAGCTTCTATGAATATATATTTATCCTCCAATTTATGCTCATTATCCTCAACTGTTATTCTCCAGTAAGGTGACGCATCTCCGGATTCCATATCGTACCATTTTATTAGGCTATCAAACTTAGAGATATCTAATAAATATCCCAATCTAATTTCAGTTATTACAGCCTTATCATAATTATCTGAAACCCTTGTTTTTATATCATCTATTGCCATTAGTAGGGCAGTAGTTGAAGGAATTACTGTTTTTTTATAGGTCTTCTCATTTTGAGGCTCTAACCATCTTCTTTCAAAATAGATAACTCCTACATTATCTACAACTACCTTCATATGGCTATCTTCTAATACTAGTTCTTCATGTTGTTGGCTATATACTACATTGTAATTTTCCTCATCATCCTTGCTTATATCCCATAGGTTTACATTCTTGTTCATGAAACCATGTTTTTCAATAAAGCTATCTGCAAGCTCCCTAGCCCTTTCTTCCCCTATATCATTGGTATTGAACCACTCAGGATTTTTCTCATAAACAATTTGTTTATTATTATAAAGAAGCATTAAGCTTTCATTTCTTTTTACATACTCATTGTCTTTGACTCTGTATTCACCTAAAAATAGCTCTGCAATTTCTTCCGGGTCGTAAGCTTCATATTCTAGGGTCAAAACAGGAAGACTTAGGGACTCAGTGGGAATATCAGTTTTTAATATTATATCCCTATTCTCTAAAATCTCCACTACATCATTAATTCTTTCTTCATCCACCTGATAGAAAAAGTCCTTCTCGTCTAAATTATGTTTTATGCTAAATACAAGAAATATGTTGGTAATGATGAATGCAATAATAAGTATATTCTTTGCTTTAGACCAATCCATTTATACACCTCAAATCTTATGGGAGTATATCATATTTCCTTCATACAAATCAAAATAATAAACCATATCATCAACTTTAATCTCCCAGGCAGGAATAAGACTTTCTTCTTCCTTTTCGTAATAATAGGCTAATTGTATAGTTCTAATCAATTCAAGAATAATTGTATTATCAATATCTCTATCTATTTCATTATTTTTCATATAATCAGTTTTATAATATTAAAGTTTTTATCTAATATTTCAATTACAAAGGGGATTGTTTTATCTACTTCTTCTTCAGTTTCAGTTCTTTTGATTATTCTCTTATAATAGGTAACTTGATCCCCAATTACTTCAACCTCAATAGAACCATTTTGTCCAAGGTTGGGTACCATTACGGGTAATCCTTTAAGTCTATAATTAAAACCAAATCTATACCCTTTTCTATTTTCTTTATCTATCTCTTCATAATGGGATAGATATGCATTTTCTCCATTGACAGGCCAGCCTATATATTCCTTTACAAATCCTCCAGCTATTTTTAAGCTGTCGGTAAATCCAAGATTTATTGAAGGCTTTTGATTATCTCTCTGCTCTATATGCTCAAGTAGACCATCGGCATTTACTTTAAGGGCCTTTTCACCATATCCATACATGTATATTATTGTTCCATTGGCTTCTTTAATTTCTTTTACAAAGTCAAAGTTTTCTCCAAAAAATTTATTTGCAAGAGATTTTACTTGGGTTTTATCATTTACATCTATTTCATTTGATGTTTTAATTATTGGAACACTTACACTTTCAAAGATAGGTGTTAGGACATCACTATTTACAGATATATAATCCTTTAGTGGATAGTAGCTTATATATCCCTTTTCAATACCCATTACATCTAGATTCCCAATCAGCTCAAGAATATGATTGTTATTTCTATTTCCCTTTATCCTTAAGTATACCTTATCCCTTGTATTTCCTAAATATATATTGTTTTGATCTGTATCAATTGTTGGAATTAACACGCTATCTATATCAATCAAGGTGTTATCAATATCTTTCATTCCTGCACTAAGTATTTCAATAAAACTGCTTCCAGGTATCTCAGAGGCAAAATCCAACCTTATTGACTTGAATTTATTTGCACTTAGCCATTTTTCTTCATCTATGACTTCAATTTCTATATCTCCAGAAAAGTATTCCTTTAATACTTTTCTAGAATTTTTCCATATCCATATCTTTTCTTTTTCTTCTGATTTGGTTATATTCCATATTTCATAGGGTTCAGCAAAAAAAACCGTATGATTACCACCCCCAAAATTAATAACAAAGCTTTGAGGGCTTAATATATCGGCAATATCAATATTAATATCATTTATTTCTAAAGGTTTTTGGCTTGATACTGATTCTCCTATGGGGAGAACTATCCACAGTTGTTGTGTTAAGGTCACACTAACTACAAATAATAGTACTATTAGTACCGTCTTAAAATGTTCTTTATTCATTTAATCTCCCTCCAACCTCAGTCTACAGACCGAGCATGAAGTCAGTTATCTTCATATGTAGCAAATTGGGTTTCTCTATTGATTTGTCCTTTTCTAATAATGTAAACCTTTTAACTATAAATGGTACTTCTTCATTTTCCTTGGTAAATTCCATTTTATAGTTTCCTGGTTTAATATCCTTAATATAAGCATTATAAATTTTTAGGTTTTCTCCTGATTTTACATATTCTGGTCCAAATATTACTTCCTCATTTTCCTCCACAATCTTATATACACTTAAAAAAACTGAGGATTCTTTCAATACTTTTACAGATATTAGTAAATCTTTACTTGGTAATATAAAGCCTGAAGAATTAATCCTTGGGCTAATAATTTCTAATTCCTTATTCTTTACTTGTATTTCTTCAACACCCGCTATATTAGCATTACTTATTGGGTCTGCATATACCATTGCTCCTGATGAGCTCAATATCACTATTATTAGGGTGCTGGTAATAATCTTCTTAATCATATTTAATCCTCCCAGCATAAAGCACTATCTCACTATGCTTTCATTATATATGATATATGTTACAGCTGTGTTACACTGAATTTAAGATAGTATTACACAATTTCTTCCTCTAGTGGTAATTTGATTATAACTTCCGTTCCTTTTTCTACTTCACTATTAATTTCAATTGTACCATCATGGGCCTTTATTATTTCACTTGCTATTGAAAGTCCTAATCCTGTACCCCCTAGGGATCTAGTACGAGCCTTTTCTACCCTGTAGAATCTTTCGAAAATTCTTGGCAAATCCTCCTTGGGGATTCCCATGCCATTATCACTTACTTTTATTACTCCCTTTTCTCCTTCTTTATAAAGAGAAACTATCACTTGACCACTTTCATGGGTATATTTTATTGCATTACTTATTATATTTAGTATAACCTGCTCAACTCTATCATAATCAAAATATCCCGTCATACTCTCACTATCACAAACTAGCTTGAATTCCTGCTCTTTTTGCTCTGCAGTCATTTCCATTTTTACCACGGATTGCTCAATTAATTCTACCAAGTCATACTCCTTCTTTTTTAACTTGGCATGACTATAGTCAAAATTAGATAGTTGTAATAAATCCCTTACAAGTCTTGTCATTCTGTCTGCTTCACTATTTATAACATTTAAAAACTTTTCAACCATATCTGTCTTATCAAGCATTCCTGACAAAAGGGTTTCTGTGTAACTTTTTATGCTAGTAAGAGGTGTTTTAAGCTCATGGGAAACATTGGCAACAAATTCTCTTCTCATATTTTCAAGATTTTGCTGTTCTGTAATATCTTGTATTACTAGAACAATACCACCATTTTCTCCCTCTTCATTTTTAAAGGGGGCATAATTAATTTTCAATGTGGAATTTTTTAATTCTACATTTTCGCTTCCAATCAAATGTTCATTATTGTTAGTTATATAGTTAAGGGTCAATTTATTGTTTAGCTTTTTAAATAAATTATTATAATTACTATTTAAGATATCATTCCCTTGAAGTTGAAGCATGTCAAGAGCCTTTGGATTAACATGTATAACTTTGCCTTCTAGATTGACCGCTATTAAACCATCTGCCATATAATTAAGTATAGTTTCCATTTTGCTTTTTTCTCTTGAAATTTCCCCTAGAGTAATTTTAAGCTTCCCTGTAAGGTAATTAAACATTTCTCCAAGTTCACCTATCTCATCATCTGACTTGACTTCAACTCTTTGGTCAAAATCTCCCTTTGCCATTTTTGAAGCCTTTTTAGTCAAATCATTAATCGGTCCTGTTACGCTTTTAGCAATTAAATAACCTAAGATTATTGTTATACCAAGTGCTAAGGCCGTCGCTTGAGTTAGTATCTTTTTAGACCTGTCTAGGGTATCATATATATCCTTTAATTGATCCCTCATATATAAAAGTCCTTCTACCTCACCATTTCTTACTATGGGAAATACTATATTCTTTGTTGGTTCATCAGCTACTTTTTTGTCAGCCTCAATTATTTCCCCTTCTAATCCCTTAGTTATTAGTCTCTCTTCTAGCTCATAGAGGGCATTTTCTCCAACTAAGTAGCTATTTGTAGCTATAATTTTAAAATTGGTATCTATTATAAATATTTCTTCTCTATAAAAAGCCCTATACAAGGACTCTAGACTACTTTGAAGTTCTTCTCCACTTTCCTCTAGTGATACACCTGAAGGAATTTTTTGTATTTCTGGTAATATATAGTCAGAAGCTACTCCATGAAGTCTATCACTTACTGCGTTAAGGTTATAATCTTCGAATTGTTGTATAATAAAAACACCTATAATTGCCATAGCAATAAATACGAGTCCAAAGTATATGATTATGAATTTCCACCTTATACTTTTAAACATACTAAATCCTCCTAAAGTAATATCCCACTCCACGCTTTGTAAGGATATACTTTGGATTACTTGAGTCATCTTCTACCTTTTCTCTAAGTCTTCTTACGGTAACATCTACGGTTCTAATATCTCCATAATATTCATAACCCCATACATCCTTAAGTAATTGTTCCCTAGTAAAGACCTGATTTTCCTGAGTCGCTAAAAACTTCAAAAGTTCAAATTCTCTAAGAGTTAGTTCTAATACTGTATCATCCTTTTTAACCTCATATTTATCTAGGTCTATTGTAAGATTTCCCGATGAAATCTTACTATTCTGACTTCCACTTTTATCTACTTCTATTCTTCTTAAATTAGCCTTAACCCTAGCAATTAGTTCTCTCATTCCAAAGGGCTTAGTTATATAGTCATCAGCTCCAAGCTCTAGTCCCAAAACCTTGTCTACCTCTTCTTCCTTTGCAGTAAGCATAATTATTGGAATATTAAAATTTTCTCTAATTTTTCTACATACTTGAAATCCATCAAGTTTTGGAAGCATTAAATCTAATATTATTAAATTTGGTTGAAATTGATATACTTTTTTAAGAGCTTCTTCTCCATCAAATGCAACATCTATCTCATAACCCTCTTGTTCTAGATTGAATCTTATAATATCTGATATAGGTTTTTCATCATCAACGACAAGTACTTTTTTATCCAAAACCATCACCCCAAATATAAAAGTATTAAAACGGCTCAGACTAAAGTCTGAGCATCTAATATTTTGATGTCTTTATTTTATGATATCTTTTATTATCAATGTTGTCCATAGTTTTCTAACTTGTTCAACTTCTATGATATTATAACACAGTATTATGTAAACTTCATTGTCAATATTAGGTTTTATAGCTAGTCAATTTTAAATATTACCTTATTTCCTTCCACTTTCCCTGGAGATTCTAAGTTATTTGAAAGCTCAATAATTTTATTTCTTATTATTTCTCCTTTTTCTCCCTGGGCTATCATAGGTTCTATTTTGTCTTTTATATATATAGGTAGTGCCTCAACACTTCGTATTTTGCCATTGTGTATTATTAAGCTTATTATCATACCCTGTTTGTTGTTCTCATGGTTTTGGTCGAATATATAATTTCCCATACTATATATTATTGGTTTATTTTCATATATTTCAATTGCCTGAATAACATGGGGGTGGTGTCCTAGTATGCCGTCAACACCGTTATCTATTAGGAGATGGGCCAAACTTCTTTGTTCCTTACTTGTATAATTAGTGTCTTCTATACCCCAATGTAAAGATACCAATATTATGTCAACCTTATCCCTTATGTTCTTTACATCTTCAAGTATTATCTCTTTATTCATGGGCGCTGTTCCTGACAATGTTTCTGTAGCTTCAAATCTTCTCTTGTAGCTATTGCTATAATAGTAATGTGCAAATTCATCATAGGCTAAAAAAGCTATGGTTTTATTCTTGATTCTAAATATATATGGTTTCCTTGCCTCATCTATATTTTCCCCTGCTCCAACATAGCCTATGTTTTTTTCATTTAGTATTTTAAAGGTATCTAATAGGGCTTCAGAGTCATAGTCTAATATATGGTTATTAGCTAAGGAGACTATATCAAAGCCACTATTGGTCAAAACCTGAATCATGGATGGATCTGCCCTAAGACTTATTCCCTTTCCTGGAAGCTTTCTCCCTCTATTTGATATTGGATTTTCTAGATTTCCAAAGAGAATATCCCCTCTATCAAACTCACCTTTTAGATTTTTATAAGCATGCTCTATTCCATAATTGTTTAGTCTTGATCCAACACCTCTTCCAAGCATTATATCCCCGGTAGCTGTAATAATGATCCTCTGATCTTCAAATCTCTCTTTTATTTTTTTATTTCGATATTCTATAAGCTGCTTCATATCTTCTGTGAAATCAAGAGCGTCTTTTTGATTTAGATCTTCTCTATTAGCTACTTCTGAATAATTGTTTTTACACCCTATCAATACTAATAACATTAATAGACTAATAAGTAACAAAAAGAATTTTCCCTTTTGCATATCTACCTCCATTTTTGAATTCTGAGATAGTCACATCTCAGGATGACAGTTTTAATACAGTCTAATAGTCTTAGTTGTTTGTTTTCTACATTTTATATCTTTATTCCTTTAAATACATGAATATATATAAATAAGAAAAAAAACGAGCCAATAATAATGACTCGTTCTAATAATTAATATATTTAATTGGATTTAAAGGTGTTCCATTTTTTCTAACCTCGAAGTGTAAGTGAGGTCCTGTACTTCTACCTGTATTCCCGCTACTTGCTATTGTTTGACCCTTAAATACCTTTTCTCCATTTTTAACTTGTAGCTTACTGTTATGAGCGTAGTAGGTTTCCATATTGGCACCATGATTTATTATAACTAAATATCCGTAGGCACCTCTCCATCCAGCAAATGTTACCTTCCCACCATCAGCAGCCTTTACAGTAGTACCTGTTGGCATTCCTATATCAATTCCTTCATGTCTTTTTCCCCATCTCGACCCAAATGGAGATGTTATATACCCTCTACTTGTGGGATTTGAAAGGGTTCCTGTACCAATCTTAGGTGGTGGCACTTTAGTTCCCTTTAGAATTATCTCCGTAGTTGGTTCCTTGGTTATTGTTTCCTTTAGAATCTCTTTATCTACTTCTATACCATTTTCCTTTATTATCTTAGCTTCTATATGACTTTCTCCATTTGATCCTGATCTTTTTACTCTATATTCTTCTTTATATAATACTGAGGTATCTTCGTATTCTGTTTCATATTTAATTGGCTCTATATATTCAGTTTTTTCAGTGGTAACTACGGTTAGAAATGGTTTTGGTACTACCAAGCTGATTTCTTGTCCTATCTGTAGCCGCTCTGGCTGAACCTCTGGATTAGCCTTCTCTAGATCATCTGAAGTCACTTTATACTTTTCTGCAATAACCCAATAGTTTTCGCCCTTTTCAATCCTATGTATTTTAACTTCATCTGTTCCTCTTGTTATATAGTAAATAACCTCTTCATATGTATTAAAAGCACTTATATTCGTATATATTTCTCCGATGCTAACATCTTCCTTAAATCTAATATCATCAATAACCCTTTCTTCACTTTCTTCACTTTCTAAGTAAGGATTCATAATTTCCCTGAGAAGATTGTCAGCCTCTTTTCTAGTCTTAAATACAGCTAATATCCTTCCATTGGCACTCACTGCATATCCCTTAAACTTTATCTTTAATATGGAGTCTATATCTTTTTTTATCTGCCCTAGCTTCTTGAGTTCAGATTCAGTGGTAGACAATAATAGTTGACTTTCCTTAACCAATGCAGCTGAATGATTATCTATTATATTTGCTTGAAGGGTTTCTGACAGTTTATTTTCTTCTGTGCCATGGGCTTCATTAAAAATATCAAGGTATCCTAAAGAAAACAATGTTATGAAAGATAACAAAGCAATTACTACTGTTTTTTTATTGCTTTCTAGTTTTCCCTTTGCAAGATTAAGAAACCTATTTAACCCTCTAAAGTTCTTCCAATTCATCATAATATTTCTCTCCTAAAGCTCTTCTTAATGTTTTTTGTAATACAACTGTAATATTAGTGACCGTTAAAGTATACCATATTGTTTTTACTATGACAATCCTTTGATTTTTGATAATCTTTTTAAATATACTTGGGGACATGCCTTTATACTATATTATGCTTTTTTTTTCATATTTATTCCTCTAATCCCATTAACCATTGATTAAATAAGACGTCAAGCTTCCTGTCAGACACCATTTCACATATCTCAATAAAGTTCTTAGTGGTTGCATTTCTATACTTATATTTATCAAAATATATCTTCATAACATCGAAGAATACTTCATCACCCAACTCATCCCTAAGACTTTCAATAAACATGGCTCCCTTACAATATACTAAGGCTTGATATTCCTTAGAATTTTCAAAATCCTTTAACTCCTTTAGAATAACTTCTTTTTTTCCATCTTCATAATTTCTATATCTATCATATCCACCTAAGACCATTTTCTTATATATTTCTTTTTTTCTCTCTTCTCCATACTTTTTTTCATAAAAGAGCATAGTGGAGTATTCAGTTAAAGCTTCATCTAACCAAGCCTCTTCAATCTCATTATTGCCTACTATACCATACCACCATTGATGAGCTACTTCATGGGCTATTACATATTCCAGTATTTCATCGTTTCCTTTATACATACCTTCATCTATAAATACCAGTTTGGGATATTCCATTCCACCTATAAAGAAGTCTGCTGCAGCCACGGAGAAATGTTTGTATGGATACTTACCAAACAACTCACTAAATATACTAATTGAATCCCTTGCAGTGTTTAATGCTACCTC
>SWCB01004793.1_pt1 | contig 13704 bp, 10 predicted proteins | sample 4692901 | NCBI WGS metagenome assembly SWCB01 (sample SAMN10267276, study PRJNA491770) | bioreactor metagenome | isolation source: DHS bioreactor inoculated with subseafloor sediment | place: Japan: off Shimokita Peninsula | collected 2006-08 | reverse complement strand
TCCAGGCGCCGGTGATGCGGCTGAGCCACGACAAGGTGCTCAAGCTGTTGCCCGCGCTGCAGCGGGCGGCACAGGCCATGGCAAAGATCGAGGCCGATGCCATGCCCGAGGCACGAAACGAAGCCGGGGCGGAAGGCTGAGCGGCGCATCCGCGCCCTCACGACCCGTCCTTGAGTAAAGACGCACGTTCGCGGCAGCGAACGTGCAGCAGACCCAGCGAAGGGTCGGACCAGGCGCCGCGGCGCTGGCGCCAGACAACATGGCGCCGGCGACATCGATCCGGGGTTCGACAGCAGATGAACAGCGCCGCGCACAGCTTGCGGCGACGATAACCGGAGAGACAGCAGTGACAGACATCACCCAGATTCGCCCCGCCCGCCTGGTGTCGGTGCGTGAAGTGTTCGGCATCGATTCGGACCTTGAAGTCCCGGCCTTCGATGAGCGCGACGACCATGTACCCGAGATTGACGGCGCCTACCGCTTCAATCCCGACGTAACCCTGGCCATTCTGGCCGGCTTCAATCGCGACCGGCGAGTGATGGTGCAGGGGCTGCACGGCACCGGCAAATCCACCCACATCGAACAGGTGGCGGCACGCCTGAACTGGCCCTGCGTGCGGGTGAATCTGGATGGCCACATCAGCCGTCTGGACCTGGTGGGCAAGGACACCATTGTCGTGCGCGACGGACTGCAGGTCACCGAGTTCCAGGAAGGCATCGTGCCGTGGGCCTTGCAGCGTCCGGTGGCGATGATCTTCGATGAATACGACGCCGGCCGGCCGGACGTGATGTTCGTGATTCAGCGCATTCTCGAGCGCGACGGCAAGTTCACCCTGCTCGACCAGAACCGCGTGATCCGTCCCCATCCCTATTTCCGCCTGTTCGCCACCTCGAACACCGTCGGCCTGGGCAACCTGTCGGGCATGTATCACGGCACCCAGGTGCTCAACCATGCGCAGATCGACCGCTGGAACATCGTGGCCACGCTCAACTACCTGCCGCATGAGGAGGAGGTGGCGATCGTGCTCGCCCGCGTGCCGTCGAAGAACTACGACAAGGGGCGCAAGCTGATCGCGCAGATGGTTCAGGTGGCGGATCTCACGCGCAAGGGTTTCGCTGCGGGCGATCTGTCGACGCTGATGTCGCCGCGCACCGTGATCACCTGGGCAGAGAACTGCGAGATTTTCCGCAACCCGGCGCTGGCTTTCCGGCTGTCCTTCCTCAACAAGTGCGACGAGGCCGAGCGCCCGATCGTGGCCGAGTACTACCAGCGCTGCTTCGGCGAGGAGCTGGATGAGTCCTGGATGCACGAGGCGCAGTCGTAATGAACGCGACTGCCCAGCAACGGGCCAGGCGGCAGCAGAAGGTCGAGGAGTTGTGCGCAGCCACGCTGCGTGCAATGACCGGCGATCCGGCGCTGCATTACCGCGGCCGGAGATTGCACCAAGGCACGCGGCCGTTGCCGATGCATGCGCCGCATCTGCGCGTCGATCCCGATCTGGATGACTTCGCCGACTGCCGTGCGGCCGCCGATGGCATGGCGCTGCGCCTGCTGCACTCCGACCCCGCGCTGCATCGCAGCCTGTGTCCGACGGGCGGGATCGAGCGCCTGGTCTTTGAATGGCTTGAGCAGCTGCGGGTGGAAACCCATGTACCGGTGGATATGCCGGGCATGGCGGCCAACCTGCACCGCCGCTTCGAGGACTGGTCGCGCACCTTTTACCGCGAAGGGCTCACCGAAGGCCGCCTCGGCATCCTGCTGTACACCGTGGTGCAGATGGTGTGGTCGCGCCTCAACGCCAGACCGGTGCTGGAGGAAACCGAGGACTACATCGAAGGCACGCGCGCCTCGCTGGTAAGCACGCTTGGCACGCCGCTGGCGGGCATGCGCCGCAACCGCGGCGACCAGCGCGCCTTTGCCGCGCACGCGCTGGAAGCCGCCCGAGTGGTGGGTGAAACCATGCGCGCCGACATGGCCGAGGCTGGCGCCGAAGCCGACGAGGCCGACCCGGATGACGAGGAGGAAGCCAAGAGCCGCTTTGCGCTTCTGCTCGATTTCGACCAGGACGAGGGCGACGGCGACAACATCGCCGCGGCGACCACGGGCGAGTCGAAGGTGTTCGGTGACGCGGAGCAAGCCTATCGCGTCTACACGACGCGCTTCGATACCGAGGTTGCCGCCGGCACGCTGGTACGCAAGGCGCTGCTGCGCGAGTACCGCGAACGGGTGGACAAGCGCATCGCCGAACAGGGCGTGAATCTGCCGCGGCTGGCGCGCATGCTCGGTGCGATCCTTGCACAGCCGCAGCGCGACGGCTGGCTGTTCGGGCAGGAGGAGGGCACGATCGACGGCGCGCGTCTGTCGCAGTTGATCAGTTCGCCGGCTGAACGGCGGCTGTTCCGGCAGGATCAGTACAAGCCCGCGGCGGACTGCATCGTTAGCTTCCTCGTGGATTGCTCCGGGTCGATGAAGACGCACGCCGAGCCGGTGGCGGCAATGATCGACCTGCTGATCCGTGCGCTTGAAATGGTCGGCGTGACGACCGAATTGCTCGGTTTCACCACCGGTGCGTGGAACGGCGGGCGTGCGGTCAAGGAGTGGATGAGCCATGGCCGGCCGGCCAACCCCGGGCGCCTCAACGAAGTCACTCACATGGTGTTCAAGGAGGCGGAACGCAACTGGCGGCGTTCGCGGGTGGACGTGATGGCGCTGCTCAAGCCCGATCTCTTTCGTGAGGGCATCGATGGCGAGGCGGTGGACTGGGCCTGCAACCGCATGCTCGCCCGCGACGAGGCACGGCGCATCCTGATCGTGATCTCCGACGGTTGTCCGGCCGACAGCGCGACCGGGCGTGCCAATGATGATTTCTATCTCGACAACCATCTGAAGGATGTCGTCGCACGCCGCGAACAGCAGGGAGCGGTGGAGATTCTGGGGCTTGGCGTGGGGCTTGATCTGAGCCCGTTCTACCGACGTTGCCTGGCAACCGACATGAGCCAGGCGCTGGACAACAATCTGTTCTACGAAATCGTTCAGCTCATCGGCGGGCGTCATCGGCGCTGATCGCATGCCGCATTTGAGCGTCAGGTGCTGGTCCAAGTGAATTCCCGGAACTGGCTCTACTGCGGGCTTGCGGCGTCCAACTAAGCTCGGCACACAGCCAAAGGTGCCAGGACGTCCGCCCTGCATCGCAGTCGGCGGCATTCTGGCGTAACACTCCTCCACCCTTTCACAACTCCGGACAAGCATGCAACTCAAGACAGCCGGGACCGATCCCGGGCGATCGCCGCCTTCGATGGCGCATCAGAGTCAGTCAGCGGATGTGCCTCGCCTCGGCAGGCCATTCTTGCTGGGCCTGCTGGTGGCGGTGCTGGCGTTGCTGGCCATCATGCTCGGTTCGATGCCGTTCGGGAGCGGACGGCTTGCCGGCAGCCCGCCGCGCCAGACCGCGGCGATTCTCGGCGCTGTGCTCCTGTTCGTGCCGGTTCTGTTCTCGGTCACCAAGCGCGGGGGGCTGAGCAGCTGTCCGCCGGCGTGGTTTGTCGCCCACGTGCTTGCGAGTTCGGCGGGACTTGCTCTGATCTGTTTCCATGGTCTGGGTGGCAGCTTGCTGTCGCCGCCGGGTGCCGTGCTCGGACTGCTGTTCTTCCTCGTGCTTCAGGGGACGCTGGCGCGCATCTTTCTGTCTGGCCGTTTCTCGCAGCAGTTCGGCTCGCGTGCGTCGAGCTTCCTGCGCGTAGATGGCGTCGACAGAGCCGCGCTTGCCGACGTGATCGAGCGCAAGCGCGCACTTCTCGCGACCCTTGATCCGGCTGCCAGCGAGAGCGTGTTCTCGCCCAATCTGCGTCATGCGCTGCGGCATCCGTGGCTGACCCTGAAATATGCACGGCTGGTCGCAGCAGAGTCGCGTCTCGTCGGGGCGCGCCGGCGGGCAGGTACGGTGCTGTCCTTGTGGCGCCGTGTTCACATTGCGGCCGCCATTGCCTTTGTTTCCGGCCTGATTCTGCATGTGGTGGTTGTTACGTTCTTCGCCCCTTATGCGGCGGGTGGCAGGGCGATCTACTGGTGGCATCTCGCCGCGTGGGGGGCATGAGCATGACCCGTCTTGCCTTGAGTATCGATCTGGAGCGCTGCACCGGTTGCAAGAGCTGCGAGGCCGCCTGCAAGCAGGTCAACGGTCTGGGGCCGCACGAATACCGCAACAAGGTGATGTGGCTGGGGGCCCCCGATGTGCCTGCGCTCGATTTTCTCACCGTCACGTGTCAGCAGTGCGAGCGTCCTGCGTGCGTGCGTGCCTGCCCGGTGTCGCCCAAAGCGCTCTCGCGCGATCCGGTAACCGGGGTGGTCAGCGTCGATACCTCGCGCTGCACCGGGTGTGGCGAATGCGTACTGGCCTGTCCCTATGGTGCGATGGGCTACGACCCGGTCGATCACCACGCGGTGAAGTGCGATCTTTGTGCGCCGCGGCGCGCGCGCGGAGAGGGGCCGGCGTGTGCCAGCGTGTGCCCGACGCGTGCGATTACGTTTGGCGAGCGCGATTCGCTGGTGGCACGGGCGGAGCTTGCCGGAAAGCCGGTGCGCGACCATGACCATTTTCTGCAGGGGCCTGCAACCCTGTATCTCGACCGCAAGCAGGTTGCCGGCACAGCGTCGCCCGACCGCCTTGCACATGCGCGTGCGCCTGCATTGCTCACGGATCAATCGACCCGGCAGCGCTTGACTGCAGCGCACACGCAAGCGCCATATCGGCTGGACAATTCGGCGCCAGCCGGTGAGGTCAAGCCGGGCGGCTGCCACATTTGCTTCAACGGCTGCACCCTGAAGTTCCATCTGCGCGATGGCGAGGTGGTGAATATTCTCGGCAATGATGAAGATCCGGTGTTTCAGGGCCGGATCTGTCCCAAGTCGCAGATGACCCTGCAGCTCTACAAACATCCAGCCCGCCTGACGCGACCCTTGAAGCGGGTTGGCGAGCGGGGCAGCGGACGCTTCGAGGAGATCAGCTGGGAGCAAGCCCTCGACGAGATCGCGCAGCGCCTGATGGCGGTGCGGACCGAGCACGGCGGCGAGGCCTTGGCAATCCACATGGGTACCCGCACCGGCGTGCTCAACATCATGGGTTACACACGGCTCTTTTCCCAGCTCTGGGGCACGCCAAACGTGCTGACCACCGAGCCCTTCTGCGATGCGGGCAAAGTCGTCGCGCTGGAACTCACGCTGGGTTCGACGAGTGTCGGCAACATCTACACCGAGGATGACATCGGCAGCGCGCGTCTCTTCGTCTACTTTGGCGACAATCAGGCAGAGACCCGACCGGTCAACTTTGGCATGGTGAATGACTGGCGCCTCACCAGTGGTGCCCGCATGGTCGTCATCGACCCTCGCCTTACTGCCACAGCGAGCAAGGCTGATGAGTGGCTGGCGATCCGTCCGGGTACCGACATGGCGCTGGCGCTGGGTCTGATCCACGAGATCTTTGCCTCCGGGCAGCACGACCAGGCGTTCTGCGAGGATTGGGTGCAGGGGTGGAGGATCTGGCGCGATTTCGTCAATGCGCAGGCCTACTCCGCAGAGTGGGCCGCAAGCATCACCGATCTCGATGTCACGACCATCCGCACACTGGCGACCGCCATTGCGAGCGCCGACGGTTGCATGATTTTTGCCAGTCGCGGCGTCAACCAGCACAGCAACTCGGTGCAGACCAACCGGGTGCTCATGTTCCTTGCCGCGATGACCGGCAACTGGGGGCGTCGCGGCGGGGGCTACTTCAACGTGGCTTCCGAGCCCGACTGGGTGATGGTGCCCGTGCCCGAGGCACGGCGCGCCCCGATCACGAAGCCGGCAATGGGTCGCAGTCCGGTGGCGTGGCTCGATGGCATGCGCAAGGGCAGTCCTTACCCCATCAGGGCGCTGATCACCGGCAATAATCCGGCAGCACAGTGGCCGGGCGGATCTGCAGTGGAAGACGCCTTGAAGAGCCTCGACCTCCTGGTGCATGTCGAATTGTTCAGGAACGAGACGTCTGCACTGGCCGACTATGTGCTGCCAGCGGCGAGCGGTATCGAGAAGGGTGGCATCAGTCGCCTTGCCGAGGATCGCCGCATTGTCTGGAACGACAGGATCATCGACCCGCCGGGGGAAGCGCGCTCGGATCACTGGATCTGGATCGAGCTCGGGAAGCGCTTCGGTTTCGACGATGTGCTCAAGGACGAGTACAAGAATCCGACCGTGTTCTGGGACGAGGTTTTCTGCCGCGCGACGCCGGATCTCAATGGCGTCACCATGGCACGCCTGAAGTCGACCCCATACCGCTGGGTGCGCACACCGGTGGCGCATGAGGATGACCCTGAGCCAGGTACCTTGTATCTCGAAGGCACGACAGCTTTCGGCTGCACTGACGGACGACGGTTTCCCACCGCAAGCGGGAAGCTGGAATTCTGGAACGAGGCGCTCGAGGAGAAGTTTCTTGCGATCGGCTTGTCGGCATTGCCGGTTTTCTATACGGAGGCGGAGCAACTCATCGACTTGCCCCATCTCGCGCCGCACGGCGAGAAGGCGGAGATGCAGGTTTCACCGTTCTTCCATAGTCGCGCAGTGGTTGAAGGCGCGGTCTGGACCGCGGCGACTTCAGACTCGCCCGGCGCGAAGTTGCGTGCACAGGGGTTCGATACCGAACTGGTGACCGGACGACCCACGGCACCCCATTTTCATTCATGGACGCATTACTTCTGGCAAGCCCAGGAGATGTGGCCGGACCTGTACTGCCAGTTGCACCCCGACAAAGCCAGCCGGATTGGCGTCAGGGATGGGGAGCGGGTCTGTGTCGAAACCCCGCGCGGGACGATCGAGGCGCGGGCCTGGATCACGCCGGGCATTCGTCCCGACGCAGTGTTTGTGCCAATCGGCTGGGACAGAACGCAGCCCTTCCATCCCGCGGACTCGGTGAATGCGCTCACCGAGGGGGCGCTCGATCCGGTGTCGCATCAGAGTAATCTGAAGCTGCACCTCTGCCGCGTGCGTGCGGCAACCTGAAACAACATGAAGGAGAAGAGAATTGACGATCAAGGTTATCGACTTCAACAACCCGGATACCATCGCGACCACGAACCGGCTTGCCGACAAGCCCGGCCGTGTCGTGGAGGGTGATCCGATTCACACCAACAAGGCGATGTTCGACAGCGCGGACGGTGATCTGATTGCGGGCACCTGGACCAGCACGCCGGGGAAATGGCATGCATTCACCGACCGTGACGAGTTCTGCTACATCATCAGCGGACACGTTCGGCTGATTGCAGAAGATGGCAGCGCGCAGACGTTCAGGACCGGCGATGCGTTCCTGATTCCGAACGGTTTTCGCGGTTTCTGGGACGTGGTTGAAACGACGACCAAGCACTACGTGATCCGCAGCTATAAAGCCGATTGAGGGCTGGCACACAGGAGAGACAGGCGATGGCAAAGAAGAGAGTGGTGACCCAGTTCGGCATGGGGACGTCGATCCGCAGCAAGAACTACACCGAGGCCGCTGCGCGCGCGATTCGCGACGCGCTGTGGCACAACTCGCTGAACGTGGCGGAAGCCTTCGGCTTTCCGAAAACCGCGATGATCATCGACGTGGAGATCGGGGTGCAGAAACCGGAGGAGGTCGATACCTCGGGGCTGCACGGAATCTTTCCCTACGGTCAGCCCTCGATCACCGTGGTCAAGGGCGGTCTGGACGTTCCGAAGCCGCACACCGACGGCCTGACCGTGATTGCAAATGCCGCAATCATCGTATCGTTCGACATGGAGCCCGCAAATGACTGAGGCGATCACGGAGAAACGCATCATCCTCGAGATGGGTACCGGCAATGATCTCTACGGTGCCGACTACACCAAGGCCGCCATCCGTGCGGTACACGACGCCCTGCATCACTCGTCGATCGTGCTGTTCAAGTCGCTGGGCTACGATCACTTGAGCATGCGGGTGCAGGTCACGATCGGTGTGCAGGAGCCGGACAAGGTCGACACCGAGCGCGTGGCTGCGGAGTTGCCGCGTGGCCGGGCAGAGGTGACGGCGGTGTTTGGCGGGCTGAACGTTCGGGATGACGAACAGGATACGACGCATGTGATCGCCACTGCGGCCGTCGAAGCCTATCTGCCGGTGGACGCGGCGGACTGGCGTCTGATCGAGCGCAGCTGAGCGGCGGACACGCTGCCTGCAGCAAGGTGCGCGGGCAGCAAGGTGTTTCACCAGTGCTCGATGGGTACGGGTCTTCCGAACAGGTAGCCCTGGAACCCCAGGCATCCGTATTCGATCAGCTGTTCGCGCTGAGCTTCCGTTTCGACGCCTTCTGCGATGACCGCGATTCCGAGTGACTGTCCGATCGCGAGGATGGCCCTGACGATTGCTGCATCGTTCCGGTCGTGGTTGATGTCACGTACGAAGGACTGGTCGATCTTGATCTGATCCAGCGGCAGGCGCTTGAGGTAGGACAGGGACGAGTAGCCGGTGCCGAAGTCGTCGAGGGAAAAGGTGATGCCCTGGCTTTTCAGGCGCTGCATGCGCGCGACCACCTCGTCGACACGCTCGAGGACCACGCTCTCGGTCAGCTCCAGCTTCAGCCGCGACGGGCTCACACCGGAACGTTTCAGCTGCTCGACGACCTGTTCGACAAACTGCGGCTGGTGAAACTGGCGCGCGCTCACGTTGACCGAGATCGTGAATTCCCGGGTCTGCGGATCTTCACCCCAGCGCTTGAGCTGCTCGCAGGCCGTCTGCAGAACCCAGTCGCCGAGCGGAAGAATGAGGCCGGTGTCCTCGGCAACAGGAATGAACAGAGCTGGCGAGACCGGATCGGCATCGCGCGGAAACCACCGCAGCAGCGCCTCGGCACCGATTCGTCGCCCATCCCGATCCACCAGCGGCTGGTAATGGAGCCTGAACTCCTCTTCGCGCAAACCGCGCCGCAGTGCCGACTCCATCTTCATCCTGCTGTCGATCGCGGACTGCATGTCGGTGTTGAAGAAGCGGACGGTATTCCTGCCGGCTTTCTTGGCCTGGTAGAGGGCCACGTCGGCCTGCTTGAACAGCACGTCGAGGCCGGGCTCGTTGCCCTTGAACAGAGTGATGCCGATGCTGGTGCTGCAGTGGTAGGGTGCGTCACCGTTGCCAAGCGAAAAGGCCTCGCCGAGTCCCTGGCGGCATTGCTCGGCAATCAGTCCCGCCTCAAGTGCTGCAGAAGACGCGTCCGTGGCCAGCGCTTCGGCGATCACGATGTATTCGTCCCCGCCCAGCCGAGAAACCGTATCTTCATGACGAACGTGTGCCGTCAGACGGCGTGCGACCTCGACAAGCAGATGGTCGCCGACATCGTGGCCCTGGGTGTCATTCAGATCCTTGAAACGGTCCAGGTCGAGCATGATCAGGGCGCCATATTCGCCGCTGCGCTTGCTGGCTGATACGGCCTGGCTCAGCCGGTCCATCAGCAGGCGGCGGTTCGGCAGCCCGGTCAGCGAATCGAAGTAGGCCAGGCTGCGGATCTTGTCTTCGGCCAGTTTGCGCTCGGTAATGTCGAGGGCCGTGCCATAGTGCCTCAGCGGCCTGTCCGCCGCGTCGAAGTCGGTTGCGCAGCTGATCTCCAGCCAGCGCGAACTTCCGTCGGGACGAACGAGATGGGAGATGAGTGGCGGGAGCTTGGCCCCTTGGGGCGCGGCCGCGAGCTGTGAAAGGTAGTCCTCGTGCTTCTCGCGGTCATCCGGGTGGATCCAGCCCCTGAGCGTCGGCCAGTCCAGCGCCGTGGGAGAGCGCCCTGCGATGCGGAAAAGCTCGTCCGCCCACCTGATGCGCCCGCTCGCAATATCCAGCGACCAGTCGCCCATGCCTGCAATGCCGAGCGCGCGCTCGAGTTCCACCTTGCGGCGATCGAGTTCGCGCCTGAGCTGCCGGTTCCAGACCAAGGCGGTGAAATACCCGAAAGCGACGATGCAGCTGAAAATCACCAGCCACGGAAACAGGCGGCTGGCGAGGCTTGGCGGGCCGAGCTCCGTCAGGTTCCCGGACTGCATCGGCAACCATCTCGACAGAATCTCGCTCTGCTTCTCGGATGGCACACTATCAAGTGCCCTGTCGATGAGGTGTGCAAGCTCGGGCCAGTCATTGCGAACACCGAAGCGCTGACCGTTGTCCTTCATGTCGAAGGCGCCATTCACCTTGAGATTGCTGATGCCGTGCTGCGCGGCAAGAAAGGTATTCACGCCCAGCACGCCGATATAGGCATCTGCCGTGCCGGATGCAACCGCCTGAAGGCCGTCGAGTGCCGTTGGTACGTAGTACGGATGGAGGCCGGGGATGGCGTCGTTTGCCTGCGCGGATGCCGAATAGCCGGTCACCAGGGTAATACGTGCCCTTGAGAGCTCTTCGAGTGACTCCAGTTGTGGAGAATCCATTCGGGTCATGACAACGAGCGGGGTCGTCAGATAGACGCGGCTGAACGCCATGAAGGTCTCGCGTTCGGGCAGGCGCACTACGGTTGCCACCGCGTCGAGCCGGCGTTCGCGCACGGCCTGCATGAGTTGGGGCCACGTGAGGTCTGAGCTGATCTCGAATCGAATGCCGAGGGCATTTTCGAGCAGCGACAGATACTCCGGCACGATCCCCTTGACCTGTCCGCGCTCGCCGGTGAAAGAGTAGGGCGCGTAGTTGGCGTCGATCCCGATCCGGATCACCGGGTGTGCCCGAAGCCAGTGCCTGTCCGCGTCCGACAAGGAAATCGGCGTGGCCGGGGGCGCATCATTCGCATGAACAGGGCATGCCATGGCAACGATGAACGTGAACAGCAGCAGGAGGGAGCGGTGGGAAAAAAGACGTTTCATGTGCAGCTACCGAGCATGTCGGGCTGGTGCTGGAGTGAACGGTAAGAGACTCATTCTACGGAATAATCTCAGGGGGCGCGAAAGCCCGCAGGGCTCGAAGGGGCGTTGCCGGACCGCAGGGCGGTCACGGTGGCCGATTGGTGCGGTATGCAGGTGTGCGCAGTGGCGGTGCTGTTCGCGCACGAAGTGTGTCCCGCTTGTGCTTCCTAGCGACCGCCCTGTTCAACACGCTTCGCTGGCAGCGCGCACAGGAGGGCGCCGAGCGAGACGACGATGATGCCTGTGACCACGCGCAAGCCCAGTGCTTCGTCGAGAATGAAGTAGGCGCCGATGGCGGACGTCCCCGGCACCAGGGCAAGCATCATCGAAGCCTGATAGGGACCGATCTTCTGGTTTGCATAGCTGTACATTCCCCCGGCGAGAAGCGCAGCGATCAGACCCTGGTAGACACACTGAAGCAGGATCTCGCCAGCGGATGCCTCACTGATGGCCTGCGGCAGCCACAGCAGGTAGACCGGCATGTAGGCCAGCATCGAAAAGGTCGCCACCCCCGAAATTGCGAGTTCCGGCCGCACCTGCCAGCGCCGCATCAGCAAGCCGAACAGGGCCCAGCACAGCGCAGCGAGCAGGAACAGAAGGTCGCCGAGCCATTGTGCCTCTCCGCCCGGTTGTACGAGGCTTTCGTAGGCGATCAGCACGAGGCCGAAACTCGCGAGCAGGAAGGCGATCACGATATGGCGCGCGAGGCTGAAGCCCGAGATGAAAGCCATGATCACGATGGTCCAGAACGGGATGCCACCGTTCACGAAAACGCCCGCATGCGCGGTCGGGGCGAAGGCAAAGCCGGCATAGACCAGCATTGCGTAGCCCAGACCGCCGAACACCGCGAGCACCATGTAGCGCGGCCAGTCGGACATGGGGACGCGTGACACGAAAAAGGGCAGCGCAAGGACCCCGGACACCGCGAAACGCATCGCGGACAGGTCGTAGGGGCTCAACACCCCCTTGCTGCCCAGGCGTGACACGATGTTGAAGCCAGACCAGCACAGCACGACGAGACCGGCAGCAAGCAGGCCCCGCGTATGCGGAGAGAGACCTTGGGGCGGGTGTTCGGGGGATGTCATTGGCTTCCTGGTTTGCTCACGGATCCGCCATGATCGACCTGGCAGGGGGCGTTACGATACGGCAACGGCAGGTATTGCGCAGCACAATTCGGCAGGCTGTGCCACGGAGCCGGTGCTCAGTTGCGCTGGCGCAGTTGCCCGCGATGACGCCAGAAGAGAAGTGCCATGATCAGTGCCGTGAAGACGAGCCAGACCGGGAGCAGGGTGAGGGCGCCCGCGAGTCCGTCGCCCACGCTGCCGGTGTCGCGGTAGGCCCGCAGCGCCAGTGCGAAGAGCAGGCTCACGAAACCGTAGCCGAGGTTGAATGCCAGACCCTTGAACGACAGCACGGTGGCACGATGGCGCGAATCCACCGCAGCATTCAGGTAGTGGGACACGGCGAATCCCACCGCAGCCATGGCTGCAGACAGGGGCAGGGCGAACAGCACGCCCCAGTGCGGGATGCCCAGCGCCACGCCTGCCAGCCCGAGGAGCGCGAGCGCTGCGAGCGCACCGTAACTGCGCAGCATGGAGCCCGCGGTCACGAGTCTGCGTGCCATCGGCGCCACCACGATACCGATGCCTGCCATCGTGGCGCCGATGATGCCAAAGCTGGCTTCGGGCAGGTCGATCATGCGGTAGTAGGCACTGCCGAAGGTCATGAAGACACGGAGTACGCTGTCGATCAGCAAGCCGCCGATGATGACGAAAAGCGCGAGCGGGTTGCGTGCAATCCAGCGTCCGGCGTCGAGCATCGATTCGACCGCCTGTCTGGTCGTCGGGATGGCGCCCCCTGACCTGCGGGCAGGCTCCTGCATGCGCAGGCAGACGATCAGGACGCCCAGCGCAGTGAGCAGATTGAGGTAGATCGGAAAGCGCAGCGTGGTGGCCTGATCCAGGGCAAACGCGAGGCCGGCGCTGGCGGCAAGGCCGTTGAGCAGGCTTGGGTCGTACACCGCGCTGCCGACCAGCATCGCGACCACCATGCCGACAGCCCTCCACTGCATCAGCCGCGCAAGCACCTGCGGCCATTCCCGTTCCCGCCCTTCGTCCGCGAGGGCGTCAAACGCAAGTGACTCGTCGGCACCGCTGGCCATCGCTTCGGCCAGTCCGCTCAGGACACGGTTGAGCAGGCAGAACAGGAAAAGCAGCAGCCCGCCATTTTGCGGTGCAGCAGCGAGCACCAGCATTTCAGCTACCATGCAAAGGGCAGCAGCGAGGACGAGTGGCCGGCGGCCGATGCGGTCGGCGAGCACGCCGGATGGCACCTCTGCCAGGACGATGACCAGGGCCCAGACGAAATTGAGCAGGGTGTACTGGGTGGCGGTGAGGCCGAGGTCAAGAAACAGTACGGCCAGTACCGGATAGTAGAAGCGCGAGTTGAACAGTACCCGGAACAGGACGAACAGGCGGCAATTTTGGTCGGCGATATGCTGGCCGGAAGTCGCACTCATCGCGTCGTCCCCACGGTTGGCATGCGGCACGGAATATTGCGCATTCCCGGGGTGACGCGATCAGGCATGTCCGAGCGTGCTGGATATCGCATATGAATGGCTCGCTGGCGATGTCTGCCGTGGCGTGAAATGCCTGAAGGCAGGTCCATACCGGATGCGGCTTTCCGCGGGAATGTTCTGGGATCGAGTCAGCTTACCGGAAGCGTCGGGCAAGCGGGCGTGAGCGAATGCTGAATGTGCTTCGGAACACTATGTGCGGGAGCATACATACCGATGCCGACTGGGTCCGTAGGATT
>SWCB01005602.1_pt1 | contig 13736 bp, 25 predicted proteins | sample 4692901 | NCBI WGS metagenome assembly SWCB01 (sample SAMN10267276, study PRJNA491770) | bioreactor metagenome | isolation source: DHS bioreactor inoculated with subseafloor sediment | place: Japan: off Shimokita Peninsula | collected 2006-08 | reverse complement strand
TTATTAACATTAATGGGTAAAGATGATATTCCCTAAAGCTCTGAATCTTCTTTATTGCATCAACTCTTTTGTCACCATTAATACCATGACGAATACTATCACCAGCTCTGTTTATTTCGCCCTTAGTGTAGTTCAATGGACGTTTTTGGTCGTGATACTGTTGATTTGCCATAAATAACCCCCTGTTTAATCAAATTATTATACCTAAGAAGAAATAAAATAACTTAGCAATGAGCCTGTTTTTGATTATTTACTCTAGCAAACTTTAGTGTTAACTCTGGCATAGCAAACACTGATAAACAGGTTTGAGTGAGTAGTGATACAAGTGGTAAAAATTAGATTCAAATCAAAATATAAGAAGCCTGTAAGCCTATAGCCTTACGGACTTTTTTTCGTTTGCCTTAAAACCGAATCACCTGTTTTCCTATTGGCTCTAAACCACGTTTATACAGAGAGCTAATAAACATGAATGCAAAAACTAAAGGGTATGCAGTCACAGCAGTGATTGCACTGCTTGTCGCGGCTGGCGTTGTCTGGGCATCAAATAATGTTGATGCTGTTGAAGACCAAATCGGTTAAGGGGCAAGCATGGAACTGTTAAGCACAAACTTCGCTCCACGTCCTAAAGAACTTGATCCCATTGAAGGTGTAGGTTGGGGTAATCGTGCCTCATTGCGCATGGTTTCGGGTCCCACTTATCACAGCATCGAATTGGTGACGGACATTACCGATCCAAAAGACATTGAACGCGTTGAAGTGTCTTTGAATGGTTCGGCTAAATACAGTATTTCAGGTGAAACACTGGTTGCACTGCAAGCCCACCGTAAAAACTACGCCCAAGCGGGTCGTTATACCATTTCATTTGGTGATGCGACGTTGCGTACCAAGATTGGTGTTCGTCAAACTGACCTTGTAACTTTACAAGGTGAAATCTGGTTTATTCATATCACGCTCAAAGCCAAAGATGCGTCAGTAAAAACACCAACAATGCGTGCCCGCGCCCACGTTCTGCCAGCACAAGCCGAACGCTATTACATGCCGCGCTTGTATGAATTGACTTGGTTTGCTGCGGCATCGGGTCGAACGCCGTTTGACTTTTCAGAGCGTAGTGCAGGGTTAAACCTCAAACGTATCCACTTCAAAGATGATTCCATTCAACGTGTTCGTGTAATTCGTGATACCTACGAAGAAATGAACATCACCAAAGACGACAACGCTTACGATCTTGCTCAATCGAAGAAAGAGCAAACACAAGGTTGGTTTAGCCTCGATTTTATCCGTTACGGTTTTGGTGCCGATGGCATGTTAAACACTGCCGCCCGTAGCCAATTGTGTTTCGAGCTGGATAAAAACGAAGTCGGCAGTATTCCGGTGATTGTTGAAGCGGTTGAACAGGTCAAGCCATTGCCCAACGCGGCATAAGGGGACGCCATGAGTTTAATGGATAGCTGGGGCGAAAGCCTCGGCGGTATCACCGATTCTATTTTCAATGGCGGTGAAAGTCTGGTTGATGCTTGGTTTGATAGTGAAGCTGAGAAAGTCGCATCAGCCGCGCCCGAAGAAAACCGCCCAAAACAAGAGCAAGCCCAACAGCCAACGGGTCAACCGATAGCGTACGCACCAGTGAACAACAACATGTTGATGATTGGTGGCGGTGTTGTGGTCTTGATGATGTTCATGATGCTGATGATACGAGGTAAATAAATGCCACTTCTATTTTGGCCGTTACTTGCGGGCAGTATTGGCTTTGCGGGCGGGTTGTTCAGCGGTGAAGCCTTTGCCCGAACGTTTAAGATTTTGATTTTTGTCGTAATGGGGCTTTGGTTAGCCAGCATCATGGGGGTGATGAAATGATCCCCGGTCTTGGAGCATCGGCAGGCGGTTCGATGCCAATCAGTGCGGGCGGTGGTGCGGCAGGACCATCAACCGCAACGTCTGAATCAAACATGGGTTTCAAGGTGGGTGCCATCAACATGGGTGGCGGCAATACGTTATCTAATTGGCTTCCTGTCTTACTAGCGTTGATGGCGGTCTGGTTCTTAGTGAAAAAGGTGGGCTAATGCGCTTACAACTGATGCGACCGACCCGCGCTGATATTCACAGTCAATTTTTGTTATTGCGTCCAGCGTTTGATCGCATCCAGAACGCCAAAACAGAATTTGAATTTTGTTGTGATGCAGTGAAAAACAAACACGCCAGCTTGTACCACTTGAAAAGTAAAGGCGTGTCGGTTCGGTTTGTGGGGATGGTAACGCCAGAGAATGACTACCTGATTTTAGCCATGACAGGGCGCGGGCTGACACATGCTGCGCCAACCATCATTGAGGCCGTCAAATCACAAGGCTACCGCTCGATTAAGTACCACACAGTACGCCAAGGCATGACACGCATTTTACAACGCTTTGGTTTTTCTATTTTAGACACGACGACACATGACACCGTGTTGTCACTCAGTTTGGAGGGTTCGTAATGGGTGGCGGCGGCAGTAGCTCCAGTAAGAACACCACAACCAGCACTAATGTCAGTGGTCAGAATGCCATTCAAGGTGACAATTTAGGTGTCACCATTGCAGGTGTTAACGATTCAAACATTGATGTGACCATGACTGACCACGGCGCAATGGAACGCGCCGCAGAGTTAGGCGAGTTAGCCTTAACCAGCAACGTGAAAGCATTAGGTATTGCGGCCAATTTAGGTAGCGATGCCATTGATGCCACTAAAGATATTGCCAGTGATGCCATTGATGCCAATACAGGTATTGCGGGTGAGGCCATTGATTTAAGCCGTTATACCTCGAAACTCGTCACTGATTCACACAGTGAAAATTTGCAGTACGTGGCAGGGCTAGCAGGGAATCAAGCCAAGCAAAATACCGATAACCTTGAAACCCTCAAAGAGCTGGCAGAAATGAAAATCGACGGCGGGCAAGTGGCAACCTCAAAACAGATGACCATCGTGGTTTCAGTGGTCGCGTTCTTGTTGGTTGTGGCATTCGTGATGCGGGGTAAGAAGTAATGAGCTTTAAACAATTCATGCAACCACGCCAACGTAACCAATTTCAGGTTATGGGTGAGTTTCTGTATGTCGAAGCCTGTAACGATAAGGTTTTACTGCAAACAGAACGCGGTGAATACCGATTACAGCAAGGTGCTCAAATCATTGATGACAACCTCAGTGGGTTAGTCACCATTGAGAACTTGGGTGAAGCGGGCAACGTTGAAATCCTGTATGGCTTTGGGCGATACGTGCCACCATCGGATGGGCAAACCGTGACCGTGTCACAAATGCCAGCCGTCAAAGTATCAGAATTGCCAGCCGTGGAAGTATCAACGTTACCAGCCGTCAAAGTATCAGAATTACCTGCGGTGAAAGTATCAACGTTACCAGCCGTCAAAGTATCAGAATTACCCGCGGTAGAAGTATCAGCCTTGCCGCCTGTGATTGTGTCAGAGCTTCCTAAGGTTAAATTTGAAACTGGGCAAACAGTGAACGTTTACGCAGTTACGGCACTGTTAACTAAACCCGTTGGGGGTGATGTAACCGATTTTACATTATTAACTGTTAGCGATGGTATTGCGGTATTAGCGAATGATTTAACACGGTGTGAGATAACGATTAAAGCCAGCATTAATAATGTTGAGCCGATTATTTTAGGCGGGGTTTGGGAATTGTTTGCGGGTGAAGTTTTAAACATTAAATCAACGGCTGAATTAAATTTTACAGGTGTTGATGGGGATAAAATTCAAATAATGGAAATTAAAAAATAATGAATAAAACAATGCGTGAACAACTCCCAAATGGCAGCACTCGAAACAAAATTGAATTCTTGGCTGATCAAGTTGAACTGATTAAAGGGGTTAAATTACCCGTTGTAAGCGAACTACCGCCAGCAACGAAAGAGAATGAAGGTGTCGTGCTTGCCCTTGCTGAAAATTCAAAGATAAAAACTGATTTTGATGTTGAATACTTATTAAACTGTGAAAATATCGTTGTTGCATCTTCCGTGACTTTGAATGAAATCGCAATTTCATACGATTATGGAAAATCATTTATTTATCGTGATTTACCCACCCCGCATGTTGCACCGATAAACGGTACTAGCAAAGGTAAATTGTTTCGTATGGGTGTTCACCCTAGCTCTAATGGTTTACCGCTATTGATTTACGGTACAAAGTCAGCACATAACGGTTTTTTTCTCTCTAAAGACCTTGGGGCAACATGGGAGAATCTAACAGAAAAACTGACGTCTGTTCCTGTTATTACTGAGTTAGGACTGACTGTCAATGCTTTATCGTGGAGTGGTTCAACCGCCTATGATTATTCCGCGTCAGTTGATGGTGATTTAATAGCGGTTAATAACCGTAGTTATATTGGTTCTGGTGGTCTTGCTTTTTCTACTGATGGTGGTGAAACATTTAAGGCATATAAAGGCAGTAATCCTGACCATTACGAAGATGAAGATTCGCTAGCGTGGAAACTGGGCGTTACTGATGTTTATGATTTATGTGTGTGCGATGACGGTATTAATAAATTTGGAATATTGCACGGCGAAACTGTTTATAACATGGCGTTTAACAGCGGTATTACATTTGAATCAATACAAGTAGAACATCAAAGGCATGGTTATTATGGCTTGGGTCTTGATCCTATTCGCAATGATATATACCTGATTAATCGTATAGATCCCAAAGGGTTTACACGTTGTTCTAAATCGAGTCGTACAGCGTCTTATCATTTATTCCCAGAAGAAACATATGCAGAGGGTTATAACTCAACGTGGGAGTTTGGACACGCTGCGAAAGATGGCGGAGGACAAATAAGCATTTATGATGGAAAAATGGTTATCGGTCGGAAAATCAACGTTGATGCTATCGGTGTTTATATTTTTAACACTGATAACTTAACCGCTAAGCACATGAAAAATATAGAATTGTCACCATATCACGAATATTTATTAGAGTTTACAGGGCAAGCGTCTATTTATGACGGCAATGTTTTGTTTATTCAAAACAGCCAGCTTTATAGATCATCAAATGGGTTCACTCTTGATGGGCCTAATCCCAAAAGCTTAAATGTAGTTATGAGCTATGACGGGGCGTGGGGAAAATTGTAAATGCGTTGGCTTGTCGGAGTTTTATTCATTATTCCGCTGTGGATGCTTTATCTGGCATCCATACAAAATAAATCAAAAGGGAATTTAGAAGTGAAAGACGAAAGCCTGACAACAGGCTCAACGGTTCGCGGTATCCGTAACAAAAACCCGTTAAACATCGAATACAACAAGCGCAATAACTGGCTAGGTCAACAAGGTACAGACGGGCGTTTCTGTATCTTCTCTGATAACAAATATGGCTTTCGAGCGGGGGCTCGTGTACTAAGAAGCTACCAGCGGCGTGGTATCAATACCATTCACAGCATCGTGCATACCTTCGCACCAGATAATGAAAACGAAACCGACCATTACGCCAACATGGTCAGTGAATGGATGGGTATCAGTAAACATGCGCCGATTGATGTCAGCAACGATCATGTAGCAGCGAACATCATCAAAGCGATGGCAAGAATGGAAGTCGGGCAGAGCTACCCAATCGAAACGGTATTAGAAGGGGTAAAACTGGCATGAATCCAACAGCAAAAAGCATTGGTATCAGCGTTGTCGGTGTCGTGATTGGTGCGTACACCTTAAAGTTTCTACGTAAAAAAGGATGGTTATGATCGACTTTAAACAGAAAAGTACCCAAACAGGTTTGGTACTTATCGCCAGTGTTGCCGCGGGCATCTTAACAGGCAACACCGAACTAGCCGATGTGACTATCGGTGAATCAGGTGTTCAAGCCTCGGGCGCGGTTCCAGCCGTTGCCGCGATGTTGATTGGCTTATGGGATACGTTCAGAAAAGAGAAAAAGTAGGGGGTTGGGATGGAATTATATCAAACGGTATTAGTTGCTGCTGCGACTGGCTTCTTTTCGGCTTTTGGTACAGGTATAGCGATGAAAACAGATATTACATGGATAAAAAAAATCCTTGAACTCCATGATAAACGTATATCTAGATTTGAATAATCATAATAAATCACTGAAAAACAAAAAATTAAATGATAAAATAAATTTTTTAAAGCCAAGAAACAAAAGGAAGTCTTTGTGGATTTATGGATCAAATTTGTTTCGTTTGCTGCCAATTTTTTTTCTATCATAACTTCAGGGATCGTAATATACCTATTCATATTCAAAAGGAAATCCATCAAATCGGTCTTTAGGCTACTAGTAAATTATTCTTATCAATTGACTCTATCTGAATTGAAAGAAAAAATTGAGAAACTAAATGACTACAATGTTAAAAATAGTGATGAATGTGAGCAGGTTATTAATATTCTCAATGATATTATGGGGCAAATAAAAGGTAATAATAAGTTAAATAAGCATTTATCCCCTACATTAGCTTCAATTGAGAAGTTAACCTCAGATAAAAGACGATTGACAGAACCAAGAAAAAGAGCTTTTGTCAGTGAACTGAGGGAGAGGGTCAGACATTTGAATGTTGAAAATATAGATAACCTTGTTGGAGAAAATAATGAGTAAAATCGTACAAGCCGCTAACGTAATGGTTTCTAATCCTGCTCTTATTTCTGATGTATTATTTGGCAGCGCAGAACCAGATGAAGTATTTTTTACTTATAAATCTAAATATAAGTGGTCAATTACTAAGAATGAGGATAGTAATGGTTGTCACTTATTACATTATTATCCTTCCGAAGATATTTCGATTGAAGCTTTAGCCGCAATGGATAACTTTGATTGGAATTTATACAATCAAATAGTTACATATTCATCCCAAGAGATAGGCTCAAAAGAGGCAAAAGAAACATTCAGCGAGCTTTATACTATAACAATCGAAAAGCAGTTTGGTATGGATACTGTTCTTGATGATATAATTTCTGACGATATATTTTTTTAAAAAAAGCCCGCTATTGCGGGCTTTTTGATAGCTAGAGGCTAGGGAAGTCGTTGGGCTTTTCTGGCTTCAGCGCGAGCCATTGCTTTGCGCATTTTCTTCTTTTCTTCCTTTGTCACCGTGTCACTTCTTGGTTCGGCAAGACGACGACCACCACGAAATGGCAACGGCGTGACCACGTTAGTACGGCGCGGCACATAATCTAGCTCATACAGACGTTTTAGCGTGTGGTACTCGTCATAACGCAAAGCCCACGACATGAGCTCCTTAGGACTGAAACGACGGCCATCTGGCGTCACAATCACACACGAGTGCTCGTCAATTTTAAAACCCGTCCAACGTGTATCATCGGGCAAATAGCCACGAGCACGAATCAACAGCAGTTTCTCAGCCATCGGATTGACGTCCATCCAGCCCGATAACCAACGCTTAACGGTGACAGGATTGACATGAAACCACGCGGCGGCTTGGGGAATTGAGTCAAAGTTGAGCCAAAAAAGTTTGACGAACGATTGATGCAGCATGATATACCTCGCAAAATTTATTCTCGTTAGAAAGTTATTTCCGATTAATAACCATGTGATTCATTGATGATGACGATGGAAAGTCCATTTTCATCCCGATAACGCCATCAGCGACATAACCGTGGTTTTCAATCTGTCGCCAACGTAACGAGTTCGTGCAGGGTTTAAAACCACAGAAGTTTAGTTTAACTAACTGTTTCCAAAGCTTTAATTAGCCTTATCAGTAAACGTTTCGTTAGTGACGCATCCATGCCTTTCTAATGTTAAATCTGACCATCCCAGTGCGCATTATGTACCTTATGTTAAATAGGGTTTGGGATGATTTAGTCTTATATTGGTATGTCTTCATTTTGTTCCCTGCTGTTTAACTGAGACTTTTTTTACTTATCTGGATGCATGCTATTTAACAGTAAGGCGTTATTTACCATAAAATAGGTAATTAACACCTTACTTTAAGGTACTGCTGCAAATGGTCAGTTTGCTTGGTACTTCAAGTTCTGTATTCATTACTACGCTACGCGTTGTTGCTACAGCAAATGAAATATACCAACGGCAAGATCAACAAATAGCCTTTGCTGTTGTTGATGGCCGACAACTCATTGGTTCTCTATTACACATTAAACAAAAAAGCCTGAAGATATACTTTTGCTAGATATTTGTTCAGTTTCAGGCTTTCTCAATAACAACGAGGCAATTGTTGCCATCGTTTAGCCTTACTTAGCCGCCGGCAAGTTTAACGGTGTGTCCTTCTTTTTCTAGCGCTGCTTTAATCACTTCACGCTTATCACCTTGAATCTCAATGGTACCGTCTTTTACAGAGCCACCACAACCACATACTTTTTTAAGTTTAGCTGCCAGCAATTTTAGTTGTGCATCTTCCATATCAAGACCAGTCACAATACAAACCCCCTTACCTTTACGGCCTTTAGTTTGGCGCTGGATACGGACAATACCGTCACCAGTTGGACGTTGAGGTTTGACTTTTTCTTCTGGAATGCGACCTGTCTCGGTCGAGAAGACTAAACGGCTGTTATCATTCATTATGTAATAATCCATGAATTTTCAGTTAATTGTGAGTGTGGTATTAAGATTACGCATTCAAGTTGCGTATTACCTTTTATCGCATACTATCAATAAAAGGTAGTTAAACGGAAACTCTAATGATTCGTAACGTGATTTTTGATTTCGGTGCTGTTCTATTTGAATGGAAACCGACCAAAATTGTTCAAACTTACACTGATTCAGTCTTTGAACAAGAGATGCTATTAAATGAAGTACTCTATCATCCTGATTGGGTAGCTCTTGATCGCGGTACAATGCTTATGGCTGAAGTTATTCCTAAATTTGCAGCGCGCACTGGATTCCCTGAAGCTAGAATGGAAGATTTTTTTGAACATATTCAAAACAGTCTTGAGAAAATCAGCTTAACGGAATCTATTTTTTACAAAGTGTTAGATCAAGGTTACTCATTATACTACCTAACCAACATGAGTAATGCTTTCTTTGATACGCTCAATGAACGTCACCCTTTTATTTCCTTTTTTAAAGGAGGTCTAGTGTCAGGTAACGAGTTAGTCATTAAACCAGAAGCTGAAATTTTTGAGTTATTACAAGCACGCTTTGAATTGGATGCCTCTGAGTCACTTTTTATTGATGATAATGAAGAAAATATCAATACCGCTCGCTCTTTAGGTTTTAAAACGATACATTTTAATCAGTCCAGTGATTGTTATAAACTAATCAAAAGCACACTTAACATAAATTGAATGAGTGTTAAGTGCTCTCTGCATATTAATTCTTTTTAATACGTTGAACAACAACACTGAATCAATGTCTATTATTCATAGTAATACGAATATTTATAGTTAGGAGACAATGTGAAGAAAGTTCTTTTATCAGCCTTGATTCTATTTTCAACCGCTTCACCTTTTGTAATGGCAGGCAGTAAAGTGTCAAGTGATAAATCTATCGTCGGTCAAGTGGAAACGATTAAGATTCATGAGCTTGGGATGGATTATAAAGCACGAATTGATACGGGTGCTGCCACCACATCGATAAACGCCTATGATATTAAAGTGACCGGTGAAGATAGCGACAGTGAAGATATGCGCGATCACCTTGGTGGCATGGTTGAATTTAAAACAAAAAATGAAGATGGAAAAGAAGCGACATATAAAGGGAAAATTATCAAAGTAAGCAAAATTCGTAATGCGCAAGGTGTTGAACGCCGTTATGCGGTTGTTATGGATTTAGGATGGAATGGTCAACATAAAGCCGTTGCGGTTAACTTACGCAATCGCAGCAAGCTTGACTACAAACTTCTAATTGGTCGCAATTGGCTAGAGGGAAGTTATTTGGTTGATGTGGAAAAGTCGGATGATGACGATTAACCCCCCTATTGCCTCATGATTATACACCCTACTTAAAAACGCCCAATTGGGCGTTTTTGCTTACGGAGTTTTATTATAAGAAGTCGTAAATATATAGCGGTGTTACTTTTGTGCTTTGAGTTTGAGTATTACCATATCAAGGTGCTTCTTTATCTTAACCGCTGGACCTTTCAATAGTTGACCACGTAAGATCACATACCATTCATTGGGTTTACCACTATCATTAATTAGCTTAAAACCTCTGTAACTTTCTGATTGCTGAGCTGCTGTTTCTTTCTTAACAGAGTTAACGCCTTCAAAACTGTTTGGTGGTAAAAATGCTTTCATATCACACCACCAATAGACACTTTTTTTAAGTAACGACAATTGCCCTGATATGGGATGACCATTAATCACTGCCTTCCAACCATCAGGTGCACCTGAGCTATTTTCTAATATATAGCTACGATGAAGCAGGCGTTTTTTCATATCAACAACTCCTTGTTGGAAGTTTCGAATAACATAGATGGCTGTAATGTTGAATAGTAAGCATCATCCATATTCTTCTTTCTAGTCTTTATATTATTAACAGCTTTATCTGTATAGCACGCATTTTGTTTCCAAGCGAATAAATGTTAATTTTGTACGCGAGTCTACAATTATTGATATTTCTGTTATTGTAATAAGTGGCATAAATATAGTTATAGTGCATTAGGGTAATAATCATGACCAAAGGCATCCAGGCGATAAAAGACACAAAACAACTAAAAAGTAGCCGTTCTGCATTTTCTATTATTATGGATAGCATTGATCTTTGGCAATCATTAACGCATAAAAAATACGCTAAAAATACACTCCTCGCTTTTAAAAACGATTGGAATAACTTTATCCTTTACTGCGAAAGTCATAAGCGCACTGTGTTGCCAGCATCTGTCGACACAGTGCATGGATTTATCGAGTTAATGGCAAAAAAGCGAAAACTAGCCAGCCTAAAACGTTACATTGTTACTATTGGGTTGGTGCATCGTTGCCATGCCCTACCAGACCCATGTGCTCACACTGAGATTCGCTTAGTGATGAGAAAGCAACGCATTGATAAACATGATGATTATAACAATGCTCGTGCATTTAGAGATGACCATCTACAACAGTTGCTTACTCTATTTGAAACCTCTCCAAAAGTAAAAGATATTCGAGATATGGCTATTTGGGCGGTTGCATTTGAAGCAATGCTAAAACGCAGTGAGTTATCAGATTTGACCGTTGATAAATTAGAGACTGACTCAAAAGGCTTAATCTATATAACATTAGGTGACCGTGTTATCCCGCTCAGCGCTATTGCGTCAAACGCCCTACAGCGCTGGATAACAATCGGCATTATTGATACTGGTTACATTTTTAGACGAATTGATCGCCACAGTAATATAGGTGTTTTACCCTTAGATCATTCTTCAATATATCGCGTATTCCGTAGGGCAAGCGAAGAATTAGGTTTACCAGCCAATGTTATATTTTCAGGCCAATCACCTCGCGTAGGAGCTGCTAAAGACTTGTCTGATGCAGGATTGTCGATCAGTGAGATACAAAGCCATGGTCGTTGGAAGAGCCCTGCTATGCCTGCTCAATATGTGGGAAATACAGAAAAAAGAGACCAAGAAATGGCGAAATTTTTAAAAGATAAGCCTTGGGATAACTGATATTCCTTGTTTAGAGGGTCATAATTGCCATGTGTATCTCTAACGAGGGCTATCGGTCCAATGTTCTTTATAGCCTTGTTGAACATCTATATATACCGTAATTCGTTCAAATAGTTTTTCTAGAGGATGCAAGTCACCAAAGTATCCAGCTTGATTGGCATCAACCCATTCTTTTAAGTTAATGCCTTCCCAGCAAATTTCATAGCCAGCATTGATGGCTAGAATTTCAAAAAATATCCGCTGTACCCTTCCATTACCTTCTCGAAACGGATGAATAACATTAAGCTCGCAGTAATAATAGGAGATACGTTTAATGAAAGCATCGAACGGTAAATTACACAGTAAATTATCATTGTTAAGCTGGGTAAAAAGACGTTCTGTTTCACGTTCTATATTATGAACATGGCAAAAACGTGTTTGTCCTTTAGTTATGTCTACGCGACGGATTTTACCAGCCCAACTGTACAGATCTTGAAATAAAGTGAAGTGAATTTTACAGAGATATTGTAGGTTAAATTGCTCGAATTCAGGCTCAAAATGTTCTGCTCGCACTTTTGTGAAATCTCTTTCAGCCAAGGCAAGAGTATCTTCGTCAGTAATCGATAACCGGTTAATCAATACCGATGTATTTGGGTAACAATCCGGATCATGACTAACACCATACTTATCTATCATAATATTGTATCAAACTTTCTATCTGTTCTTTTTTCCGATTGAGTGCTCTTAGTTTCACGTTTTGTCGGCTCTATATCAAACCCTTCCAATTGAAGGCTTGCCTTGTAGTTACGTGAAGACAACCGCTTAAATTGTTTACGCATTTGATCTTTTGTTAGCTTTGATTCGGCATTTTCCGTCGTTTCAGCTTTTAGCATATGCGCTTCTTTTTGCATGATCTTCCTTGATGGGTATCTACTTCCAGTATTACAGGATTAAGAAAAAACGCCAATTGTCGCATTTGAGTATAAGGGGATTCAATTCTTTGGCGTCACTGTTGTTTCAATTATTCGAAAAAAAAGCCACTCTGATTATAACCAGAGTGGCTTCTAAAACACTAAGCATGCATTACGTTTTTACTTAGCTGCAGCTTTGATTGCTGTTTCGATAAAGCCAGCAAAACTATGCCCATGATGTTCTAACATTTTGGGAAACATTGAAATTGGCGTCATACCTGGGAACGTATTAATTTCGTTCAGTAAGATTTCGTTATCTTCACTCAAGAAAAAATCAATACGAGAAAGATCTTTCAATTTCATCTGGGTAAAAGCTTTACGCGCATATTCACGAATTAACTCAACTTGTTCATCCGTTAAGTTTTCAGCTTCAACCGTTGTAACTGAATGGCTATCGGTACTGTATTTCTCTTCGTAGCTGTAGAACTTATCCTCAGGACAAGCAACTTCACCAGGCTTTGAAATAACCAGTTCATCACCGTATTGATATGCAGCAATTTCTAACTCACGCGGCTTAATTGTTTTTTCAATCAGCACTTGATTAGAGTAGGTAAACGCATTGTTTACCGCTTCTGCCAGCTCATCTTTATTTGCGACACTGTAACAACCTACCGATGACCCCTGAGAGGCCGCCTTAATAAATACCTTACCCCAATCATCAAATGCTTTCGCCGCTAATTCGTGTGCAGCATCATCATTTTCACTTAAGAAAACATAGGGGGTATTCGGTATATTTAATGCGTCGAACCACAGTTTAGTGGTGATCTTATTAAAACAATTCGTGCTAGATTCAGCGTCACAACCCAAATAAGGCAGACCTGCCATTTCTAAAAATGATTGTAAGTCACCTGTTTCACCAGGGTAACCGTGAACACATGGAATAACGTAATTAATCGGTGTTTTTTCGTCGCCAATTTGAAGCGTACGATCGAGGTTTAGCTGGCACAATGCATTATTAGAATCAAACCAACCTTCCGTTTTCATTTCAACACGGGTGTAAGAAATCCCTTCAATGCTCTGTAATTGTTGCTCGATATAATTAGCCGATACGAGAGAAACTTCGTGTTCGGCACTGCCACCGCCGCAGAGTAATAAAACATGGATCGAGCTCATTTTCATCCCTTGTTGTACACTGTCGGTTAAATGTATCGACCGACTAAATTAGTTTGTCTGTAATGACGTATGCAGAAAAATGCAAAAAAGCACGCCAACACAATAAATAGAACCCCATATTAATAAAAAAAA
>SWCB01009585.1_pt1 | contig 13746 bp, 14 predicted proteins | sample 4692901 | NCBI WGS metagenome assembly SWCB01 (sample SAMN10267276, study PRJNA491770) | bioreactor metagenome | isolation source: DHS bioreactor inoculated with subseafloor sediment | place: Japan: off Shimokita Peninsula | collected 2006-08 | reverse complement strand
TTCCTCTTTCTATTGCCTCAGGATGAATTTCTATAAGGTCTGCATATTCAAAATCAGCAGTTGTGTGTATTACTCTTTTAATGATTTTTCCTTCTCTTTCTTCAAAGGTCTTGTCTCCTAGTTCTCTTGTAATTATTTCAAAGCTTTTCTTCTCAATTTCCATAGGCTTTTTTATATAATTCAAATTTATCCCCTCCAGATTAACTATAGTAATGTAACTCCCCCTGAAACTATGTTGTAATCCCTGATTCCCTCATAGTCATTTATATAATCTTTATTTTTAATTCTATTTAAAAACATCTCTTTATCGAATTTATTACTTTCATATATTATTCCAATAACTGATCCACTGTGGGCTACGTTAATACCTGCAGCTCCTAGCATACTGGATAACTCACATAACTCCTCAAGTCCTTTTTTATAGATTATTGATTGGTTAGCTACGGCACTAATACTAGCTCCTCTACCTATGGAATATATGTCTTTATTCTCTATGCCCTTTTCAAAATATTTTAGAGCTATTTTAAGATTTTCTTCATTTTCCTGTAATTTATCTTTAAAGTCTAATTTGTGAAAATCTAATGTGTTTATCATTTCTCTACCTTCCAATAGTAAGACCTTGCAATCAGGCATAAATCCATATTTTTTAGCAAAGATTCCATTTATATGATCAAAAAGAGTAATCTCTTTAAATATTGTACTATCTGTAGGTTCAATCTCTATACACAGCTTGGCAACCTCTTCCTCTGTAATAACTTTTCCTAAATATTCTACGGTAGCAACTGCACTTGCTGCTAAATCAGCAGTACTGCTTGCCATACCCTTACCAATAGGAATCTCTGTATGGATATCAATAGATAAACCCTTACTATCATTTTTACTGAAGCCATAGTACTCAAAAACCTTTTCTATCATAGCACTGACTTTCTTATATTTATTACTCTTTGACTTGCCTTCCTTAAGGGTAGCATAAGAGTAACAATCTATTGGATAGGATATGAGTTTTTCTCCTCCATATATGAGTCCTTGAATAAGCTCCCCACAGGATCCTGGACATCTTGCTTTAATCATTTATAAAAACCTTCCTATTTTATTAAGGGGAATAGGGCATTTTTCCCTCATCTCATCATAATAATCTTCATCTATTGCAATGATAGCACAGGTTGCTGGACCTGCAGATTTATATAAATCTATATTAATACTCTTGTCTAATTTAGTTTTCAATCCATTAGTTTTAGACATTTCCTCAAGCTCATATAAAATTCCCTTTGATCCTACGGGAAGTATTTCTTGTACCTTTGGATTACTCATCAGCTTCAGTAAGAGTTCTAAAGTAAATATTTCTCCTTGATCCTCAAGCACCTCAGTCCCTACCTTAGGTAGCCCAGCAATTACTGCTAAAGCTCCCTTATTAGTCCTAGGTTTTTCCCATTTATTTTTATCTATAATACCTATAGCGGTTATACCAATTCCTGTTTGCACCGTTGGAAAGTTCTCCTCAGTACTCCCTGTGATTATCATATCTTGATCCAGTGATATAGATTCAACTGCCCTTTTAACACCCTTTAGAATTTCATTTCCTGTATTATTAAATTCAACAGATAGATTGTTGACAACGGTTACTAGCTCTGCCCCTGTAGCCAAAACCTCCATCAATGCAACTCGGGTAGTAAAGTATCCAACTATGTCAGGAGAAGTCTTAACTACATCTCTTACCTTATTTCCTATCCCTCCACAGGAATCGCATGCAATCACTAGCATTTGATTAGACGGCAAGGTAACTAATGTCAAATCTCTGATTTTATTGATTTTCATTGTGATACACATCCTAGCCTATTCTTTTTTTTAGTACTCTAAATAGTATATAACCTAATATTACATTTGCCCCAGAGGCTATAGTAAGGGGTGTTATTATTACCTTAAATAAATTCCATCCATTAAAAGGTAAGGACAGTGCTATTGAAGTGGGTACAGCTAATAGGGCTGCAACTGGTCCATTAAGCAAAATAGCTACTACACATGCAATTACTCCATTACTCTTTCTATAGGTCCATCCAAATAAGTATCCAAACAAGGCCATTTCTAGACCAACAACTAAATGCATTGGCATAGTCAATGGAAAACCACTAGTCATGGCAGACAACAAGTGTCCTAGTCCTGCAACTATTGCTCCTGCTCCAGGTCCAATGAATAATGCTGCGAAGAACCCAGGCATAGAATCAAAGGCTATGCTCCCCTGGATTTTAATCATAGCCCCCACACCTGACATCGCTATTAACATAGCGCAATAAGTTAATTTTGTTATTTCACTCTTTTCAGTAAAGGAATTGCTCCGTTCCATAAAAATACTCTCCTTTAAAGTGTATTTAAATAATTTTATATGTCATTAAATATCATTTAATTTTTGTTTAAACATCTTACACTTCTCAACAAACTTCATTAAAAACTGAGGGTTACTATAAAAATGAACGTGTCCATAGGCTGCTAAACTATTCTTCTTAACTAGTCCACATTCCCATTCTTTGTTTAGTCTACCCTTTCTAATCTTATGTACCTTATATTGATAGGTCAATTTATCATTATTATCAATCATGGATCTATGAAATTCATGACCCCTTATATAAACATCATCATAGGCATCTATTTCGATATATCCAAATCTTTGAAGTCTTTTGGTCATTGTAGCCTTTGTTGGAAAGAAGCCTACCATTTCAAATTCCCGATTCTCTAAATCCTTTATGGATTCAGTCAGATACATTAAGCCTCCGCATTCAGCATAGGAGGGTAAACCCTCTTCTAAATGATTTTTTAGATTTTTTCTAAATTCCTCATTTTCTTCAAGCTCATTTCCGAAGACCTCAGGGAAGCCTCCTCCTATGTAAAGTCCATCCAAACCTATAGGTATATTTCTATCCTTTAAAGGGCTAAACCCTACTAATTCAATTCCCATTTCCTTCATTAGGTTAAAATTGTCCTCATAATAAAAGCTAAAAGCTTTATCCCTTGCAATTCCAATTCTAAGCCCCTTACCTATATTCTTTAAGGCTCCATAAGGGTTTGCAATATCTTTAATTTTCTTTGTGTCTGATGCTATAGAAATAATCTTATCTAACTCTATGGTTTCTTCGATCATCTTTATGACTTCATCAACCTTTTTCTTTAAACCCTTAACCTCTTCAAAGGGGATTAGACCAAGATGTCTACTATTTAAGCTGATATCCGTATTAGACGGCAAATATCCTACACAGGGTATCCCCGTATCCCTTTCTATTACTTCCTTTAAAATATCATAATGTACCCTTCCAGATACTCTATTTATAATAACTCCCTTTATATCAACTTCTTTATCATAAAGCTTGTATCCTAACACCATTGCTCCTGCACTAGAGGATATTCCCTTTCCATCTATTATCAATATAACTGGTGTTTTTAGTAGTTTGGCTACATGGGCTGAGCTTCCCATGTCCTTTTCCGTTCCAAATCCATCATAAAGACCCATAACTCCTTCGATTATGCCTATATCTCTACTTTCCATATTTCTTCTAAATAAATATTCTAGGGTATCCTCCTCTAATAGCCAGCTATCTAAATTATAGGAGGAATTATTAGTAACAAAGCTATGAAATCCCGGATCAATATAATCCGGTCCTACCTTAAAGGGCCCTACATTCATTCCCCTTTTATTAAGTGCTGCCATAATTCCAAGACTTATGGTGGTTTTCCCAACACCACTGGATACTCCAGCAATCATAATACGGTTCATTAATTCACCCTCTTTCTAAAAGCATCTTTGATGCTTTAGTTCTAAGTTCCAAGTTGCAAGTTCCATGTAAACAAAATGTTAAAGTTGAGGCTGTTGGCTTATAGCTCATAGCTGATAGCCTATAGCAAAAGAGCTTTTATCTTTTGCCATTAGCTATTAGCTATCCCCTATTAGCCCTTTATATCATAAAATCTTATCCATCAAATACAACACAAAAATAAACACAGCTTGAGTTATCTCTATCATAAATCCAATGGTGTCTCCTGTCATTCCACCAATCTTTTCCCTGATATATCTAGTAAGGATAACCGTTATAGGTATTAATAATAAAACTGTAAGCAGTGGAATATAGCCTCCTATTAAAACCGCTACAACACTTGAAAATACAAATGCTACAATTCCTTCTTTCTTCCCACAGTTCTCAATAAAATCTTTGCCTAATCCCTCTTTCCTTCCATAGTCACTCAATGAACAGGCTAATAGGGCACAGCTTCTTCCTATAATAGGTATTAATAAAAAATATTTATAATCTATATAAATTCCTATAACAAAATTAAATGCGTATATAATAATTATTGATAATACCCCAAAGGCACCTATCCTACTGTCCTTCATAATTTCAAGAACCCTATCCCTACTTCGATTACTAAAAATTCCATCTACAGTGTCTGCTAATCCATCAATATGTAGTCCTCCAGTAATCCATATATAGGCAGTCCAAATCAAAAGAATAACAACAGGTTTATCCATAAAACTACCAAGTTGAGCTATAGCCCATAGCATAGCCCCAATTATGAAACCAATAAATGGCACATAAATAATTCCTCTTATAAAATCTTCCCTCTTAAATTCAAAGGATAGCTTAACAGGTATCCTTGTTAGAAACGTTAGCATTAATAATATACCCTTCATAATAACCACACCTACTTAATTTTCATTGGTATTCCTGAAACTGTAAAGTATACCTCATCTGCCCTCTCAGCTAAATATTGATTTACTCTTCCTGCTATATCTCTGAATATACTTCCCAGCTTATAGGATGGAACGAGACCCATTCCCACCTCGTTTGTAACAATTATAAGATTTTTATCCTTCATTATTCCTAAAAGAGCTTCTACTTCCTTAAATATTTCTCCTTCAATTTTATCTACTTCATCCATTGAGCAATTATCAAAATCAATATTGCTTTCAAGGAGTAAATTAGACACCATTAAGGTCATGCAATCTAAAAGAACCGTATCTATATTATGGAACTTTTCATTCATATCCACATCATAAAATCCTTTATACTTCTCAATGGTTCTCCATTTATTGGGTCGAGCTTCCCTATGCTTCCTTATCCTATCCTTCATTCCATCATCAAAGGCAATGGATGTAGCTATATATGCAATCCTACTTCCAATTTCCTTGGTCTTCTTTTCGGCTAATGTGCTTTTCCCACTTCTAGCTCCTCCAGTAACAAATATAAACCTTTTCATTCTTTCACCTCTATTTTAAAAATGTCTCTTAACTCCTCTAGAAGTTTTTCATTATCCTCATGGTTTTTAACTGCAATTCTATAATATTCATCACCTAATCTATAAAAATCCATGCAATCTCTTATGAATATATTTCTCTTCAGGAGCTCCTTTTTTAAATCAATATTTATTCTAGCTTTGATTCTTATAAGGCAAAAATTAGTGGAGCTTGGGAAAACTTCTATATCAGGAATTTTACTTAAACATTCCCATAAATACTTTTTCTCCTGATCATACCAAGTCTTAGTCTTATCTATATATTGATAATCCTTTAGGATTATAGGGACTACCCTAAGTGCTAAGCTATTAACTGACCAAGGTGTTTTGTACCTATTTAGTTCTTCTATTATCTCTTTGTTACCAATTCCATAGCCTAATCTTAAACCTGGTATGGCAAAGTATTTAGTCATAGATCTTATTATAAATACTGAATAGTCATTAATTAAATGATAATATGATTTGTGATGGGTAAAATCTATAAATGATTCATCTAAAAACAGATATGCTCCTATATCCTTTAATGAATCTAAAACAGTATAAAATTCTTCTATCTCTATAAAGCTACCTGTAGGGTTATTGGGGTTACATAACACAAGTACATCGGGCTTATGCTTTTTTAGTTCTGAAATTAAGCTCTTAATATTTAAATTAAATTTATTTTCATTATCTCTTTGAAAGTGAATAATCTCACTCCCTGCAATTTTAAAAGCCCTTTCATATTCATTAAAGGTTGGTTGTATAACCATCACCCTCTTAGGCTTCACCCCATTAGCAAATAAATAAATAAGTTCAATAGCACCATTCCCAAGTATCACTTCTTCTTCCCTTAATCCCAAATCCTCAGCTATTACTTTTCTCGAACTCTCTCCATCTATCTCAGGATATCTATCTATATTATCTAAAGCCTCTATAATTTCATCTTTAACCCTGGTAGATATCCCTAAAGGATTTATATTAACACTAAAGTCTATAACCTTATCTTTATCTTTTCCATAATAACCACCGTGCTTGTTCAAATAAATTCCTCCCTTTATAAGGGTTCTCTTGGACAGAGGGACGACCCTCCAAGTCCAGTATAAAGACTGCCTGAGCGTAACGAATGGGTCCTAAAGCCTTGAAAGGCTAGATTCTTCACTCCGTTCAGAATGACAAAAGCATAAAAAAGCATCAAAGATGCTTCGCTAGGAAACCCTAGGTTTCCTTCGACGACTACACAGAAGTCTGAGCACCTTCCTAAACCGGCAAAGGGAATCCCTCTGCACTCCCATTTTTATTGACTAGAAAGTTTGAGTTCCTAATCAATAAAAAATGAATTGTTACACGACCTGACGGTCCTAGCAGTCCAAAAATATTCTTACATAATACTGATAGGTATATATCATCCATTAATATTTAATTCCCAAGAGGTCTACTGTAAGGTTTCCTCTGAGGCTCCTTTGAAGAGCTGTTTTATCAGCTTCATGTTCTAAAAATGAAAAAACAGTTCTTCTTGAGAGCTCGATGAGGATTCTTACAGTAGACCGATAGGTTCTAAATCAAACTATCATAGGTGTATTTATCCATTAATAATTAATTCCTAAGAGGTCTACTGTAAGGTTTCCTCTGAGGCTCCTTTGAAGAACTGTTATATCAGCTTCATGTTTTAAAAAGAGAAAACAGTTCTTCTTGAGAGCTCGAAGAGGATTCTTACAGTATACCGATAGGTTCCAAATCAACCTATTAATTGTATTAATAAAAATCCCGTTATCATAATAACCTGAGCCCCATACATAATCCTCACTGTATCCTTAATATGCTTAGGCTCTAAAGGAACTACATCATCTCCAATAGTAGGCTTATATACCCTCTCTCCAAAATAAGTATTAGTCCCCCCAAGCTGTATATTAAGCATCCCTGCAACGGCCGATTCAGGATAGCCGCAATTAGGACTTTTATGATTTCTTCTATCCCTTATTAAAATCTTTAGTCCCCTTCTAATATCATATCCCAGTATTCCTCCAGCACCTAACATTAACAAACTCCCAAGTCGTGCAGGTATATAATTAGCAATATCATCAAGCTTTGCCGAGGCATATCCAATATCTTTATAGGGCTCTTGCTTATACCCCACCATGGAGTCTAGGGTATTAATAGTTTTATAAAGAAATGCCATTTCCACGGGCATCCCTATAAAAAATCCTATTATTATATAAAATACAGGTGCCAGTACTCCATCTACAGTGTTTTCCGCTATTGTTTCAACTATTCCCCTGGTAATATCTTGAAGAGTTAATTCACTGGTATCCCTTCCAACAAGATATGATAATAGCTTTCTAGACTTTTCTATGTCCTTTTCTATAAGACTCTCATATACCTTATTTCCTTCCAAATGAAGGCATCTTCCAGCTAGGGATGTATAAAGAAGATATACCATTATGACTAACTTTAAGACTGGATGGATTATATTAGCTATAAATAGTATAGAGAATATAACAATCATTACAGTTATAATTGAACCTATGGTTAAAATGAAGCCTCCTATCTTAAGGGGAATAAATTTGATTCTTCTAATAATGCCTTCATATTTTTTAATCATATTTCCAATAAATATAATAGGATGGGGCAACCAGTAGGGGTCTCCCATTATAGAGTCTATTAAAACTGCTGTAAACAAAATGAGTACTTCCTTCATTTCTATAACCCCATTATGTCCTTAACTTTTCCCATATCCATATGCTTTCTAACAGCCTGGGCAAGCTTATCATACTCTCTTTCCTTTAGTTCACTATAGTTCAGCTGTTTATATTCATTAGTTATACCTTTCTTATCCTTCAAGTTATTTATGATACCATGTCTCAAGCCATCATTTTCAAATATCCCATGGAGATATGTACCAAATACCATTCCCTCTGCAGCTATGGCTCCGTCCACATTTCCATTCTCTAGCCGTATTGCGGGTATACAGTCATCAAAGAGTTCTGTTTTCCCCATGTGGATTTCATACCCAGTCACAGTCTCCTTTATCCTATTCCCTGAAAGGGCCAAATCATTTATAAACTCTCCTGAAGTTTGGGTGGTAATCTTATTATCATATATGGTAGTAGTTGCATTAAGAAGTCCTAGTCCATTTATTCTTTGTAGTGAGGACTCTATACCACTGGGATCAAATATTTCCTTCCCTAGCATTTGATAACCTCCACATACACCTATAATGGGTACTTTTTCCCTGTGTTTTCTATAAATTTCCTTATCCATACCACTATCAAATATATATTTCATATCCATTATTGTATTTTTACTTCCTGGTATTATGAGCATGTCTACATCTTTTATATCATCCTTATTGGATATATACCTAACATTAAGCCCCTCTTCAATTTCTAGGGGTGTAAAATCACTAAAATTCGATATGTAAGGAAGCTTTATAATACCTATTATTATTTCTCCCAATCCTTTTTTGTTAAACCTAGTTGTCACACTATCTTCGTCATCAATATTTATATCAATATAGGGTACTACTCCTAAGCAGGGAATATTAATCTTTTCCTCAAGCATTCTAATTCCAGGCATTAGTATATCAACGTCTCCTCTAAACTTATTGATTACAAAGCCCTTTATTCTATCCCTCTCTTCGGGTTCCATTAGCATTATAGTTCCGTATATGGAGGCAAAAACACCACCCCTATCTATATCGCCAATTAATATTACAGGAGAATCTACTAATTCAGCCAATCCCATGTTTACTAAATCATTTTCTCTCAAATTTATTTCTGCAGGACTGCCCGCACCCTCTATAACTATAGTATCAAAGGAGTTGCAAAGTTTATCATATGCTTCCTTGACCAAAGACTTTAGATTAATCTTTTCCTTATGATACTCCCCCGCAGTCATGTTTTTGAAAACCTGTCCATTAAGAATAACCTGACTTCCCACATCACTAGTTGGTTTTAAAAGTATTGGATTCATTTCTACTGTAGGTTTTATTTTTGCGGCTTCTGCCTGCACTACCTGTGCTCTTCCCATTTCCTTCCCGTCCTCAGTTACAAAGGAATTAAGTGCCATATTCTGTGATTTGAAGGGAGCAACTCTATATCCTTCCTCCTTAAGAACTCTGCATACCCCCGCGGTTATAAGACTTTTCCCAACTGAAGAACCAGTACCCTGAAACATTATATTCTTAGCCAATATATCAACCCCTTGATTAGATTTATTCGCACAAAAAGCATGTAGGGGAGTCCCACATGCTAATTCTATAAAATAAGAACTACACACTTCCCTCCGAAGTTATAGATTACATTCCTTAAGGCAGGTCTCCTGGCTTGCAGATCATTTTACTCTCCTTCCCTTCCCAGATATTCTCATCTAGTGGTTGTAAAGGATTTCATACCTACATACAGTAGCGGGGGCTGCAGAGGTCTCTCACCTCTTTCCCTATTAGCTCAAATAAAGCACCTTAAAGTTTATTAAATTGTCTTGGTTTTAACTTCATTATATTTAACAAAAACTCTTTTGTCAATTATGGTAAATTCAATATATTAAAGACTCTCTTTTACTTTCATATATATATCATTATGGATTTCATTAATGGATTTTAAGGAATTATTGTTTGTACAATCTATTTCATGCCATTTATACTGATGGGCTATTCGGCACGCATTATCATAGCTTTTTTGCAAGTGATCTTGATTGTTTTCATGGATGTCTTTTTTATCTTTACCAGTAAATTTATTTTTTCTATTCTCCATTAGTTTGGAACTTGCACTTGGAGGCATATTGAGGAAAAACACTTGGTTGGGTATAGGTAGCTCAAACTTTACAAACTCTAATTCCCATAGCCATTTAAGATACTTATCTCTTTCCTCTAGATTTTCTATCTTAGATGCCTGATGTACCATGTTTGAAGTGGTATACCTGTCAGCTATTATTATTCCTCCATCTTCATAAAACTTACTCCATTCTGTCTTAAAGGATGCAAATCTATCCACAGCATAAAATGTTGATGCTACGTAGGCATTTACATCTTCAGGATCCTTCCCAAAATTACCGTTTAAATACATCTTTATAAGTGCTGATGAATCACTAGAGTAATTTGGATATTCAATCTTAATAGCATTATATCCTTCTTTAACTAATCTTTTATAAAGTTTTTTAGCTTGAGTTTTTTTACCACTTGAATCGGTGCCCTCTATTACTATTAATTTTCCTAGCATAAATCGTCCTCCGTAGTCTGTAATTTAGTTACTATTTAATAACACCTATTTGATTTATACCTACATCATTTGTTCCTATAATATTCAATTCCATGGACTTTAATAATTCAACGTATTCAATTATTTCTTCTGTGATAATCTCCCCGGGAGCAATCAAAGGTATGCCAGGGGGATAGGGTATAATAAATTCTCCACTTATCCTTCCCTTACTTTCAACAAAGGGTATATACTCCCGTTCCCTATTAATTGCTTCTTTAGGTAATAGTTTTAGTTCTGGTACCATGAAGCTATATTCCGGAAGTTCATTTTTTCTATGAGCTATCCTTCTATCATGATAAATAGAGTTAAGAGCCTTAGATAACCTTTGGAAATCTCCCTTGTCATTTCCTATGGATGAAACTAAAAGAACATTGTGTATATTAGCCATTTCTATTTGTATATTATATTTTGTTCTTAATAATTCATCTAAGGTAGTTCCATTAATTCCAATATCAAGCATGCTAATAGTCAGCTTAGTACTATCTATATCTCTTATTCCATATTGTCCAATAATATTATGTGATAGAATCTCCAGTCCCTTTAATTTTTCACACTCTTTCCTAAATCCATCAATATTATTGAGTAGCTTATCCATCAAAAACTTGCCTTCGTCCTCAACTATTGTCATTGCAATATCCAAGGATGTCATTAGTATATAGGAAGGACTTGAGCTTTGAGTTAAGGCTAACATGAACTTTAACCTTTCAATATCTACTCTATGGGAGTTTACATGTAGCATTGAGCTTTGAGTAAAGGATGGTAGGGTTTTATGGGTACTTTGTACTACTATATCTGCTCCAGCTTCTAATGCTGATATAGGAAGTTTATCACTTAACCCTAAATGAGCACCATGGGCTTCATCTACCAGGAGAACTTTGTTATTATTATGTACTATTCTAGCTATTTCCTTGATGTCTGAGCACATTCCATAATAATTTGGATAAGTAATTACTACAGCTTTTGCCTCTGGATTATCTTTAAGGGCTTTTTCAATAGATTCAGGTGTTATTCCCATACTCATATATTTACTTGTACTTACTTCAGGTTTAATATATATAGGAGTTAGATCTCCCAGTATAAGTCCATTATATACTGATTTATGGCAATCCCTAGGAATAATTATCTTATCTCCTGGCTTTGTTGCAGCCATTATCATTGAATAAATTCCACAGGTTGTACCATTAACTAAAAAAAATGTTTTCTCAGATCCATATATTCTAGAAGCTCTCTCTTGGGCATGCTTTATAATTCCCTGTGGGGCATAAAAATTATCAGACCCAGGGATTTCAGTTATATCAATTTTCCCAATATCTTTAACAAAATCAGAATAGTACTTCTCATATACTTTTCCATTCTTATGTCCTGGAACATGAAATGATACCATATCTCTTTTAGATAGCTTTTTTAAACCATCAAACATTATAGATTTACTCAAAAATAATGCCTCCTTATATTTTATTTTCCGAATTTTCTAATATTAGTTATTATTTTCTATATTTTGGGAAGAATAACAAATAAAGATCAGAGTTCTTATTAATCATTATATCTAAAGGAGGATGTCAATGGAAGGTAATCCTACTATAACTAATCTAAAAGACTTTGTTGACTTTTATGAGCCATTTAAAAGCGATGTGGAGATGGCAAGCTTATTAGACATAAGTGTAGAGGAAGTTAAAGCTGCTAGAATGGATATAATTAGCGCTTCTAAGGGTAGCGGAAAGCAAATCTTAAATCTAGTATAGGGTTATTAGTCTAAAGACTAGTAACCCTATCTTTATTATATTCTTCCATAGCCTTTAAAAAGTTTTCATCCGGCTCTATAATTAATCTGTGTATCTTCCCATCCTTTAAAAATTGTATTATATACCAATTTTCTTTATTCTTTCCTATTACAAATTTATATGTCCTAACTCCCTTTTCATTGCTAATTACATCTTTATAGGGTCTAATATAATCCATATTCTTTAAATCTATATGAAAGAATATATGGTTTGCCTTTCCTATTACCCTTTCAAACATAGCTTCATTATCAATTATTTTATAATTATAGTAAGCTAGTTTTCTGTAAATTATAAAAATACAGAAGATAATACATGAGATCAATACTGTTATTGCTGATATACTACCAAATTTAGTTCCAAATCTAGTAATAAAAGCTGTTGCTAAATTCACTAGTACAATTGTACCTAAGACCATAAATAATATTTTCCAAAAATTCAATTCTTTGTTTTTTAATGTTTGTTTTACAATCAAAGACATTTTTATCACTTCTTCCAAGTTCATATCGTTTTCATCAAACTCATATTAACACTATTCAAAATCAATTACAAGTTTAAGAAAATATTTACAGAACAAATGCGTCTTCGACGGGTTCTACGTTCTAAGTTCCATGTTACATGTTCCAAGTTCTATAGTATTTCTAAGAGCTGTTAAAAAGAAAAAACCTACATATAATATGCAGGTTATTTGGCTACTCTTAGAATTTCTTTTCTATAATATCTCTCTTTATTAGAATCTACTGGAGCATCCCCTTGTAGGCTATGTGTATCTCTTTTAATATCTTTAGCAGTACTTTTCAAAATACAATACTGTAAATAAATTATTGGAGTACATAATGCTAGTAAAAATAATATTTTTATTGATGTTTTAAGTATAACCATAGCACACCATTCCCTTTTTACTATTGTTTTTATTTCCTTAACTATACTATTCTATATCTTCTTTAATTATCCTTCTTCGAATTTTTAGTTCTTTTGTCCTATTTATTCTTTTTTTATCATAATTTGACGTTCCAATCTAGTTAATCCACATTATATAGTTATCCTTTAAATTATTATCCACTATATCTATTCGACAGGATTGTATAGAAAATTCAAAATAATAAAAGAAGTTATCATTTATCAGGAAGAAAGTTCGTAGATCGTAGTTCGTAGTTCGTAGGGAGAAAAGCAATTAAGAATTAAAAATTAAGAATTAAAGGAAAGTTCGTAGTTCGTAGATTGTAGTTGGTAGCAAAGACGGAAAAGAATGACCCCGGTACCCAGTGCCGAGTGCCGAGCGCCAGTTTTCCCCATAAAAAAAACCTGAGAAGATTTTTCTTCTCAGGTTTTTTTATTTAACCGGCAACGACTTACTCTCCCAGGCAGTTGCCCACCAAGTACCATCAGCGCTGAAGGGCTTAACTTCTGTGTTCGATATGGGAACAGGTGTATCTCCTTCGCCATTGTCACCGGATATT
>SWCB01014502.1_pt1 | contig 13782 bp, 13 predicted proteins | sample 4692901 | NCBI WGS metagenome assembly SWCB01 (sample SAMN10267276, study PRJNA491770) | bioreactor metagenome | isolation source: DHS bioreactor inoculated with subseafloor sediment | place: Japan: off Shimokita Peninsula | collected 2006-08 | reverse complement strand
GATATAATCCTATTTGCAACTCTCTCTATCTCAGTATATTGATTCACACCTACAAAACACTCTATATTCTCAATCTTTTTATCATAGGTTTTATAGGGATAGGAGAAAATTTCTTTCTCTAGGTGCTCAAGCTCTGGAGATCTTTTTACCATACTTTCCTTTAGATAACTCTTAGTTTCCTTTACATTATTTCTTTTAGATATCCCCCTTAATTTTTCAAAGGTTTGATTAGTTGGCTCAAAGAGTTCTCTATCCCGAGGTTTATCACTTATATCATCTAGTGTTAGTGCTATACTGGTTCTTTTTACCTTGGTTATAAGCTTTTCTAAAACCCTGTATTCTTGCTCTGAGAATCCACTGAAGCCATCTATCCATATTTCAGCATTATCTAAGAACTCTGCTTCATCTATTAATTCAATTAGGAGATTAAATTTATCTTCATCATCCGTATATTTATCCTTCATGTAGTCATTAAACTTTATATACATAAAAATAATATCTTCCATTTTTCTTTTTAGTATATCGTCCCCCTCTATGGAGATAATGCTTTCACTTAAAAGCTCTGGGGATATGTCATTTCTTTTAAATTCAGTAATAAGACTAGAAAAATTTGATAAGAAGCCATCTTGAATGGAAGCCTTTTGGTATACCCTTAGCTCCTTAGCATATTGATCAAAAATCCTTCTTAATATCATTAATTTCCCTAATTCATTTATTCCTGTTTTTGTTAACCCACCTACCTCATTAAATACTTTATGGGCTAATCTTTGAAAGCTCAAAACCTGGGCACTCATTATTCCAGGTCCTCCCGTCCTTTTGATCAAATCTATTTCTCCCTGGAGTGTAAATTGCTCAGGAACTAGGAGAATAATATTATTATCATCCTTCTCCTTTAATCTAATTTTTATTTCATCAAAAATAAGGCTCGTCTTACCCTTGCCTGATCTTCCAAATATGTATCTAATCCTCACAATACCACCTCTTTTATACATGTATTCAGGGGACCACAGGTCACCCCTACCATATATTAATAATATCAAATATTTGTGGAGATTTGTTTATTCAGAGTAAAAAAAAATGCATAGGTTTTTAACCTATGCCCTCTTGTATACGTCTGTTATGTTTGATGCGATTGATGCTCTACTCCACATACTTTCATTCTTAATCAAATTATTTTCCTCAAGATATTCTTTGACCTTGTATCTTATTTGAAGCTGAACTAGCTCAAATCTATAGTTTTTCTTATCATCTCTTATATCATCGAACTGTAATATTTTTGCAGTCTTGAACAACTGCTTTCTTTCTGCAATAGTAGTGAAGATTTCTGGATAAATCATTCCTACAAATCTCAGTCCATGAAACCAAGGTTTTTCTCCCTTGAATTTATAGTCCTTCAAATAATCAAAAAATCCTAACTTGTATATTTTCGCAGGTATTGTAAAATCTATCTCTTGCTTTTTTCTAATCTTAAACATTTCCTTTATGATTTTCTGAGTTTTTTCATCCTGTAAAAAAACTATGAAATTCTTTGCAGAACTTTTGGACTTCTTAGGTGAAGCTACACAATCAGGAGCTGCTCCAACAAGATATTTTTCATTATCCTCTGCAAAAATAAAATCGATATCAGATTTTCCGTCCCATTGAATAATCTCTTGGTGAAATTCTTTTAATGTTTTGTTAGCTTTATCTGATATTCCAGGATCTTGATTCTCAATGTCCCTAAATTCTTTATATGCCTCAGCTATAACCGCACGTTGATATTCATTTAAAGCCATTACCATTTCCTCCCACAGAATTGCTTTTTTTATAAAATACTCTATCTTTAAATTATACCATATTCTGATGAAATAGTCTAATTACCATGGTTTTCGTCAGTTTATCTATTTCTGTTTAATTCTATTAATAGATAATCCCCCCATAGCCAAGGTTATTCCAATAAACCAACTTACTACCCCTATGGTTATATCCATAAAAAAGCCAAGGGGAAGCATCTGTATTAATACGTCTGTTTTAGGATTTAATAACCATAAGTCATTGGTAAAGAATATTTCGTGAAAGTGGGTAAAATACTTATAAAAATCAATTTGAACAAGAATAAATAAAAAGATCATTAGAACTATGGGTAAAATGCTTGAATACAACATCGTTATCCACATATCCCTTTTTTTATGATGGGAAAGGATTAATATTAGGAGTATTGACATAATTATAATTCCTATTCCCATATTCCTTAATCTATATCCTTGCCTAAATAATATTTTTACATCTATCATATGGAGCTTTTCCCTTTCTCCAAACACTTCCCTTTCTTCCCCAGCTATCATTGCTTTTATTTCAAGATTATCTTCTTCATCCTTAAGATATGATATTAGCTTCACTGTGACTCTTTCTAAATCCTCAGTATTCATGTTTGTTTCCTGGAAAACATCATATTTTTCATATTCCTTCATATAAAAATCCTTATCAAAGGAATAGATTTGTAATATTGTGAGGAACAATGTTAATGGTAAAAATATTATTATTAGACCCTTGGCTAACCTTAATACTGTCTTATTCATAGTTTTCTTTCCCCCTGTGAGGACATATTCTGAATGGGAAGTCGTACAATAAATTCAGTTCCCTTTTTCTCTTGACTCTTAACACTTACTTCTCCTTTAAAAGCTATGGTAATATGCTTTACTATGGCTAGCCCAAGTCCTGTGCCCCCTACCTTTCTTGACCTTGCCTTATCAACTCTATAAAATCTTTCAAACAACCTAGGTATATCTTTTTTAGGTATGCCTATACCAGTATCCTGGACTACTAGAAAAATATCCTTATCTCTCTTATAGCCTCTAACCTTTACTGTTCCCCCATCGGGAGTATATTTGATTGCATTGTCTACTAAATTAAGGACCAATTGCTTAAACCAATCTCTGCTTCCATATAGCTCGGGAAGATTTTCCTGTATCTCGCTTATGTATTCTATATCCTTATGTTTAGCTGTTTCTTCCATCATTGAATGTATCTCTGATATAACCTCATTTATAACTATTTTTTCTTTCTTTGAAAAGCTTAGCTCCGCACTTTCAATATTTGAAAGAGTTAAAAGGTCATTTATTAGTCTCTTCAATCTTTCCGCTTCAATTTCAATAATATCTAAAAATCTTCCCCGCACCTTTTCATTATCAATAGCCCCACCCTTAAGTGTCTCAACAAATCCTGTTATTGAAGTTAAGGGAGTTTTTAATTCATGGGAAACATTAGCAACGAATTCAGTTCTCATTTTTTCAAGATTTCTAATTTCAGTTACATCCTGAATCAATATTAGAGTACCTATTATTTTATTGGGGTTATCATTTAGTTTTATAGAATCAGAATATATTTTTAGAATTTTTCTTTTAGGTTCATTAACATGAATCTCTTTTTTTCCAATAATATTATTATATACAATTTCTATTAGGGCTAATTTTAATTCCCTGTTCGTTATAATATTTTCTATATGTTCACCGATAACATCTTTTTCTTCTATCTCTAATAACTCCATTGCAGTTTTATTTATAAGTATAGCCTTTTTTTGATTATCTATGGCAATAAGTCCTTCCCTCATACTGGAAAGCACAGACTTCAATTTAGTATTTTTGTCCTGCAGTTCCCCTATATTAGTACTTATTGTTTCCGACATAGTGTTGAAGGTATCAACTAGTATCTTAATTTCATCACTACTGTCAACATAAACTTTTTTATGGAATTTACCTTGAGCCATATTTTGGGCTATATCAGTTATTTGTTTTATAGGCTCAGTTACACGATCTACATATCTATATCCAAGCAAAATGGCTACAAATAATCCTATTGCTATTGAAACTAATATATTTTTAAAGAGATTAATATTTATCTTGTTGATTTCTGTTAAAGGATATGCAAGTCTTGTCACACCATATATTATATCCCCATTAATCATAGGTATAGCTACATATAGGTAATCCTTCTCAACAGTAGTACTGTATCTTGAATCCTTACCTATTAGTCCCTCCATAGCTTCCTGTACCTCAGGTCTACTTAGGTGATTTTCAATATATTGAAGTAGGCTGCGCTCTACCTCTGAGTCCCCTATAATTACTCCAGTCCTATCAATAAAGGTTAATCTAGCCCCTACTTCCTCAGCAAATTTATATGACAACCCATGAAAATCTATTTCATTAATATGTTTTTCTTCTAATTTTTCCTCTATTAGTCCATTTATTAAATTTCCATTGGTAATTAGCATTTTCTCTAAATTTTCTACATAACTTATCCTGATAAAGCTTAGGGATAGAAGCCCTGTAAGCATTGTTCCCATTAGCAATAAAATAGCATATGTTGTAAATAGTTTCCTTTTCATTTTATATCACCTATTTCATTTTATAACCTATACCTCTAACGGTTTCAATTAAATTTCCCGTATCATCATAAATTTTTTTCCTTAAATGTCGAATATGAACATCTACAGTTCTAGTATCTCCAAAATACTCATATCCCCAAACTTTATCTAAAATCACATCTCTAGATAAAACCTTTCCCTTATTCTGGGCAAGCATCTTTAGCAGTTCAAATTCCTTTAGTGTCAACTCAATCTCTTCACCACTTTTACTAATCTCATGCTTCTCTATGTCAATGGTAATATCCCTTATTCTTATAATATCACTCTTTACAAGGTTTTTATCATCAATTCTTCTAAGTATAGCTTTAATTCTAGCAACTAATTCCCCTATACTAAAGGGCTTTGTCATATAATCATCTGCACCTATTTCCAGTCCTGTAATCTTATCAGACTCTTCACCCTTTGCAGTAAGCATAATAATAGGAATATCCTTCCTCTTCTCTCTTATTTGCTTACATGCTTCTAACCCACCTATACCTGGAAGCATTAAATCAAGTATCATCAAATGAAAATCCTGATCATTTGCAAGGCTAACAGCATCTTCCCCATTATCACAGGTTTGAACATCAAATCCATTATTTTCTAAATTAAATTGAATTAATTCTAAAATATGTTGTTCATCATCTACAACTAATATCTTCTTCTTAGTCATAACTCTTCTCCTTTTATTTATTTTAATAAGGACCCTTGAGTATTTAATATACAACCCAAGAGCCCATATCCGCATTTATCTTTCTTCTTCAATAATCTCATTTTCTAATAAATGTTCATATATTGGTATATAGCTATATGCATTTTTTCTTTTTTTGAGCTTTATTTCTATACATTTTTTTATCAGCTTGATTTAATATATCTGAAATATCTTTATGTATATCCTTATTATAAAGGACTGCACCTGTACTAATTGAAATTGCATAGTCCCTTTTCATGATTTTATTATGTGAATCTATATTTCTTTGAAGACGTTCAAGAATCATATTTTTTTCTTCTTCCTTAACATCTATGACTAAAACTACAAATTCATCTCCTCCAAATCTAGAGATAACATCAGAATCCCTAAAGGTTTCCCTTAGTATTCTTCCAGTCTCCTTTAGCACTAAATCTCCTTCATTATGTCCAAAATTATCATTAATATATTTTAGATAATCAAGATCACAATATAATAGTAGGAGCTTAGTTCCCTTTCTATTGGAAAGTCCTATATGATGATTAGCAAGGGTTAAAAAACCATGTCTGTTGTATAGTCCTGTTAGTTGATCTATTAAAGCCATGCTTCTTAGAGCCACAAGCATTTTATGTCTCTCAATAGAGTAATGTATAGATCTTAAAAGTAAATCCACGGTAAATTGACCCTTAACAAGATAATCCTGTGCACCTTCCTTTACTGCTCCTATGGCAATTGATTGATCATTTGATCCAGTAAGAACAATTATTGGGGCTTCTGGAGAATCTCTATAGGCTGATTTTAGTGTGTCTAGTCCGATACTATCGGGAAGAGTTAGATCAAGCAATATAACATCATAATATCCCTTGTTCATCTTATCTTTTCCTTCTTCAAGGGACTTAACCCACGTTATTATAAAGTTTAGATTTAGATGCTCAATATTTTCTCTATTATCTAGCATATCCTCTATAATCCTTGCATCAAAATTACTATCTTCAATTAGCAGGATTTTTATATTGTTTAGTTCCATATATTCACCCCATAATACAAATATTGTATTTGAAACTTTACTAAACCTTTAGTTGAATTATAACATAAATGCGCTTAATAATCTTCGACAAAAAAATCTGTTTTTTATTCTAAAAAATCTAAATATTACTAGTTATATATTTAGGTGATTTGTCAGATAATATCATTGTAAGTTAAAAAGACTTACAAAAAAATATATTGGAGGTCATAGAATGAATACTTTCCAAAACCAGATAGATCAATATAAACGTGAAGAGGCAAAGAAAAGAATGGGAACGTTTGGTGGAGCAAATGCTGGCACTGGTTTCACAAATAATGCTTCTGGCAATACAGGAACAGGTATGACTTCTGGAACAGGTATGACTTCTGGAACAGCTCCTAGCTTAAAAGACTCTAATGCAGTAGGTAATGGAGAAGTTCAAAAAGTTAAAAAAGACATGAATAAGCCTTCAATGTACTAAAATAATTAAAGGCCAGGTTTAAAAACCTGGCCTAAATTACTGTTAATTTTATTCAAGCATTTTTAAAGAATCTTCTAGATAATCATCTATAACATCTTGAACATTAGAATCCCTGAGAATTATAGATATTTCTATTCTTCTATTCTGTGCCATAGCGCTGTCAGATGTACCACTTGATATTGGTCTAAATTCCGAATATGCACTTGCAGCAAAATACTTTCCGTACTTGCTTTCTAAGTTCGTGTTTGAATTCATTAAATAATCAACTACTTTTCTAGCTCTATTAGAGGATAAAAGTCTATTATCTTCTGCGGTACCTCTAACATCCGTATGTCCCTGAATATTTATAGCATCTATATTATTTCTTACATCATTGTCATCCAATACTCTTTCGAAGGCCTTTGCAAGCTGATCCAGAAGATCTTTTCCCTCAGCCTTTATCTCATATTTTCCAGTGTCAAAAACTAATCCCTCATTTATAACAATATTGCCCGTATCATTTATTGTAACCAAATCTTCCCCTGCATCATTTGTCTTACCTAATTCACCTTCAACAGAGTTTTTTACCTTTTGAAGAACATCAAGTCTTAAAACAGCTATACCTTTAAGCTTTGATCTCAGCTGACCTAATTCCCTATTACTTTCTGCAATTATTTTCCTTTGTTCATCAATTTGTTCCTCTGATAGCTTTAGGGCAATCTCTCCATCCTCTACCTCAGCCATTACTTCATCTAAGTCGTCCATTAAGAGTCTTAACTTTTTTTCAGCCTGACTTATTTCAGCGTTTGATTCCTCCAATCTCATTTGAGTATCAATGAGCTGTTTTTTCGCAAATTCAAAGTTTTTTCCAGTAATGATATTTTGAATAAATGCTAATAGCATTAGAAAAAACAGAATCAGAGCAATTGTTGAAATCATATCAGTAAAAGCAGGCCAGAAGTTTTCAGAGCTTTCTCCACTCTTGAAATTCCTTTTTCGAATTTTCATTTGTCGCCCTCCTTTTACCTTTTATCTATTTTTTCTCCTAAGTCATTTATTGATTTATTTAATTCATCTATTTTTTTGTATCCCTCTGAAGCATTTTTTGAATTGTCCTTTAGTTCCTCAGCAAAGTCATTAAATTCAAGGCTCATTCGTTGAATATTATTTTTTAGATGATGATTGAACTCTGAAAAATCCCTTACATTCTCTGAAAAGCTCTCTAAGGATTCACTGAAGAGCTTTACACTACCTTGAAGATTTTCTGAAAACTGTTCAATTCCACTGGCAGCAGCAGTAAATCTATAGCTAAATATATCTGTTATTTCTTTAATATTTGTCTCTAGCTTGTCCCCAAATTTTTCAATGGTTTTCTGTAATTCATCATTAGCATTCTTTTCACTTGTTTCTGCTTCGTCAGGTATATCTTTAGACAATGTATTATCAAGATATTCCTCGATTTCAATCATTATAGACTCTCTAACATCTTCAATACCCATAAAAATATTTAGTATTGTAAGAATTATAGAGGAAGCTATACCAAATAAGGAGGTTACGAATGCAACTGACATGCCTTGTACAGAATTAATCAATCCTGTAACAACAGAATCCATACTATCTAAAACATCCACGTCTCCACTTGAAGTAAGTAACTCTACAAGCCTTCCTATGGATAATGTTAATCCATAAAAGGTACCTAACAGACCTAAAATAATCATAAGAGACACAGCTTTACTAACAAACCGTTCTCCCGCATATAATGAGCCCAGCTCACTATTAAAATTCTTTTCAATTATAGCTTGAGTATTTATCTCACTTTTCTTTTTATTCATTGCAGCGATTTTGTAATCATCTATAATTGAATTTAAAACATTACTATCAAAAATCACAGAATCCCTATTTTTATCATTAGTTAAATCATAATATAATTCTCTATATTTTTTACGTAGTACTATTGTGGCAACAAAGGCTATAATTAAAATGATTATTATAGCTGCAATTATTACCATAGCTATTGGATTAAGCTTATTAAACAAAACTGATATATTCCCTGTCAAATCTAACTCCCCCTTAAAATTTTTATTTCATTGCAAATAGTTTAGTAGGTTGAATTGCTTAATTTAATTTTACCACTTTTTATACTATGTAGCAATTTGTATATATAAGTGTTTTTTTGTAGAAATACCACTTATATCAACATAAGTAAATAGTTTCTACTGCTTTATTAACTTTTTCTTAAAACTTAATATATATATTAACAGACGAAATACAGATAAAAAAGTTCCAAAAAATATAGCAGCTTGACTTTAAAGCCAAGCTGCTTATCCTCCTCCAAAGATGTGGATAGCCTTAACATCATCTCCATCTTTGATCTCTTTATTAGCATATTCTTCTTTTGATATGAGTTCTTCATTTACCCTCACTATAATTCTATGAAAAATATAATTCTTTTTTTCCAAAAGCTTTTCTACAGTTAAACCTTCCTCCCATTCAAAATCTCTATTATTAACCTGTATCATAAAATACCCCCTTTAAAAAAACAGTTAAAAACCCGGTTCAAGGTTCGTGGTTCATGGTTCAAGTTTTTTAGGGTCCATCTCCTAGGTCTTTTACAACCTTATGAGAAAGACCCTAATATAATTCTTAATTCTTAATTCTTAATTCTTAATTCTTAATTCTTAACTCTTAATTCTTAATTAAGTAGTTGCTTCTTCTAGTCCTAAGTGTGGCTTAACTACTGCTATTACTTCTGGCAAGTCCATTCCTATTTCTAAAAGATGCTCTATTGTTGGTACACCATTTGGTGTCCATCCTCTTCTTTTATATACTGCATCTGTAAGCTGCTCATATTGATCTTCTCTATATGCTCTCATTACTTTTATTTTCTCATCCGTAGATTTACCTTCAGGGTCATATCCTAATAATTCTACAAGCTGTTTGTCATATCTCTCTTCTCTTGATTCATACTCTTCCTTAGTTACAGGTCCCATTGATCTATAAGGCATTGCATCGTTCTTTCTTAGACCCTTACCCATTCTAATGTTAAAGATTCTTTGGAAATTGTAGATTCTTTCTGATTCTCTTATAAGCTCTTCTTTATCTATATTTTTACCTGTTACACCATTACATATATCTACGTAATTTTGAACATGCTCAGGTATTTTTGCAGGATCATCAGTAGTAGGATTGTCCTTTGGAGTTATATCATTCCATGGAAGCTTACACAAACCGTATAATCCAAACCATGTTCTGAACATTGGGAAGTAATGTAGAGCTTCCGCTTTGTCTTCAAAGGTTGGTATTTGATTATTAACCATATCCATAAATATTAACCATGCTTCATCATGCTGCGGTCCCTTGTTTGTAAGACCAAATCCACCTTGTTGTGCAAGGGATTCCTTTGGAAGGTATTCAGATACTTCTAATCCCTTTTGTTCCATTCCTATATCATTTAAGAAATCTATATCTGCTCCATAATCCTTAGCAAATATTTTTTTCATTCTGTGAGTACCTTGACCTACTATGAGTCCAAAGCCTTCTCCCTTTGACATTTGATGAATCAACTCTAAGGTTGCTTCAGCATTTCCAAAGTTTAGCTCTAGTCCTCCTGTAATTTCTTTATTAATAATTCCTCTTTCGTAGCATTCCATAGCAAATGCTGTCATTGTTCCAAAGGAAATCGTATCTATTCCATAGGTATCACAGTAGAAGTTTAACTCCAATACTACATGGGGATCAAAAATCCCACAGTTAGCACCAAGTCCAGCTGCATTTTCATACTCCGGTCCATCTACAGTAACTTTATCTCCTTTATAGGGTCCTGTTTTGATTTCAAAGTTATCTGCTGCCTTAGCACATGCCATTGAACATCCATACCAGCATCCATCAGGCATCCCCTGAGTTATATATTGATCTTTAAAAACACCTGAGTATATTTTGTAACCATCGGGATGACTTCCATACTGAAAATTATGAACAGGAAGCAGGTCATATTTATTCATTACATCAATTATGTTTAGTGTTCCAATTTTTCTCATTCTACATTGTTCATCATCCAGCTTATTTATTTCCTTATGGAGCTTTATTCCTGCTTTATTTATCAATGATGGATTAGCAGGGTTATTTAGATTACCCTTTACGCCTTGAAACTTTATTACTACAGCTTTAATCTTCTTGTCTCTAAATACAGTTCCTATTCCGCCTCTTCCTGCCTGCTTAAGTCTAGTTACTTGTCTTCTCATATCATAAAAGGTAAAGTTAAGGAGCCCTACCTTCGTATGCTCAGCCGCAGTTCCAGAAGTAATTACTGATATATTTTTCTTATCCTCTTCATCATCTGCATACATCTCTGTAAGCAGTTCACCAAGAACATGTCCATCTACAGGCTCATTAAGTGCCTCTTCAATAGTAACCGTTCCTGAATTACCATCTATATATATAATTACATCACTTTCTGCTTTACCCTGTAGCTCTAAAGCATCCCATCCAGAAAACTTAAGGTATGGTCCAAAATATCCACCTACATTACTGTCTATGGGTATATCAGTCATTGGAGAAATAGTGCATACTAGGGATTTTCCTGACCCTGGATATTGTGTAATCCCACATATTGGGCCTCCTGCTACAACTATTTCGTTTTCAGGATCATTCCATTTTGTATTTTCATTTACTGCATTCCATAGATAATATAATCCAAAACCCTTACCACCTATAAACTTTTCTTTCATCATTTCTGTTACAGGTTTTGATTTTATTATATTCTGTGATAAATCTATGTGAAGAGTTCTATCGGTATAGCCTTTTTCAATTTTACCTAGTTGATATTTGAATTCAGCCTTTAGCTGACGGTCTTCTTTCATTTTTAAAGAATCCATTAAACTTTCCTCCCCCTTTAAATACTTTCGAATGTATACAAATTATTATGCATTACTTGCTGCTGTTTCTTCAAGAGTTTCCAATTGATTTCCTTCAACCTCTTCAATAAATATTGCTTCTGTAGGACAAACCTTAGCACAAAGACCACAGGCTATACATTTAAAGGGTTCAATATAATCATCATGCTGTCTCATAGCCTCTTCAGGACAAATTCCTACGCACATGAAACATCCTACACATTCCTTTTTCTTTATACTTACTACCCCAAGCTTATTTCTTTTAATAACCCTTACAGGACAAACATCAATACATACTCCACATTGATTACACACGTTTATAGTGCTTTCATTTTCTCCATCTACCTGTATACAGGATTTTTCTCTATCATTGTCTTTAAAGTAAGTTTTTGAGCATACTTCTTCACAAGCTCCACAAGCTATACATAGCTCTTCATTTTTTCTAAGCAACTTCAAAATCCTTCACCTCCCAAAATAATTAATCCATTATTTTTTATAACCTCTTAAAGGTCATAAATATATATATCTACTATTTCTATATATATTTATGATTTCCTCTATCTTATACCGGTTTTATAAAGAATTGTTTTCTTTGATAACAAAATCTATACAACGGATGGTTCAAGAATTAAGTTTCCTTCCCTAAATCTATTTAAATGAAGCATATCTATATCTATAGTATTTTCTTCTCCTAATATTTTCTCCGCCATTAATACTCCAGTTGCAGGTCCAAACATAAATCCATGACCACTGAATCCAACGGCTTGATAAAAGCCCTCTACTTCATCAACGGCTCCTAAAATCGGCTGTCTATCCGGTGTCATATTATATAGTCCAGCCCACTGTCTAATCATCCTAATGTCCTTAAGGGGTGGAAGAATGTCTGTTATAGTCTTTGTCATTTCATCTAGAAAATGCCATCCCGAGGTTATTCTGAAATCCCTAGGCTCACCTTCATCTCCTCTTCCCATAATAATTGCTCCATGGGGTACCTGCTGGCAGTAAAGATTTAATGAAAAGGACATAACCATGGGACCTAATACAGGTTCTACAGGTTCAGTAACCAATATTTGATGCCTTTCTGAGTAGATGGGTATATCCACACCTGCCATTTTAGCTATTACCTGGGAATGACCTCCTGCAGCGTTTACTACTACATTTGTTCCTATATCGCCCTTATTTGTCTTTACTCCTTCTATTCTTCCGTTGTTAACGATTATACCTGTAACTTCAGTATACTTGTAAATCTTAACGCCCAACCTTTCAGCAGCTTTTGCATATGCATCAACTGTTGTAAAAGGATTTAAATGACCATCCTTTTGATGAAATGTAGCACTAACTAACTTTTCAGTATTTAAATATGGTACTATTTTTTTTGCCTCATTTAAATCTATAAGTTTAGAATCTATCCCTAAGCTATTTTGAAGTGCTACATTCTTTTTAAACTGTTCATGCTCCTTTTCTGTGCTAGAAACAATGAGATAGCCACCTTGTTTAAATTCAATATCTCCATCATATTCTAATTCCTCTGTAGCATTTTCAAATAAATCACAGGCATATTTAGCTATTTTACAGTTCATTTCCGTTCCCCATTGCTGTCTTATCCCTGCTCCACATCTGCCTGTAGCTCCACTTGCTAAGTACTCTTTTTCAATTAAGGCGATATTTTTTACACCCTTTTTAGCTAAATTGTAGGCTATAGCTGTCCCTGTGATACCCCCACCAATAACTACTACATCTGCAGTTTTAATCATGGTCATTACCTCCTTCATCACAACAAGCACTTTCAGCAATAGCACCAAGCTTTATTGCCTTAACAGGAGGTCGATAAGTACCGGGCATAACTTCAGCTATTGGCTTCCCTGTCATAATTGATATTTCCTTAAGAACAGTTTGCATGCAAGTCCTTCCTTGACATGGTCCCATACCAACTCGGCTCACTCTCTTAATTTCATCAAATGTAGTGTAGCCCTTTTTAATCAAATCTCTAATTTCATCTATGGTTACATCGGAACAACGACAAACAATAGTTTTATCTTCCATTTTTATCCCCCTCTACACTTCAATATTTCTGATAATTTTAATATATTCCTTTGGAGCCTCGAAGGAAATTATAGGAGTTTTATCAAGTGCTTTAGAATTAAGAACCTTTACAACAGTAACATCACAAATGTAATTCCCTTCTCTATCTAAACCTCCGACTATATCGCCTTCCTTAGGAAGGGGAAGAAATTCATAGGGTATCTTTATCAAAGCTGTGTCCTTTGAATACGTAGCATCAATAACCATTATAGCTAAGCCTGGGCATTTACTTATACATAATGAACAGCCATTACATTTTGCCAAATCCATTTC
>SWCB01008959.1_pt1 | contig 13806 bp, 11 predicted proteins | sample 4692901 | NCBI WGS metagenome assembly SWCB01 (sample SAMN10267276, study PRJNA491770) | bioreactor metagenome | isolation source: DHS bioreactor inoculated with subseafloor sediment | place: Japan: off Shimokita Peninsula | collected 2006-08 | reverse complement strand
TAATTTTGTAAATACTTACAGTAATGTTCTTTATAGATTGAAAATAAGATGAAATATTTCATATGACAAAAAATTTGAGCTTATACATATATTAAAAAAGTCCAATAGGACTTTTTATACTATTTGACTAATTTTTTAAAATCATAAACACACTTCTTATTTTTTGTTGCTTGAATATGAACAATTTCACCATCGTTTCTTATGATTTCAATGCTTGGATAAATCAAATTTCTCCAAATCTTTATATGGTATTTTTCATTAACATTTCCAACAACCGAAACTAAAAATTCGCGCTTTCTATGTTTTAAAAAATAAATCACATCATCTTTAACTGAAACCATTTCAAGATTTTTATTTTTATAAAACAAATTAGCTGCAGCTGCATTTCTTCCATCTCTAGATTTGTCACCATAGCCAGCAAACCAAATCAATTTATCATCTAAAAGCTCATTTTCTTTTAAAAAACCTTCTAAATCATTATAATCTGATTTTTTTGATTCAATAGTCTTTATAACATCCATATACTTTCTCCCTTTTTTTATATATTTTTTTTAATCTCTTGTGATTTGATAAGCAATTTCATTTTTTCGAAATAATGCAGGAACAAATGGTGGACTATATCTAAAAATATATCGCTTTGATAAAATATTTAATTTATTTTTTTTAATATAGTCAAGAAGTTTTATGTTATGTTTTTCATAGTTTTTTTCATTCCAAGCACCTTTAAATCTAATAACTGCAAACATTGAAGATTCAATCTCATTTATAAATACGTTATGAGCGGATGGTTGTGGTACTGTATTTTTATCATATTTTGATGGTACATAAAATCCAGTAATTAAATCACCTTCATCTTCAAATGTAACAACAGGCGTTGTCATAGAGATCTTTGTTTTAGATTCATTATTTCCTGAAATGTATTGAAATACTTGATTAAATCCTGAGTCTTGGTGACTATTATGCTTTGTTTTTGTGCTTGCTAATAATATATTATCATATGCTCTAATTTGAATATGTCCATCATCTTGAATAACCTTATATTTCAATGTTTCAATGAGTGCCATCGCAAATCTCCTTTAAAATACTTATATTTATACTTTTATCTTACAATACTTTATCACATGTTACAAATCTATTTATTAAAATAAATAATCATGATGCTTTAAGTGTGTTATAAATATAATACATCCAAAAAATAAGCCCAACATGAAGCACATCATTTGCAGAAAACCATAAATTATATTGATCATATAAAATTTCTGGAATACCACTATAAAAATATATGAAATAAATGATGTTTACAATTAACATGATTATCCAAACATAAATAAGTTTTTTATCTAATATATTAGGATTTACTTTATTGTTTTTTAAATTAATAACAAAAAATGATATGAAAAATAATAAGAAAAACATTAAGAACCATTCATATGTTATCCATAACTTTAATTCAAATATTGTTCCTAAAACTAAAGTTAATGTGTAAACTATAAATCCAATACTAATAATGACTAAATAAGTATCTATATACTTTTTACTTAAAGATTTAATTGAAACCGCATATGCCATGAAAGTTATACTTAATGCAGTTATATATAAATAGCTTAATTCAAACCAACTTGTAAACAGACAAAATGTCTGTCTACTACATTTTAGCTCATAACCTAGACCTTGATAACTCGTTCCTGCCAAAAGGGTTCCTATACCCCATAAAATGAGCGATATACCCCAATATTTTTGATAAATCTCTTTAAGTTTAAATAGTTTAATTCCAATATATATAGTTATGATACCAAGAAAATAGACAATCAAGGTTGATGATGGCACAATTATAATGATATCTGCAATCTCAATATAAGGTTTCATTTCTAAATATTCTAAAGCTGTTAAATTAGGTGTTTGTAGTAAACTTACTGGAAATAAAAATAATAATATTAATACTGCTATACTCCCTATAAGTATTAAATATTATTTCTTCATTTAATCTACCTCTATTTGTTTATTTATTATATTTTCATTTTACCATAAGTTGATATGTATCTTTTTATAAAAAAAGGCATGATTCCTTATGGATTCATGCCTAAACTTATTTTTTATATGAATGTCTTATTTCTTTTTCATTTCTTTTTTTGGTTCTTCTTTTGGTTCTTCTTTCATTTCTTTTTCTTTGACTTCAACTTTTACTTCTTTAATCTCTTTAGGTAAGTCTTTTCCTAAAAAGCCAGGAAGTTCCATACCCGTCATTTTAAATAAATCACTCATTGGCGGAACAGATTTCATTAATCCAGATGCAAAATTTGCTGTTGAAGATTTCCCTTCTTCATTTGATCCGTTATCCCAAACAGTAATGTTATCAAATTTCAAGTTCTTAATTGCTTCTACTTGAATTTGAACTAAAGTCTCTAATTTATCAGCAATCAAATATTGAATAGCTGAATTTGGATTTTTACCTGCAGCTTGTACAAGTTCATTGAACCCTTGTGCTTGTTTAGAAAGAATTTCTAATGTACCACGTGCTTCAGCTTCCATCTTAGAATACGTACCATCTGCTTGACCTTTGGCTTCTCTTCTAATTTGTTCTGCGACTGCTTCTGCTTCAATAACTTTCTTTTGCTTGTCAATTTCAGATTTAACAATAACATCAGCTTCTAGAGATGCTTTTTCTCTACTTGCTCTAGCAAGTTCTGCAAGTTTTTCAGCCACATAAGATTCTTCTAAGGCTTTTGCTGATGCAATTTTTTCTGCTGCTGTTGCTCTTCTTAGTGATTCAGCTTCTGTTTCTCTACGACTTGCATTTGATTGTGAAATTTCTCCTAAAGATTTATTTTCACCCTCGATTGCTAGTGCATTAGCAGTTGCAACACTAATTCTTTGATCTCTTACCGCTTCTGCTTCACCAATAGAACCATCACGATTTTTTTCAGCTACAGATTTTTTAGCATCATTGATTGCTTTAGCTGCTGCTTCTTTACCTAAGGCTTCAATATATCCAGAATCATCATTAATGTCTGTAACGTTTACGTTAATCAAACGAAGTCCAATTTTCTTTAACTCTGATTCAACGTTATCAGAAACTGCTTCTAAAAACTTATCTCTATTGGTATTGATTTCTTCAATATCCATAGTTGCAATAACTAAACGTAATTGTCCAAAAATAATATCCTTAGCTAATTCTTGAATTTCAGCTAATTTTAATCCTAATAAACGTTCAGCAGCATTTTGCATAACACTTGGTTCTGTAGAAATACCTACTGTGAATCTTGAAGGCACATCAATACGGATATTTTGACGAGATAATGCTTTTGTCAAATCAACACTAATTGATAACGGTGTTAAATCCAAATATTGGTAAGCTTGAATAAATGGATAAACAAACTTTGCTCCACCATGTAAACAATTGGCTGATTTGGATGAACCATCTTTATTATTACCAACTTTACCATAAATGACTAGAATTTTGTCTGAAGGACATTTTCTAATTCTAGTTACTATAAATACTAATACCATAGCGATAATCACTACGACTGCAATAATTAGTCCTATTGCACCTGTTGCATCATAAATTTTAAACATATTCTTTCCCCTTTGTTATATTTTTTTCACAACTAAAGTTGTGTCATCAATTAAGTTTATAATTACTACTTCTGATTTTGTTAAAATATCTTCATCTTCATTTGTAATAGCGTCTACTTCAACAAGTTTTCCTTGATGATTGAAATTCACTTTACCTTTACCACCTGTATTTTTAGGTATTCTAATATAAACCGTAGCTATTTTTCCAATAGCTGTAGAATAGTCAAGATTTCCTGATGATTCTAAATTTAATACAGCTTTCATCGTTATTGCAAGTAAAATTGCTGCGATGATACCTGCAACCATACCTATCGCAATAGCTATAATTGGTAATAATATATCTGCTAATAAATAAGTTGTCCACGATCCAATACTAAAGAATGCCAATGCACCTCTAATAGTGACAATTCTTAATCCTGATATTGATGAAACTGAATCTGCATTATAAACATCTAAATCTCCAGCATCAAAATCACCATCAAAATCAATATCACCGTCAAATGTTTCTCCGCCTTCCATACCAAGTAGCATCAACACAATAAACAGTATCATGATGACTGTTGCTATAGTTCCGATTACAAAAGTTAATTGTTGAAGACTACTTAAATTTTCCCACCACATATAAGCTCCTCCTTAATGTTTTTCATCATGAATATTTTACCACATTTTAGCTGATTTAACATTAAAATCAGTATTTAATTATGATTATATACACTAGAGGATGTGAAATGTTTTCCATTATTATCTTTTTGCTTATTTTAACTTTTTACGATAAAAAAACCTTTAAAAGAATTTTTCATATAAACCTACTGATAATCTATTGGATTATTTTCGTTTCTTTAGACTTACTTTAAAGGTTTGCTATTAAAATGAGTTAACTTGTAAAATTTTTTAATACTTACTGCTTATTTAATGGTAGCTCTATTTCTTCCGTTTTCTTTTGAGTAATATAAATTGCTATCTGCTTGTTCTATTAATTTTTCAATATCATCTGCATCAAATTCAGGATAACTTGTTCCACCAATTGAAATTGTCACATTAATATTTTGGTTATTATACTGAACTGTATGTTCTTCAATATATCTTCTTATCTTTTCTGAAACTCTCTTAATACCCTCAATGGAGGCTCCCGGTAAAATAGCAAGAAATTCTTCACCACCATATCGAACTAAGATATCACCTTTACGAATATTATCTTTTATAATTGAAGAAATATTTATTAATACTTGATCTCCAACAATATGACCATAAGTATCATTTACTTTTTTAAAGAAATCAATATCTAACATTAAAATACCTAATGGATTAACAGTCCGTACAGATCTTGCAAACTCTTCATTTAATTGATCTAAACCAAATCTACGATTATACGCTTTTGTTAAAGGATCTAAAATAGCTAATTTTTCTAATTTATCATGGATAATAGCGTTATGCATACCAAGTGATAAACCATGTGTATAGACACTTAATTCTTTTAATATCATAGTATCATAAGATTTCAACGAAGCTAATAAAATAACACCTAACACGTTGTTTTTATAGATGACTGGTTCTACTAAAATTGCTTTTGGTTTAAAATTTATTAGTCCAGCTTCGATAATAATGTTTTCTGATAAATCAAATAATACTCTTTTTCTCGATGTAAAACACTTGTGTATGATTTCAAGGTTTGCTAAAGCTTCTGGATTTTTTATCAGATAAGAGCTTGAAACTTCAATTTCTCCACCTTTATCTATAAGCACAACACCAGCAGATGACTCTGAGTACTGAATCAAATGCTCTAATGCTTTTTCTGATAATTTCTCTAAATCCAGTTCATTTGTAAATATCTCCGTGAAATTTCTAATAGATGATTCGCTTTTTAAGATTGTCAAAAATGATTTAACCAATTCATTAAATGACTCGCTTGTTTCACCAATAACATCCTCACTATCAACAGAAATCATGCATTTTCCCATACATTCATCATCATTTAATTCATTTGCATTATGCAAATTTTTATTTACATACTTCATGCTATTTGATAATATTTTTAATCTTTTACCAACTACACCTCTTACAATTAATATATTTATAAGTCCTACAAATAGTCCTGCAAATAAACATGCCAAAATAAAGACTGTATCAATATATTCAGTTGGTATGCCAATTAGCTCTGTAAATACAATAAATATAAAACCTACAAGAACTCCAAAGCCAATCATATATATCGCTAAGTCAGTGAATACTTTTTTTGTTATTCTCATAAAGGAATCTCCGTTTCTTTATATATGTGATTTCCACTCTTTTTTTAAGACTTTTTCTACAAATATTTTTGCTAGATGCTCATCAAATTGTGTCCCTGAACATCTAATTATTTCTTCAATTGCTTCCTCTTGTGACATCTTATCTTTATAAACTCTTACAGCTGTCATTGCTTCATATGCATCAATAATGCAAATAATTCTAGAAAACATCGGAATTTCTAAACCTTTTTGGCCTGAAGGATAGCCTTTACCATCCCATCTTTCATGATGATGTAGTGCATGAATTGCAAGATCAGAATACTCATCTGCAGCTCTTAATATCTGATAAGAAATTTCAGGGTGTGTTTTAATCACATCAAATTCTTCATTTGTTAATCTACCTGGCTTATTCAAGATTGCGTCTGGTATTGAAATCTTACCAATATCATGATACATACCTGCTTGTTCTAATTCGTTAATTTCATCTTCTTTAAGTTTAAGCACTTGTCCCATTTTTTTGCATAATTGACTCACTTTGTTAGAATGAATTCTTTCTTCTTGATATTTATCTGTTAGTGTTCTTAAAATTGCTTTAATCGCATTGTTTCTCATGCTAGAGCCTTCGGTTAGTTTGTGCTTATACATATTATTTTCTGCTAATTTCAATATTTTATTTAAATCATTTTCACTTGAATTATTTATAATTTCATATCCAATTGCAAGTGATAAAGCAATATTTTTTACTTCGTTATTTTTTGTATTATTTTTAATTGTTTGTTTAATCTGATCAATTTCAACAAGTTCAATATTAGGTAAAATAATCGCGAATTCATCTCCACCAATTCGGCAAACAACATCTTCTTTTCTACTTGATTTTGTTAATATTTTTGACACACTATTTAAAACAACATCTCCTATATTATGACCATAAGCATCATTGACAATCTTTAATCCATTTACATCAATCATCATAATACCTAATGGATAATACTCTTGTTTATTTAAACTTAAGAAAGATTCAGAAAAATGACGACGATTATATAAACCCGTTAAATAATCATGATTGCTTAAATAAGTAATCTCATCTTGCTTAATTTTTTCTTGTGATATATCTGTAAAACTGATTACAATTTCTCTAATATGATTATTTTCATCAAATATTGGAACACCATTAACTGAAAACCATAGCAATTGATCACCTTTAGGATGTTTAATGCCTATTATATAGTTTTTTAACCGTTTTTTACTTTGTATAATGACATTTACAGGGTATTGCTTTTTGTCTAATTTATGTGAATTTTCATCTGTGAAATTAAAAATTTCTGAACTAGCTTTTTGTCTAGATAAATCATCATGGGTTAACCCTAACAAGACTTCAGCTCTTTTATTAAAAGAGATAATGCTTGTGTCTGGTGCGTAAACTATAATGCCAGCATCTAAATTATTGATAAGTTCACGATATCTCATTTCACTTTCTCTTAACTTTTGATTAGCAATATTTACCTCAGTAATATCACTGACCGTACAATGTGTTTGTAAAAATTCATGATTATTATTATATGCGATATTACCGTCAAATCCGACTTCAATTTGTTTTCCCTCTTTAGTTAACATCATAAATTCAGAATGAATCTGACCTTGATTTTTAAACGTTTTAAATTTAGTTCCAAACTTAGTTTTATGCTTTGGAATTAATAGTTCACCAAATGATTTTCCAATAATTTCTTCTTTGTCATACCCGAAAATATCTAGCCATTTCTTGTTAACTTCTAAAAAATACCCTTTTTCATCTAAAGATTGATATCCAAACGGTGCATTTTCGAATAATTTTCTAAATCGTTCTTCATTTTCCTTTAATTTCTCATGGGTACGTTTCATTTCAGTAACATCTTCACCAGAACTTAAAATACCAATCACTTTACCCTCTTTATAGAGCATGGAATTATTCCATGAAATAATCCTTTGCTCACCTTTAGCATTAATAATAGGATTTTCATAATGACTTACTTGGTTTTTAGGATCTTCAAATACTGTTTTAAAAATTTGTTTTATTTCACTTCTATTTTCTTTAGGAATGAAATGATCAAACCAATTTTTACCAATAATATCTTCTTCTTTTGCTCCAAGAATACTACACCCTTTTTTGTTGATAAGTGTAATTTCACCTTTTTCATTTAAAACTAACAATAATACTCCTGCAATATTTAAATACTCTTTAGCTAAATCTTTTTCATTTTCTAATTCTTTTCTATCTTTTATTCTTTGTGATATATCTCTAAAATTTACAACTGCACCGATAAGTTTATCGTCTTTATATTGAGGATTTCCTGTAAATTCTACAAATAATTTTGATCCATCTTTCTTCCACAATACACTCTCACCAATGACACCATTTTCCCGAGTCAAAACTGAATGTTCAACATTACAATCCTCTTTTGGATATAAAGCACCATTTTCATAATGATGATGAATTAATTCATGTATGTTTTTTCCGATAAAGTGACTTTCATCATCATAGCCTAATAGTTTTAAAAAACTATTGTTGACAAATGTACAATTATCTTCTAAATCAACTCCATACATTGCATCTGTAGTTGAATTTAAAATTAATTCATACATTTCCTTGCTTTTTATTATCTCTTTATCTTTGTTAATTCGTTCTGTCACATTTTTTGCATATGCAGTCACACCGATTATTTCGCCATGTACATCTTTAATAGGACTATAAATTGTTTCAAATGTGTTGACTTCTTTATCACCATATTCTTCTAATGTTTGATGAGAAATACCGGATAAAGCTTTGTCATAATTTATTTTTGCTTTTTTGATGTCATCTTCTGATGTCATATAATCAAATAAGCAGTCGCCAATTTTTACATTAGCATGATAAGAATAGCGCATTGTTTCTTGATGAGCTTCATTAAAAAATAAATATTTATACTCTTTATCAAGAGATAAAATAATGATATCGATTGGACTATTAAGACTTGCTTGCAATAATACACGAGTATGTCTTAGTTCTTCAACTAAAGCTTCTATCTTTTGCTGTGATCTATATTTTTCCGTGTAATCTCTAAAAACCAAAACTGCTCCTATAATATCTCCGTTATTTAAGATAATAGGTGCAGCACTATCAGCAATAGGTCGTTCAGTTTTATCTTTTGATCTTAAAATTGTATGGTTTGCTAATTCATGAATAGTTCCATTATTAATTACTTTTTCGACAATGTTTTCACTTTTTAATCCTGTTAATTCATTGTATATAACAAATACTTCCTCTATTTTTTTACCCAAAGCATTCTCTTTTGACCAGCCAGTTAATTGCTCAGCAATTTTATTAATTAATGTTATTTCTCCTTTTTTATCTGTGCATATAACGCCATCACCCACAGAAAGCAATGTTGCTTCAAATTGCAATCTTTCTTTTGCTAATTCTTCTCTCATCATTTTTTCTTTAGTAACATCAAATGCAACACTCATCGCAAGTTTATGATTATTGGTTGTCTCACCAATATAAGCTGAATAGAAATCCCATAATAATTTTTTATGGTCTTTTGTATTAATTAAAAATTCTCCATCATGTTGAGATTCATTTAAATCATATAATTTATCGATAAAAGCTTTTACATTATTTTTTTCTGATCCATAAGCTTTTTTTGTCCATTTATTTAAAGTTGAAATTTCATCATGAGAATAACCAGATATATTTTCCCAAGCTTTACTTATATTTAAAACACGACCATCACTACTATGTATCATAATAGGTATGGGCGCTTTATATATTGCATTTTCAAAAAGAGTTTCTAATTTAGATAAGTTATTATCATGTTCAATTTTTAGTGTTATATCTGTAAAAACAGTTATAAAAAAACCTTTTTTGGGAGAAAATGCTTCTATCTCGTACCATTTTTTCAATGGTTGAGAATAAGCTGTAAACGTTTCTTTTTTATCATTTAAAGCAATGTCACCATAAATTGAAATCCAATTGAATTTATCATTAATAATATCTGGTATGGATTCTAAAACAGTTTTACCAACAATATCCTTGCTTAAAAGACCTGTAAAAGATTCAAAGGCTAAATTCACTTCTATAAACCGATAATCACGGGGAATCCCTTTTGAGTCTAAAATAATTTCGTGATATGCATATCCAATTTGTGAATTAAATAGAATGTCTTTGTAAAAATCTTTATTCATAGTGCTTCTCCTTTGTAATACAAACTAAATATATAAGTGAAATAACTTTAATCAGCTTGTAATTTGATGATGCCCAGAAAAAATAGAATCTTTATTCAATTATCATTGGTGAAATTTTATGTTTCAATTATACCATAATATATTATTTTTAATTATTGATATTTAGAAAATAAATACTTCGAAAGTCTTTCATTTCGTTTTAATTAAAACAATATTTAATCATTAATAATTTTTAAATAAAACATTTTGTATGTCATTTGATATTCAGTGAATAAAAATATACAATATATCTATACTAAATTTTTTAGGAGACTTTATGAGAAAAACTGACTTTAACTTAGAACATATAAAAAGAATAAATGAAAAATATATTATAGTTACTGGTGCAAATAGTGGTTTAGGTTTTGAAGCGACTAAGATTTTTGCTGAGAAAGGAGCAAAAGTTATTATGGCTTGTCGCTCACTTAAAAGAGGTATAAAAGCAAAAGAACTCATTCTTAAGGATTATAAGAATGCTGATTTAGTCCCAATGGAACTTGATTTAGGTAGTTTGAAAAGCATTAAAAACTTTGCTGAAAATTATAAGAAAGCATACCAAAAAATAGATATTTTACTAAATAATGCTGGAGTTATGACGACACCTTATGAAAAAACTGAAGATGGATTTGAACTTCAAAATGGAGTAAATCACTTGGGTCACTTTTCTTTAACAGCTCACCTATTTGATTTAATCAAAAATACTCAAGGATCTAGAATCGTTAATGTTTCAAGTCTTGCTCATAAACAAGGAAGAATGGATTTTGATAATTATCTTTTTGAAAAAGGTAGTTATAAAAAAATGAAATCTTATGCCAAAAGTAAATTATCTAACTTACTTTTTACTTACGAGCTTGATAGAAGAATTAAAGAAAAGGGTTATGATATAAAAGTTTTGGCTGCACATCCAGGCGTTTCTTCTACGGATTTAGGTAGATATATTCAGGGTAAAAATAGCAGTAACCCCTTTTTAAAGTTTGCAATTAAATTTGGACAATCACCCAAACAAGGATGCCTACCTGAAGTTAGAGCATCACTAGATGAAAATGCTATAAGTGGTCAATACTATGGTCCGAGTGGATTTACACAAATGAAAGGATCTCCGGTTATAGTTAAATCAAGTAAACGATCACACAATTTAAATGATGCTAAAAAATTATGGGAACTTTCAGAATCATTGACTCAACTTAAATTTGAAGTTTAAACTTATAAGTAAGTAAATAAAAAAAGGGTTGCCCCTTTTTTTTATTCTTCAAGAAGAGATAATATCTCTTCTTTTAATTTAATATATAATTTTTCTTCAACAACATGTGCTTTAGGATCTAATAATAATCTATTTGTATAATCAATATCGTAATCTTTAACTATACTTTTTTCTCCACTTCTCATCACATATATTTTCGTACCTAATAATAATGCTTCATCAATATCATGAGTTACAAAAAATATTGTTGAATTGTTCTTTTTCCATAAAGTTCTAATCATATGTTGCATTTTTTTTCTTGTGAAACTATCCAAAGCTCCAAATGGTTCATCCATAAGAATAACCTGTGGATTATTTGCTAATGTTCTAGCGATAGCGACACGCTGTTTTTGGCCACCAGATAACTCAAATACTTTCGAATCTTTGTATGCTTCTAGTTCTACTTGTTCCAAAAATTTGTCGCAAATTAAATTAATTTCATCTTCTGATTGATGTGCAAGTCTTGGTCCCATAGTGACATTTTTTTTAACATCAAACCAAGGAAATAAATTTGTTTCTTGAAAAACCACGCCTCTTGTTTGATTTGGGCCCTCAATCTTTATGTCATTCATTAAAATTTCACCCTCGTTTGGTATTATAAAACCTGCTATTGCTTTTAATAAAGTGGATTTACCACAGCCTGATGGACCTAAAATGCAAACAAATTCATTTTCATGTATATCTAAAGAAACATTATTTATAGCTCCAATAAGGTCATCATCTACATCATAATCAACACTAACGTTTTTAATTTTTAGCAAAGTATCCATTATTTACTCCTAAAGCATACGAGTTATTTATAAATTCAACAACTTCTTCTCTTGTAATGACTCGATCTACAAAATCTTGATCAAGTAAAAAATCAGATTGGGAAAACATAGTATCAACATAACCTGTAATGAAGTTTGAATCTCTCATTTCATCAAGACTAGTCCAAATAGAGCCACTGACTTGAATATCAATTTCAGCAACCGTTAGGTCTAATTCAATTGCTAGCATGCTCAAAGCATCCGCTTTATTTGATTCAAAGTAATTATAAGCTTCTACCATACATTCAATATATGTCTCTACTAACTCAGGATTGACCTTGGCAAAGGATTTTCTAACTAATTCAACATTAGCTGTCATATATCCTTTTTCAATCATATCTTCTGATGATACAAGTACAAAACCATCATTATCAATTAATGTTCCAAGTGTAGGTTGCCATGTATAAGCTGCATCAATATCTCCACGTAACCAAGCAGCAGCAATTTCACTGGTTTTCATATTAAGAAGTTGAACTTGATCATCTATTTCAGCTTCTTTTAAAACATTAAGTAATACTTAATGAGCAGTTGAAACAAATGTAGTTGCAACATTTTTACCGACTAAGTCTTCAACTGTATTTATTCCTGAGTCATCTTTAACAACTAGAGCCTCAACTTCTCCTAAAGTTTCATGAATCCATATAAGCTCAGCATCTAAGTTGCTTCCTAAAGCTACTAATGAGTTAATATTACCCATAGTTGCAAAATCAATATCACCAGATACGATTGCTTTATTCGCATCAACACCTGAGTCAAAAGTATAATAGTTAACATCATAACCAAGTGCATTATATTTTTCTTCAAATAATCCCATTTGTTTAGCTAATATAGCATCATTTGGAACTTTTAATAACCCAATATTAATCTCTGTTTTACTATTCCCACAACTTGTTAATACTATTAACAAAAATAGTATTCCAATCATATAAATTTTTTTCATTAGTTTTGTCCTTTCCAAAATACTACTTTATCTTCAATTAATTTTAAAAATTTATCAATAAAAATAGCTGAAATACCTATAATGATAATACCCACAAATACAATTCTTGAATTCAGTTTATTAGATGCATCTAGTATAACCCAACCAACTCCAGAGATTGCTGCAACCATTTCAGCACTTACTAGTGTTGTAAAGGCAACACCTGTTGCGGTTCTGATTCCCGTAAATATATTAGGGAGTGCTCCAGGAAAAACAACATGTGTAAATAATTGCATTTTATTTGCTCCCAATGTTTGAGCAGATAATATATAGTCAGTTTTTACCAATTTTACAGCTTGCACACATGCTATATATACAGGTGCAAAAGCTGCGATAAATAACAAGACTATTTTAGATGTATTTCCAATACCTAACCATAATATTAACACCATGTAATAAGCTAGTGGCGGTAAGGGTCTTACAAAATCAACAATCGTTGAGACAACAATTTCAATTTTCTTTATATATCCACAAAGCAAACCTAAAGGTACTGCAACGATGACAGCAAAAATAATTGCAATAAATAACCTACCATAACTTGCAACAATATGACTCCAAAATGATTTACTACCATATCCATTTGCAACAAAGTCAAGAAAAGCTAAAAAAAACCTTATGTGGCGGAGGTACAACAACTGGACTTACTATACCAAGCTGTGGAAGGGTTATGATAAACCAAATAAATATGATTGATAACCAAACTATAGTTTTTTTGAATTTCATATGTTTATATGTTTTAAAAAA
>SWCB01007000.1_pt1 | contig 13871 bp, 10 predicted proteins | sample 4692901 | NCBI WGS metagenome assembly SWCB01 (sample SAMN10267276, study PRJNA491770) | bioreactor metagenome | isolation source: DHS bioreactor inoculated with subseafloor sediment | place: Japan: off Shimokita Peninsula | collected 2006-08 | reverse complement strand
ACTCGATGTAATAGATTGGGATTTGACCAAAATTCTTTTGGGTAATTCTTATTGGAGTAGATAAGGGTGCAGTTGCAATTTTATCTACGAGATTTTGTTTAGCATTTTCAATATCTTCAAGCAAACAATCTGAATAAAATATTTTTTCAATACTCTCTTTTTTTATCATTACACAAGATTTGTCCTCATTAAACAAAAGGTTTGAGGCTAATAGTGAATCCTTGTCATTAAGCGAATAATCCAATAAGGTCTCATTATTATGAATTAAAAATGCTGAGAGAAAAATTAACTTCTCAATTTTTGCAGGAATAATTTCTGCTACTTGTGAAATAATGATACCTCCCATACTATGACCAACAAGAATAACTTTTTCATCTTGAGATTCTATAACTTCAATTATTCTATCAGTATAGGTTTTAAGTGTTATTTCATAAATTGGTGTTTTATCTTTACCATGACCTGGTAAATCTGGAGCAAAAACTATATGACCTTCCATTTGTAAAAAATATTTTACTTTTGTCCAACACCATCCACCATGCCATCCACCATGGACTAATACGAATGTACTCATTTTTTTAATCTCATAAAAATATACTAAATTTTACTAGCCTCTTCATTAGGTCGCTTCATTGTAAGAACATAAGATAATGACCCTACTAAGAGTGCTGGAATCGCTGGGTTCAAATCAATAAATGCAAATGGATTATATGACTGAAAAAAGAACATCATACCAATTCCTATAATAATGCTAATAGTCGAAGAATGCTGCCAAGCATTTTTAAACCATAAACCTCCAATTATGGCTGGTAATAATTGTAGAGTGCCTGCAAAACTTAAACTTGATAGAGAAACAATAAGCCTTGAGTTACCTGTACCAAGTAAGAGTGCAATAAAAGCAAGGATAAAAATGAAAGACTTTCCTGCTAAAAGTTCTCCTTCCTCACTGGTATTAATATTTATCATATTTTTGTATACATCATGAGAAAATATTTGACCTAATGAAAATAAAATTGAATCAGCAGTTGACATAGCAGCTGCGAGTACACCAACTGTGAAAAGACCACCAAACCAATTTGGCAAATGATCAGCTAGAAATGTACCCATCAATAGATCACCACTTTTCAGATTTGGATAGATTATTGCCCCACCAAGCCCAACTGGAAGTACAGCCAATGCACCAATTGCAATTATTAATCCCATACCAATAGATATATGCCGGAGATATTTTATAGGTTCCTTATTTTTGATTAAAAGATATCTCGTTAAAAATTGTGGTTGAGTTATAGGTATAGAAGCAAATAAAATACAACCAGAAATTAATAGACCATATGAAAACACATTTTTAGGTCCTGGGGAAAGTAATAAATCTGGATGACTCTTTTGAATTCTACTAAACAAATCTGCTGGTCCATCAAACATTTCAAATGTCATATAATATCCAACGACAATTGAACAAACTAAGAGTAAAATTCCCTGAAATAGATCTGAAAATGCAACACCACGTATTCCTGCTAATAATGAATAAAGATAGATAATTATTAAACCAATGCTACTTGCCAAAAAAAAAGAAATATTTCCAGATGTCGCTGATTCAATTAATTTTCCAAAACCACTTATTTGGACAGAAAGATATGGTAAAATGAAGATTGATGTCCCAAGTAAAAAAAGTATTTTTGCGAGTTTTGTAGGAAGAAATAAATCTAACGGTGTTATTTCATTACCAAAACCAGTTCTTCTTTCAATTATTTTTTTCCCAACAAAAAATAAACCAAGCATTCCTAGAACATCACCAAATATAACATAAGGCCAAGTGACTAAACCATGTGTTAATAAAAATCCAGGTATACCAATCATAAAAAAAGCAGAAAATAAAGTAGCTGCAAAGGTGAAAATTAAAACTGGCACACCCAAAGGTTTGGTTGTAGATAAATAAAAATCTTGAGTTTTTTTTAGGATTGAAAGTTTACCTGAATACTTGCGTGCAATTTTAACAATAACTATTAAAAATATTAGGTATAGCGAAAGCCATATTAGACTATATCCTTCTAAATTCATTTTATATCCTTAAAAGTTGATAATACTAGTGAAATTCCAGTCAACAAAACAATTGGTCCACAAATCCATATATAAATTACAAAAGGTAATTGGCCGTTGTTTGTGCTATAATTAATAGGTAAATAAGTAATAATTGTAACAAAAATTATTAGTAACCACCCTAAATTTCTTTTATTATTTCTTTTCATCTTAAAACTCACAATTCGTGATATTTATAAATAATGTTATTATTAGATGTGAAAAAACAAAGATTCGTATTTTTTAACAATTCTTTTGAATTCTCAATAGTCGTTTCTAAGTTAATCGGTCTCTCATTAATGAAATGGGCATTAATAATTGATTTAATAACAGAAGCCTGATTCGCACATAATAAATTTTCAGGTGTAGAATGCCTTCCGTTATTATGTACAAATAATTTGGGTATTTTTTGATTATTTATTTGGTTCTTAATAAAACTTCCCGTAATCAATAATTCAATCTTTGAAATTTGGTCATTATTTAAAATTTGGTCAGGAAACAAATTCCAATTTAGAAAAACTACTGCAGTACCATTTGTTGGCGAAATGAATCTTTCTGTAATGCTAGCTTTTTTAATTCTAGAAGCTGAATTAGGTAATAATATTCGAAAGAGTTTCTCTGCATTTTCACCTATCATGTCATCGCTTCGATATATTTCAATTGTATTAAGCGAATCAGGAATTGAAGACACCATTGATATTACTTCATCGATTATTGAAGGTGAAATACTGATTATATTATTACCTATTTTTTTTGTAGGTATCTCACAAGGTTGTGTCAAAATATATAAACTATAGGGGTTTATAAATTTTGAAGGATCTGTTTCATTAAAAAATACAAATGGATTATATGCATCAATTATAATTATGTCGTGATATTCAGATTTTGAACTTAATAAGGCATCTTTAAGCGTCTCGGAATTATTAGTATGTAATGATTGTGATAAATTTATTGGTAATCTTAATTTTTTCATCGTGCCCTTTAAATACTCTACAATCCTATCTTGTTCAACTAATCCATTATTTTGAATTAAGTGTACAGAAGGTTCAGCCCACCTCTGCGGTTTAATTAATGGAGTAATTGAAGCACCCGCAATAAATAAAAAGCCAGCCAATGCTAAAAAACCAATACTAAATGATTTTTGTTTTGACAAATTCGTCAAACCCCATTTTTGTACCATTATAAAAGCTAATAACATTAAACATATTCCGATCATTACAAATAATGATAAATTTGTATGAAGCAATTCATAGATCGAATAGGTGTAAGAATAAACAATACCTGGTTTGGTTAGTAGAAGCACAAAAAACGTTAATACTGGAAAAGTAAGAGTAACTTTAATAGTCCTCGTAAGAGTTATTTCCTTTTTAATATTAATCATTTGAATACCAATTTCCGTTATCTAAAAACTATATTCCATTTATAGCATACTAAATTATTAGTAAATACAACGACGTTGCGAGAAGACGAACGCTCGAAACAGACAACTTACAAAGCAACGATTTAAAATTTATAATTAACTGTTCTTAACTTTATCAATTAAGGTCAGTAGCAAACTTTTAATTATTCTAAAATATTCAAATTAAATTTTCAATTAAACACAAAACTTACGTTTTACCAACTTTTGCCGAATTCAGCGACTGGTTATTTATTTACTAATTGTTATTTTCTAAAATAGTTATATAGCTCATTTGGATTTAATTCAATATCAGAATAAATATTTTCTTTTGATATTTCAGTTAATAACGAAATCTTCTTTTTATGTTTTTTAGAAATATACCATTCCTTTATTGCATTGCCTTTTATTTCGAATAAATATGGTGATGATATTGATAGTTCTACAGCATTATTAAGTTTAGTTGTCCTGTCATAATCCTTTAATAATTCTTTATATAGAATTTTAATTTTGTGATCAATTTCAAATTTATCATCTGGAGTTAACTCATAATGGTTTTCGCTGATTTTACTTAAATAATCTCGAAGTGGTTTTGATTTTTCTCTGAGTTTTAATGAAAGTTCAATCAATTCGCCAGTATACCCATTGGATTTAGTGATTAAGTATTTTGAGATAGAAGGGATTTCAGGGAATTTATTTTTAATTTCTTTATAGGTATCATCCAAAATATTATTAATCTTTTTAATTATATAATTTTCTCCATTTCTAACTAACTCAGCTCTAGCTACTGATGGACAATAAATTGATTTTATTTTGATTGCAACACTTTGATTAATATAAAATCTTATCAAAACATTTAATTGATTCTGCTCAGCTAAGGTCATGTGAGGATATCGAGAAATCATTTGATTAACTTCAAATCTCAACTTTGTACTTATCGTAACTAGAAAATCGGTTAACTCTCCATGATTATTTGTGAAATACTCTCCCCTTACTTCTTCCAATTCTTGTCTACTTGTTTTATCATTTGCAAGAAGAATAAATTTTGTACATCTTTCTAAATAGTTTTTTGATAACCCATCTGGATATAATCCCTTTAATTGATCTTTTACGGGTTTGAACATAAATTTTAGTTTATCAGCTATTTCATCTGATGTTTCTTTATACAATTTAATATATTCAGTTCTGTCAAGAGTTGAAATCGAAATTATTTCATTTGACACTCCGATACTTTTAAAATAATTTAAAACTTCAACTGTTTTATCTGATACGCTTGTTTTTTCTTTCGCGTCATCCACGAATATCTTATTTGAAAATATGACCTGAGAACAAAATTGTAATAAACCCTTTATGTCCATATCAGAATTATTTAGCTTCTTTAATCCTTTAAAACTAGAATGTAATCCAGTATTGTCTATTAAAGTATTCATTAAAACCACTTTTAAATAATAATTAAAACCTATAAAAATATTATTTAATTAATTTGATAAAATACTTGAAGATATTACATTTGAACTTAAATAATTCTTTTTAAAGAATCAATAAATTATATCAATATTAATTACTTATTGTCTTATTATCGACATCTAATTTTACAATTTATAAAGAAATCATTTTTCTTAGAAAGAAGTATTGCGACGATTATTATATTAACACCTATTACTTCTGTCTATCACTGAGCATGATTACCGTCTTCCTTATTTAATGTAAACTTGCAAATTTTACTACATATATTGAAGAATTGCATTCAATACATTGATAATTAGGAGCATTTTTAGAGACAGCATCTACCCAGAATGATTTTGTCCTTACTTTTTAGTGATCCAGTGAGCATGTAGATCAAACCATAGTTTACTATGTCTTCCTAAACCCTTCACTTGTCTTGGGTGAACCAAGGGTAGTACCTCATAATCAATTCCTTCTATCCTAAAGGTATGATATTTCCCATATGTTCTACTCGTAGTTCCAAAATCCTTTAATGAAGTCTTTTGGGTCTTTATATCAACCACATTTGCAAGAAAATACTTTATCGGAAGATCACCTAATAACATAATCTTTTTTGCTTCAGAGCGTTTTAACTCATTTAATATTTGGTTAGTTCTTAATTGACTGTTTAGTTCTTTCTTACTGAATTCAGTTATTGAATAAGGTGTTAGTCCATATTTCTACACTAACTTATCGGTATAGTGATTTTCCAGTGCTTTTTTCTGACTTAAATTCATTCTTGAATAAGGAAGTAAGTCGCAAAGCCATGCATCTTCTCTATTATATCCAAGTGGCTTCAGAAATAAATCATCTAATGCCTTTCCTGAAGGTCCGTTCATATTTTTGCTTGCTGGCACTAACCTTCCAAGTTTCTTTGGAATCTTTATTCTATTAATGATCCTTTCAGCATTGTCACCTAACCAAAATATTTGTGGTTCACTGGCAACCGCTAGAGCCCGAACAATTATTTTATTATTAATGTCCAACCATTTAGCATGGACTGCACTTGCATAAACACCTAACACAAAAACCTTTTTAGGTGATTTATCTTTCTGTTCTACTTTCTTTAATGACATACCAAACGGGAAATAGTAATTATTTTTCATTTAATCTCCTTCTTTTATGAGATTAGAATATTGTGACACTTTAATCTGTAATTAGAATCCTTATGCATTTTCTAATTATTCACAATATTATTTATAATTCTTGATCCCAAATTATCTCTTAAATGCCCATTGTCATCAAATAACTCAACAAAAAGAAGGTCACAACTATGTTTTGAGTATTCCTTTTTTACTCCAGCCGATTTATTAAAATACCCGCCTTTAATAGTAAAATTATTAACATTTGGATAAACTAAATAACTTTGGTTAGCACCAAAATGTAAATTATATGCATACATTTGTTTTAAATCTTCAGCGGATGGATTTGCGCATGATAGTACTTTCCATTTTGTGTCAATAATAACTTTGGTTGAAATATGATTTTGGGTGTAATCAATTACAATATCTGGTCTAATTGTTTTGTCTTGCCAAAACTTTTTTTGTTGCTGAGCACTTACAGTGAGTGAGTGGTCCTTAAATTGTGATTGGGCTTTCTTAAGCTGGACATAAATATACTTTTCAAAAACTCTATTCATATCGAATAGCAATGATAGTAAATTATCTTGCCCTCCTTGGATATCTGGTGAGTAATTAAGCAAAATCATTTTTGCTAGGCTAATTGCTTTTTTATACTCATTTGTCTTTCTATTAAATTTGAGCCGAGTAAAAATCTCATCATTAACTTTAATATTGCTGATAGCTTCAAATTCTAACAAATATTTTTTGGCTGTATTATCTAATTTGGAATTAAGTGAAATTGTTGAAACAACTTTCAGAGCTTCATATATTATTTGGTTAAAAATATTATTGTGATCGTAAACTTGATGTTGAATATAGAACTTCTCTTTATGAATCAAGTTATTTTGTATGTGCTCTGGAAATAGCAGCTTACCTTTTAATGCTCCAGAATTTTCCTTTTTAGATCGGTATTTTTTAACCAATCCCTTATGAATTATATGTTTTATTTCATCTAAAAATTGTTCAAAGAATAAATCTAATAAGGAATTCCTTCTTAGCTGCAAATTAGCATTTGTTGGAGCATCTACTTTTAACAGACCCGATTGACGCAACATTGATATAAATGCTCTCTGCCATTTGTCTTCGTCACCATCCCCGCTATCTGCTTTTGGTAATACTTCGATAATAAGATTACCAACTTGAATAACACCAACATATTGTGCAAAATAGATCCGATTATTACCCACAGAAAAGTATTTATTCCCATGCCGTTCATTTAATTTTACTAACTTTTTGAAATGATGTTCCTTAAACCCATTCTCATTAACACAAAGTTTGCCATGTTCAAATATTTGTATCCAATTATTCATAGATACTTCTAAAATCATCAATACTTTCAGGAATTACTATTTTATAAAGGGTCTTCGTATCATCGTAATCATAATCATCTTCGAACCCTTTCACTAAATCATTGTCAGATTTAGTTTTTAGTACAAATTTATTTCCCAACACAAGACCGATCTTAGATGGATTACCATAAAAGTATTCTTGAAGTAATGGAATAATATTATTATTAAAGATATTTCTTAGCATTGCAAATGGATTATCGGAATCTATTAGTTTTAAAAAATATGAGTGTCCTATGCAATGATCTCTATCAAGTACTAATTCAATTCTATCATTTATGGCTTTTAGTAATTTACTTGGGTCTAATCCAGAAAAGGTGAGATTTTCAAAGTGTTTACTGTTATCATCAGAATTAAAATCTATTTTATCATAAACTAGTTGTTCATCAAAGTCATCAATTCCTAAAAATTCATATAATGAATTTGCTTTTGATCTAAAGGGTTCTTTATTCCAAGTTGAAGAATCGTACTTTGCCCATAAACGAATAATTAGATTTGCATGAGTAAGAAGGCTATAATCTGGAACCACTTCAGTAAAATTAAACCTTCTTCTAAGAGCAGTATCTAGTGCTTCCACACTTCTATCAGCTGTATTCATAGTTCCTATGATGTAAAGATTATCCGGAACAGAAAACTCCTCTTTTGAATATGGTAAAATTGCCGATATTGCTTCACTTGCACCTTCTCTTTTATCTTCCTCAATAAGAGTAATAAGCTCACCAAAGATACTAGCAATATTTCCACGATTTATTTCATCAATAATAAGAATAAACTTATCTGGATCCTTCTTCTCATTAGTGTTAATAAAAAGGCTTGTATTTACTTTATTATCAAACATCTGATAAATAGCTTGTTGGGAAAAGTTTTTATAGTATATACTCTTAATTGGTATTTCTACATCTTTTAATAACCATTCAACCTCTCTAAATTGACAATAACTAATAGGGACATTCGGTAAAAACTTGTATTCACTTTTTATTTTTCCAACTGCTCTAAGATTTTTATTCCCATTTGAAATAAAAACAATATCCCCCTCCTTCATCCAAAATGAAAACATCTTTATTGCAGATATTCTAAAATCATAATTATTTTCTATATTATAACCAGCTTTTTCATATACTGATTTAATTTCATCAATATTTTTTATATCTGTAAAATCAAGATTATCCCCCCACCCCAAACCAATTAAATTATTTTTAATACAATATTCATATATATCACTTTCTTCTTCTAAAGATGTATTTCCAAGTGACATTTTGTAATACTTAACATTTTCAAATTTCTTTGGGTCTATGAAATATTTGGAATCCTTGCTACTTTGTGTTTTTGCTATGTTTGCTTTTTCACATATTTCTTTAAAAATACCATCTTTTATTTCGTATGCTAAATCAATTTTACTTTCAACACTTTCTTCGGTCTTCGCTAATTTTGGTTTTATCCCCTCAATAAAATCCTCATAACCAAATGATTGATGGAATGTTACAAAACCTATTTGTCCTTTATCATTATATTCTCTGTACTTCTCCATTATTTCTTCTCTTGAGAGATTAGTAGAATTAATCCCTAAAATATTAAGAGCTAAGTTTTTTGTTGTATATGTTTTCCCTGTTCCGGGTGGCCCATATAATATTGTATTCAGACCCATATTAATTTCCTTTTTTTCGTGCTCTTTATTTTTTGTTTGGTAGAATTCTTGATTTTCGTAATAACTCTTAATATTATTCAAAAACCAATCTATTTCTTGAGGTTTTAGACCATACTTTTTTTTGATAAGGTTGACAGTATGATTAAAGATTTGATACTTCTCTATTTTATCTCTGTATTTTTTCAGATCTATTGATGTTATTAAAGTAAATGCTTTTTCAGCAATTGATGGAAGAAACACATTAAATTTTTCTGGTGATTGTGAATATAAGAGTAAAGTAATAAAGCCATAATTTGCACCAGGAATTTTATGATCCAGAAGGCACTCTCTTAATGCTTCTTTGTAATCTAAGTCAGAGAATAAAAGAGTGTTCAACCACTCGTTTAGTTTTTGGATTGATGTATCTAAAATTAATTGTCTATTATTTCCTCTTAATAACAAGCCGAACCATCCCTCTTTACCTAAATGAGTATCTATTTTTTGCATGTAGTCAGATAACAATTCTTTGGTTATGTTATCTTTGTTTTGAGAGATCAATTTCCAGGCTTCTTTCTCTCGATTAATTTTTACTGGAAGACTTTCAGTTTTAAATTTATAGTACTCTTCTGATTTTAGAAACTTCTCTATTAAATCTTCTTTGAGAATATCATCCGCCTTTTCGCGAGCCTTCGTATATGCTTCGTGAGAGATTTTATAAAGCGACTCATTGGTTTTAGATTTAATTCTACTTATTAGCTCCAAATAGCCAGAAAATTTCAGCTTATCAATTCTAATTTCATTGATATTAATATTTTCGGATAAATAGTCTTCAACACCACCAACTAACGGGAAATAACTATTTGGTTTTACCCAAAATAGACCAGCTGTAAGATTTTGCTTTACACCCCTTTGATTTAAGCATTGATTGAAGATTTCACCATCGACTTTCTTTGCATCCTTAGTTAATATTTCTTCATATAGCTGCCATAGATTGTCTATATCATTTTTACCACGATGATAAGTGTAAGCAAAGAACCACGCATTTTGTGGGGTTAAGGCCGGTAGACCACTAAAATCTTTTGGTAATTCCTCTTTTAAACGCCAATTCTTTTTTATTGCTGCCAAAATTGCAATTCTATTTATAACTGTTACTGAGCGATTAAAATTTGCAAAAAAAGTGAAAGGATCTATATCAGTTATTTTTATTGATGGTCCGGATTTACTTTCCAACTTATCATTCAGATTAATGACCTTCAATCCATCTTCGTACATTGAACTTAATAATTCAATTAATTGATTTCTATCATTTTTAAAACTTAGGAGTTTATCAGCAATTTCTGTGTAAAGAGGAACCCATGAAAACATACGATCTCCAATATTTTTACTAAGTTAGTTGTTAACCTTAGTGAATAATAATAAAATTATTATGATTGTAAATTTTGTTTAATTACATTCTCAATTTCGCCCCATGTCCTATTCATAGCACTTTTAGTAACAAAAAAATAACGAAGTAATTTCATCAAGTCCTCAATTATTTACGAAATAAAAGTAAGTTTTATAATTATTATCCAAATATTTTTAATTATTTAACACAACACTCTCAACTTAGCACCAACTTGTGCAGCTGCACTCCAAGTAGATGTAAGTAAATAAACAATCTGTATTAATTCAGCCCTTCCACCTGTATTAAGCCTTTTTTTAAACTCATCCAATCTGAAACCATTGCCAAGAACAATCCAGACCTCTTTAGTTGAGTTGGGATCTTTAATTATTTTATCAAAATCATTTAGGAAAGATTTACCATTTCCGTTTCCTAAAATTCTACGATTTACCTTTCCAATTTTTTTTATTGACCATTCCTTATCCCATTTTTTATAGTTTAATTTTCGTTCTGAATAAGGAGACAAATAGTCTAAATTCTTAATTAATTGAGCACAGACATCTTGGAAAATCGAGGCTGATGCCAGTTTTTTAGTGGAACTAGCTTTCGCATGCATGAAAACAATTCTATTCTTTATAGAATCAGCGGCAATAAAATCACTTTCTTCAGTACTAAGATCATTGCATACCATCAAATTAAAACCAAAAAGTGATTGGAGATTCTTTTTCCTACCTTTGGCTTGTGTAGCAATTAGACCAAAAAGAGTATTTTTATTCCACATTTTGGCCTTAACTTTTAGATTAGAATCATTTCCTTTTTCAGATGAAATAGATGTGATTTCTGAATGATCTTCAAAGATAGACATTACTGGAAGTTTATCCATTGTTGTTCTACCAACAAGATCAATTTGAGATTTATAAAATTGCTTATGCGCATATATGATATTGTCAGACTTTGGAATTATTCTAAAACTTTGATTTTTGTTGAGGTAAGAAACAATAGAGTCAATTCTTTTATTAGTTTTAGAATCCATCAATTGATAATCACTTTCAAGATCAGGACAACTCAAAACATATTTTTCTTTTGGTAAATCAAAAGATATCTTTACAGAATATTTTTGTTTATTTATAATAATTTTAAATTCATTAGCTTTTATGGATATACATTTATCTTCAATTTCAATTTCACTTTTCTTTCCTTGAACTACAAATTCATCATTCAATGCATATGTGTCTAACAAAATATTAGTTGGTGTTACATCATTTGGAATAGTGACCAAAACAGCATATCTATTCAGAAAATCATGGCCAGACACTTTAGCGTTAGATAATTTTTTATCTAAAACATTTATCCAATCTTTGTAAATCACATATTTACTTGTTAAGGAATCCGTAACTCTAGACTTAGAAAATCCAACATATCTGCGATTAGAATAAATATTATCATCATTACTAAGCTTAACTTGTGCTGTAGTATAAAAATTCATGTGATCTGATAGATTTGGAGCGGTGTTTTCAAGAGCATGAGCACTAATCGTTCTCGATCTTATAGAATGTTGCCCCAAATCACTATTAAATAGTGTTATCCTATTAAACCTTTCGGTATTAACTAAAAGTTTGTTTAATTCAGTATTTGAAATAGTTTTTTGATATTTATCCAAGTAATTGAAATTATGATTCAAACTATCATAAAAATATATTCGTTTATTTTTCTTAATAAGAATGCAGAAAGCCAATTTAAATTCAAGAAATAATTCACTCTCCAGAATTGGAGAATTATGATAAACTAGATATGTAACAATTAAAATGTTTTTTAATGGAAATTCAGTTTTTTTTATATCCAACTCTTTGTTTTTCCACTCAATATCTAACTTTTGTTGATAAGTTTCTATGCTACAAGCTTTAAGTTCATTATAAATATTTGTCCTAAGCGGATATTTTAATTTATCATATACTGAATTTGACCAATCAAATCGTTTTCGAATTTTATTTTCTATGTAATAGTAATTTGGTTGAGCAAAGAGATAGTCGTTAACAATAGACTTAACATTCTCCAGTGGTTTACCAATTTCAAACAATTCGTCATTGCTAAGATAAGAATGCCATTGAGAAGCAACATTCATGTAACTATCACAAATAACTATTCCCTTTTGCTTCCTGCTTAAAGAAGAAGATCTAATTATTCTACCGATTTGTTGAATGAGACTTCGAGTATTTAAAAATGGTTTAAATATAGCCAAGCAACAAAATGAATTGTTATCTATTCCTTCAACTAATTTAAACTGATGAATCCAAAAATTTATTGTTTCAAATCCTTTTGGAATTTTAGTGAATTCATTAGGATTTGATTTGTCGTTTAATTGATCATGTATCGATATAGATTCGTGTCCCTTAGATTTTAATTCTGCTGCTATTTTCCGAATTTCACTTACGTTGTTACAACGGATAATCACTTTGGGATTCTTAATTCCTTGTTTTATGAAATTTGGTTTCTCTTTAGCAAATTTTTTAACAACAAAGTCAACAAAAACTTTTTCATTTTTAGAGATTCCATCATCTTCCTCAATAATTATTTCTCTTATAAACTTTTCATTTAGCACATAAGAATGCTTAACATATTCATAATTTTTTCCTTCAATATTGAATAATTTTAAATCGTTACGAAAAGGTGTAGCAGTAAATAGAATTGTAGGTTTTTTAAAAGATCTTACAGACTTTGACCACTCTGGTGAAGGCTCCTTATGACCTTCATCAAAAATAATTAGATGTATTAGTTTTTTAAGATTATTATAATTGTCCTTATTCTCTTCTGAGATTATTTGGAGAGATTGGATGGTTAATATTATCACAAGTTTCGAGCTGGAGCCGAGTATTTTTCCTATCTGGGAGGGTAGGGTTTTATGTACTTCCTTAATTTCATTGTTGTGAGTGTAATCTAATTTATTCCAAAATTTTTCCTTAATTTCTTCGTAAAGTTGTTCTCGTAATGCTTCTGAAGGAACAACGATTAAAACATTTTCCACTTTTTTTAGTAAAATACTAATCGTTGATATTACAGCTGTTTTTCCACTCCCTGTTGGCATTTTTACAAGAAAAGAAGAATCTGATTTGAGTTTTAAGAACTTTTCAATTTTGGGTATTACTTCAGTTTGATGCGGCCATAATTTAAGTTTCTTCCAACCAGTATTCTTACTTAGTTTTTTATACTTCTTTGCCATATTTTTCTCAAATAGTAATTACAAATTCTCAAACAATAATTTGAATAAAAAAATCTTCCCCACATTCTGTTCACATTAAATAAAATTTAGATTTCCTAATAACTGCTTTCAAAAAATAAAAGTTAGTATTTCCAATCCGTATGGCTAAATGGTAATCTGTTTAACTCATCTCGGTGAAACCTCCATTTAGGCATACGGATTGGAAATACTAACTTTTATTTTTTGAAA
>SWCB01008892.1_pt1 | contig 13876 bp, 14 predicted proteins | sample 4692901 | NCBI WGS metagenome assembly SWCB01 (sample SAMN10267276, study PRJNA491770) | bioreactor metagenome | isolation source: DHS bioreactor inoculated with subseafloor sediment | place: Japan: off Shimokita Peninsula | collected 2006-08 | reverse complement strand
GCAGAAGGAGAAAACATTGAACTTAAGACATATAGAATTATATACAATGCTATTGAAGATATAGAAGCTGCAATGAAAGGTATGCTTGATCCAGAATATAAGGAAGTTATACAGGGTAAAGTAGAGGTGCGGGCTACATTTAAGGTTCCAAACGCAGGAACTATAGCAGGTGCTTATGTTCTTGAGGGTAAAATAACTCGTAATTCTAATGTTAGACTAATTAGAGATGGAATAGTTATGTTCGAAGGTGAAATTTCTTCATTAAGACGTTTTAAAGATGCTGTTAAAGAAGTTGCATCCGGGTACGAGTGTGGAGTGGGTCTTCATAACTTTAATGATCTTAAAGAAGGAGACATTATTGAGTCTTTCGTTATTGAAGAAATCAAAAGAACCTAACACCCTAGTAAGGAGGGTATAACAATGAAATACGCTAGAACAAGTAGAATTTCTGAAGAAATTAAAAAATTAATAAGTAATCTTATAATGAATGAATTAAAAGATCCTAGAGTTTCAAAACTCACAAGTATTACCCATGTAGAAACTACTAACGACTTAAGATACACATATGTTTATATCAGTACATTCAGTAATGAATATACATCTGAAGAAACAATAGAAGCTCTAAATAAAGCTAAAGGATTTGTAAGAAAAGAGATTGGGAAGAATATCAAGCTTAGATGTGTACCTGAGCCTATCTTTAAACTTGATGAATCAATTAAACAAGGAATCTATATGAGTAAGTTGATAAAAGAGGTAAATGAAACACCAAAATCAAAGGAAGAAAATAATGATTGATCAAAAAATACTAAACTTGTTAAAAGACAATAAAAGAATAGGGATTCTTCCTCACATAATCCCAGATGGTGATACAATAGGCTCTGCATGTGCTTTACAATATGCATTGAAGTCACTTGGAAAAGAAGTTTTTATAATTATTGAGGATGACATTCCTAGTAACTTAGAGTTTATAAATATTGAAAGTCTAATTGACTTTAGACTTATTGATGATGAATCTATGAACTTCGACCTTATAATTACTATGGATTCAAGTGACATTGATAGACTAGGTAAAAGAATCAAGTTATTTGATTATACTGATGATGTATTAAATATTGATCATCATAAAACAAATACAAATTACGGTTCTTATAACATAATTGATTCTACTGCCTCTGCCTGTGGGGAAATAATTTACAGAATAATCAAAGCTCTAAATATAAATATAAATAAAGCTATTGCTACTTATATTTATGTTGCTTTAACTACTGATACTGGGAGTTTTAAGTATAGTAATACCACTTCAACTACTCTTAGAATAGCTGCTGAATTATTAGAAGCAGGAATTGATAGGGATTATATTAATATTCAGCTATACCAAAACAATTCCTTAAACAAAGTCAATCTATTATCAGAATCCTTAAGCACCCTAGAATTATACTATAACCACAGGATATCAACTATGTATATATCAATTGATATGCTAAAGAAAAGTAATGTTAATACATCTAATGTTGATGGTCTAATAGAGTATGCTAGGGATATAAAGGACGTTGAGGTTGCAATTCTCTTTAAGGAATTTGATAATAAGGAATTAAAAATCGGACTACGATCTAAAGGCAATTGTGATGTCAGTAAAATTGCTAAGCTATTTGGAGGCGGAGGTCACAAAAATGCTGCTGGATGTATTTTCAATGGTACTATTGATAATGCCAAAAAGAAGTTCGTAGAACTTTTCATTGCAGAACTTGAGGTGAAAACTTGAAAGGAATCCTAAATGTATTAAAGCCTCCACAAATGACATCCCATGATGTAGTCTCGGTTGTCCGAAGAAAATTCAATATTAAAAAGGTAGGACACACAGGCACTCTTGATCCAATGGCTGTAGGTGTTCTACCTATATGTATTGGTAAAGCAACAAAAATAGTTGATTATATACAAGGTCAAAGAAAAACCTATAGAGCTGAAATAACACTAGGTACAACTACAGATACCCAAGATAAGTGGGGAATGGTATTAGAAAACAAAGATGTGAATGTATCTCAAGAAGATTTTGTTAATACAATAGAAAGCTTCACAGGAAATATCGAGCAAATTCCTCCTATGTTCTCTGCTCTAAAACATAAAGGTAAAAAATTATATGAGTTAGCCAGGGAAGGAATAACTGTTGATCGAAAAGCAAGGAGTATTTTTATCTATTCAATTGATATTCTAGATATTAGTAATAACAAGGCTCTTTTTGATGTAACTTGTTCTAAGGGAACATATATTAGGACCCTTTGTCATGATATTGGTTTAGCTTTGGGGTGTGGTGCACATATGTCATTTCTAGCTAGACTTAAAAGTGGAAGTTTTACTATAGAAGATACTATAACTATAGAGGACCTTAAATCTTTAAGTATAGAAACTATTGAATCCAATTACTTATATCCCATAGATTATCCTCTATATGATTTCCAAAAAATCAACCTAGATTCATCACAACTTAAAAATATTCTAAATGGATGTCCCATAAATTTAGAGGATTCTTCCTATAGTAAAAATTTGATAATGAAAGAACCCATTTTGATTTATGTGGATAACAAATTCCTTGCTTTAGGAGAACTCAAGGATCCCCATTTAATTAAAATCAGAAATTTATTCTCTTAGTAAGGAGAAAGTTCTATGAAAATATTTTATTCGCTTGACACCATAAAACATATTGGACCTTCAAGTATAGCCCTAGGAACATTTGATGGATTACATAGAGGTCACATGGAATTAATCAAAAAACTTATACAGACTTGTAAATCTAATAATCTTACTAGTATTGTATATACTTTTTCAAACCATCCCCGAGAAATCACAAGTAATAAAAACAACACAAAGAAAATTATTAGCAACACTCAAAAGGTGGAGCTTTTCAAAAATACAGGAATTGATATTTTAGTGTTTGTTGACTTTGATGAACTACACAAAAATATTGAAGCTGAGAATTTTGTTCGAAAAATTCTTATAAATAAGTTAAATATGAAAAGCATGGTGGTTGGATTTGATTGTAGATTTGGGAAAAATGCCCAAGGAGATTTAAATACACTCAAACTTTTATCTCAAGAATATAAGTTTGATGTTGAAGTAGTACAACCCATAATGATACAGGATGAAATTATTAGTAGTACACTCATAAGATTCTATCTAACTGAAGGAGAAATTGAAAAAGCCAATTACTTTTTAAATAGAAATTATGAGATACATGGTAAAGTAATTAAAGGTAAGCAATTAGGAAAAAAACTCGGGTTTCCTACAGCAAATATTTTGTCAACTGACAATCTTTGTTTACCTAAATCAGGAGTATATGCTACAAAAACCTATATTAATGATAAATTCTATTATAGCGTAACAAATGTAGGGGTTAATCCAACATTTAATCAAACAAATCACAATATAGAAACCTATATATTTAACTTTGATAAAAATATATATAATCAAGAAATCAGAGTTTGTTTTTATAAGCGATTAAGAGATGAACTGAAATTTGATAACATTCAAGAATTATGCAATAAAATCAATGAAGACATTCTTATTACTAAAAAATATTTTGACATATAATCAGCTGTTTTTATAATTAGTAGTCAATTATACAATAATATTCTATACAAAATTATATTTACATTATTGATATATTATGTTACAATTACTTATCGTAGGAACCTATTCTAAGATTTGCGATTCACCGACGCTTATCTTGGTATAAGGGGATATAAATTGAGGAGGTGAAAAATATGAGCATGACCACAGAAAAGAAATTAGGTATTATTAGTGAGTATAAAGTTCATGAATCAGATACTGGTTCTCCAGAAGTACAAGTAGCTATTCTTACTAATAGAATCAATGAGTTAAATGAACATTTAAAGATTCATAAAAAAGATCATCATTCTCGTAGAGGTCTTCTGAAAATGGTTGGTAAAAGAAGAAATTTACTAAACTATTTAAAGAAGAAAGATATAGAAAGATATAGATCTTTAATTAGTAACTTAGGATTAAGAAAATAATTTGGAGCGGGGTGAAAACCCGCTCTTTTATTTTATAAAATAACATTATTCTTAAGAAATTATACAATCTATAATTTTTTTCTTTTATAGTTGGAAATACTAATAACTGTTTAGAAATCAATAATTGTATAACTTTTTAAGGAGGTATAAAATGGTAAAAGTTTTTAGCACTGATTTAGCAGGTAGACCATTGGAGGTTGAGGTGGGCAAACTTGCTCAACAAGCAAATGGGTCAGCTTTATTACGATATGGTGACACTGTTGTACTTACAACTGCAGTAGCTTCTAATAAACCTAGGGAAGGTATCGATTTCTTTCCCTTAAGTGTAGATTTTGAAGAAAAACAATATTCAGTTGGAAAAATACCCGGTGGCTTCATTAAAAGAGAAGGCAGACCAAGTGAAAAAGCAATTTTAACTTCTCGTCTTATTGACAGACCCATTAGACCACTATTTCCAAAGGAATATAGAAATGAAGTACAAATTATTGCATCTGTTTTATCCGTAGATCAAGATTGTACGCCTGATGTAGTTGCAATGATAGGTTCTTCTATAGCTCTATCAATTTCAGATATTCCTTTTCCTGGACCAACAGCTTCTGTAATCATAGGTTTAATTGACGATAAACTTATTGTGAATCCAACTGCTAGTCAAAGAGAGATATCACAACTACATCTAGTAGTTTCTGGGACAAAGGATGCAATAATGATGGTAGAAGCTGGTGCAAATGAAATTTCAGAGGATATGATTTTAAAAGCAATTATGTTTGCCCATGATGAGATTAAAAAAATCATATCCTTTATCGAAAAAATAGTTATTGAAGTTGGAAAAGAAAAACAAGTGTTGGAACTCCATGAATTAGATAATGAAGTTGATAAAGATATAAGAGAAACTATTACTAATGATATGAGACAAGCCATTCAAACCAAAGATAAATTGGAACGAAATGAAAACATTGAAAAAGTTAAAACAAGTACTATGAATTTCTTTATTAATAAGTATCCTGAAAAAGAGAAGGATATATATAAATCAATTAATAATATTATAAAAGAAGTCATAAGAAAAATGATTACATTTGAGGCTGTACGACCTGATAATAGAAAACCTGATGAAATAAGACCCATTTCCTCGGAAGTAGGTATACTCCCCAAAACTCACGGGTCAGGGCTCTTCACTAGAGGTCAAACCCAAGTACTTACAATAGCAACCCTTGGCGCCCTAGGAGACGCTCAAATTATAGATGGAATAGGTATGGAAGAATCAAAACGTTACATGCATCATTATAATTTTCCTCCTTATAGTGTAGGGGAGGCAAAGTTTTTAAGAGGTCCAGGAAGAAGAGAGATTGGTCATGGCGCCTTAGCAGAGAGAGCTTTAGAACCAGTTATCCCATCTGAAGAAGAATTTCCCTATGCAATAAGATTAGTTTCAGAAGTGTTAAGCTCTAATGGTAGTAGTTCCCAAGCAAGTGTATGTGGAAGTACCCTTGCACTTTTAGATGCCGGTGTTCCAATCAAATCACCTGTAGCGGGAATAGCAATGGGCTTAATAAAAGAAGGGGATCAAGTAGCTATTCTTAGTGATATTCAAGGAATGGAAGACTTCCTAGGAGATATGGACTTCAAGGTAGCTGGTACGGAAAAAGGAATAACAGCCATACAAATGGATATTAAGTTACACGGTATTAGTAAAGAAATTTTAGAAACTGCACTCCAACAAGCAAATAAGAGCAGATTATACATATTGAACAAAATGAATGAAGTTATATCCTCTCCAAGACCAGATTTATCACCCTATGCTCCTAGGGTTTTAACTACTAAGGTTAATTTAGAAAAGATAAGAGATATAATTGGACCTGGTGGTAAGACTATTAATAGAATCATTGATGAAACTGGTGTTAAAATTGATATAGAAGATGATGGAAGCATTTTTATTACCGCTAACAATCAAGCACAAGGTGAAAGTGCTATTAAATTAATTCAGGAAATAGTAAAAGAAGTTGAAGTAGGAAAACTCTATGTTGGAAAAATAGTTAAAATTGTACCCTTTGGGGCCTTTGTTGAGGTGCTACCTGGCAAAGACGGTTTGGTTCATATATCTCAACTAGCTAAAGAACGAATTCCTAATGTTGAAGATTTATTCAAGGTTGGAGATGAAATTGTGGTAAAGGTTATGGAAATCGATAGTCAAGGTAGAATCAATTTATCTAGAAAAGCTGCCCTGGGTGATGAAGATAATCAGGATAAAAAAGATAGTAAAAATGCATAAACCAATTTTGGTTTATGCATTTTTATTAAGTATATTATTGTAGCTTTTTCATAAAATTTACATTAGGGAGGTGTAATAGTGATAAATAAAACTAAAATTTTTATAATTTTATTTTTATCAATATTAATCATATTCGCTATATGTAAACCTAATGTTGAATTAACCTTTAATGAGAAGGATTTATCCCCTGTACGCATGGGATCAAACAAGAATTATATTGCCTTTGCCTGCAACGTTGATTGGGGAACTGAGTATATACAATCCATTCTTGATATTTTTAGGAATCATAATGTAAAGATAACCTTTTTTGTCTCTGGAAGATGGGCTAAAAACAACCCAGAAATCCTTAAGGAAATATACAGTAACGGTCATGAAATAGGTAATCATGGGTATGGTCATAGGATGCATAGTAAAATTAACTTTGAAGAAAACTATCAAGAAATTAATAATACCCATAATATAGTGAAAAACATTATTGGAATAGACATGATCTACTTTGCTCCACCTTCAGGTGATTTTAATGAAGGGACTTTGAATGTAGCAGATCAATTAGGATATAAAACAATATTATGGAATATCGATACAATTGACTGGCGAAAGGATTCAACTTCAGATAAAATTATTAACAGAGTCTTAAACAAACCCCTAGAAGGTTCAATTGTTTTAATGCACCCAAAACCAGAAACAATTAAAGCATTACCAAAAATCATTGAAGGAATAAAGGAAAAAGGGATTGAAATCGGCTCAATATCTAATGTTCTAAATTAATAAACTTGAATTAGTGTGGTATCTAAATTATAATGATATTAGTTTCTAATACATAAGAAAAGGAGATAGCTATGTATAATAAACATATTCTAGATAATGGTATTAGAGTAATAACGAAAAAAATTCCCCATGTACGGTCTGTTGCAATGGGGTTTTGGATAAACACAGGATCTACATCTGAAACCTTTTCTAACAATGGCACTTCTCACTTTATTGAACATATGCTCTTTAAAGGCACACATAGTAGAAATGCAAAGGATATAGCCAGTACTATTGATGAAATAGGGGGACAATTAAACGCATTTACTAGCAAAGAATGTACTTGTTACTATACAAAGGTATTAGATTCCCATATAAATATAGGAGTCGATGTATTAAGCGATATGTTATTAAATTCAAAGTTTGATGTTCAAGATATAAAAAAAGAAAAAAGTGTTGTCTGTGAAGAAATTAGTATGTATGAAGATTCACCAGAGGACGTTGTTTATGACCTATTGTCTAAAACTATATTCAAAGATCACCCATTAGGCTTGCCCATCTTAGGTACTCATAACACAATTGAAAATTTAAATCGTGACAATATTGTTGGATATTTAAAAGACAACTATAATAGTGAAAATATAGTAATATCTGTTGCAGGCAGCTTTAATGAAACCGAATTAATTGATGAGCTTAATAAAAAGATTGGTTCTTGTACGTTATCTAATAGTAAAAATACTATTATTGATAAACCAAACTTTTTTAATGATTTTTCATATAAAAGCAAAGACATAGAGCAGATTCATGTATGTATTGGTTTTGAAGGACTACCATACAACGAGGATGAAATTTATCCCCTTTTAGTTATGAACAATATTTTAGGAGGAAGTATGAGTTCACGATTGTTTCAAACCATTAGAGAAGATAATGGTTTGGCTTATTCAATATATTCACATCCTAGCTTTTATAAGGATATAGGTCTATTCAACATTTATACTAGTCTTAATCCATCACAAATTGATAAAGCCTTTAGTTTAATTATTAAAGAAATACGAAGTTTAGTTGATGCTTCTGTTTCCTTTGATGAACTTTCTAAATCTAAAGAGCAGCTCAAAGGAAATTATATCCTTGGATTAGAAAGCACTAGTAGTATTATGACTATGTTGGGTAAATCTGAACTCTTTAATCAAAAAATAAAAACTCCTGATGAAATTCTTTCTAAAATTAACAAAGTAACTTTAGAAGATACCGACAATGTAATCAAAAAGATATTTGATAATAAAAAGGTTAGTATGGCAGTAGTAGGAAAATCTGATGAAAAAATTATCGAAAATAATTTTAAAATGATTCGAAATAGTATATAAGTATATAGGAGGTTAAACAATATTGATTACAGTAAATATTATTAATAAATCAGATTTACCTTTACCCAAATATGAAACAACTGGATCCTCAGGTATGGATCTAAAAGCATATATAGATAATAAAATTATAATACAACCATTTAAAAGGTCCTTAGTTCCAACTGGAATTCATATTGAACTTCCATTAGGGTATGAGGCTCAAGTTAGAGCAAGAAGTGGACTAGCTATTAAACATGGAGTTACCATTATCAATGGTATTGGAACAATAGATAGCGACTATAGAGGAGAGATCATGGTTCCATTAATAAACCTAGGCGAAAGAGAATTTCATGTGAATAATGGTGATAGAATTGCACAACTAATTATATGTGAATACAAAAAAATTATTTGGCTTGAAGCTAGTGATTTAGAATCAACAACTAGAAATGAAAATGGTTTTGGCTCAACAGGAATATAATTGTAATATTTTTCCCATTCCAAAATAAGATATTAAAAAGGATAAGCGGGGGGAAAAGTATTATGAAATTTAGTGAATTAGGTGGTAAGGAAATTTTAAATTTAACAGATGGATGTAGATTAGGCATCCTTGCTGAATCAGATTTATTGATTGATGAAAAAACTGGTAAAATAAAGGCCTTATTAGTTCCTGATATGAAAAGTCATTTTTCTATATTTGCAGATAGAGATTTTTTAGAAATTCCCTGGAGCTGTGTTAAAAAAATTGGAAATGACATGATAATAATTGAGTTAGAGGATTTCAAGTATAACAACAATTATTAATTATAATCAACAGTTGTTGATTATGTACATATACTACTCCTATATAACAATATCTTCTTTGACTATAAAAATTACTTGTCTAAAGATTTCAATAATCTTAATACTAAATTTTCCATAGACAAATAATTATATAGACTACTATCGTTTTTTATTGTATAGTAGCTATTTTTATGGCTAAAATAATACTATATATTTAAAAAATGTACTAGGAGTGTTGTAAATGGATAAAAAAGATAACAAAATTAAAATGCCACCTAAAAAACCAGAGATTACTCAACCTAACAAAACTAAGATAAAGATGAATGCTAATTCAAATTTAAAAAACATCAAAGAAATGGGAACTCAAAATATTCCTGATACTACAAACAGAATTCAATTTTTAACTATAATAGGTCATGTTGAAGGTCATAGCGTTTCTCCACCTCAACATAAATCTACTAAGTATGAGCATATAATTCCTCAGTTAATTGCTGTACAACAGAATAACTCAATAGAAGGCTTTTTAGTAATCCTTAATACCGTGGGTGGAGACGTAGAAGCTGGACTTGCCTTAGCTGAAATGATATCAAGTTTATCCAAACCAACAGTTTCTTTGGTATTAGGGGGAAGTCATAGTATTGGCGTTCCTTTAGCTACTTCCTGTGATTATTCTTTTATAGTTCCAACTGCAACTATGACCATACATCCAATAAGAATGAATGGTTTGGTAATAGGTGTGCCTCAAACATTTAAATATTTTGAAAAAATGCAGGAGAGAATACTTAGCTTTATAACTAGAACTTCTAAAATTTCTAGAGAAAAATTAGTTGTTTTAATGAATGAAACTGATGAGATAGCAAATGACATTGGAACTATTCTTATAGGGAAGGAAGCAGTTGACATTGGAATAATAGATGAAGTAGGTGGAGTGACTCAAGCATTAAATAAGTTAGAATACCTTATTACAAAAAACAAGGAAAAGCAAAGAATTTATAGCTAATAACTTATTTTTAAAAAATTATTTCTATGATATAATGTCCTTATAAAATAAAGTGTTAATAATTTTAACACTTTATTTTTTTGATAATCACAACATAGACTATAAATACAATAATTAGTTATTAGAATTCAAAAGGCACAGTTTCCTGTGCTTTTTCTAAGGAATAAAAGGGGGTCCAGTTAATGGGAAGAAAAAAAAACAAAAGTGAAAAGAATGAAAATCATAAAGAAATAAAAGGGTTGATAATTATTTCAATTGGTATCCTATGTATGTTTAGCCTATATACAAACTCAGTAGGTACCCTTGGAAAAGTAATCAAAAACATATCTATGGGCTTACTATCAAAACCTGCTTATGTTTTCCCATACCTAATAGTTGCATCGGGAATACTATCTCTTAATAATAATTTTAAAAAATATAGAGCAAAATTTCTATTAAGCTCTATTAGTATTTATTTTTGTTATATTATTATTTATGCATTGATTTATAGAAGCTATATACCTAATCAAATACTTACCATACCCTCGTTAAAGATAATGTATTTATTTGCTATTGATGGATTTGGTGGTGGAATCATTGGTAGTATATTTACCTCAGTTCTTTTATATATTTTCGGTGTAAAAGGAAGTTATATAGTCCTCGCAACATTTTTCTTGGTTACTATAATTTTAACAACAAACATAACTATATCTAAATTATTTATTACTATTTTCAAATCACTTAATCAATTATATATTTCAACTAAAAATAAGTTTAAAAATCTATTTTTAAATATAAAAATGAGAAAAGGAAGTAATGGATATACTGAGACCGATGATAATGGATATAAACAAGAGATTAATAAAGAAATTGTAGATGAAAAGATAAAAATCTTGGATTATACAAGTATTAAAGATGCCAAGATAAAAAAAGATAATAATAATGAAGTCAATGATATAGTTAAACATTCGCATAAAGCCAATGAAATTTCTAATAATAATAATGAAGATGTATTAAAAATGAACTCAAGTAATAATATAGCAAACTTTAAAATTCCTAGTATTAATATTTTAAATGCAAGTGAAAACAAAAACTCTAAAAATAGTAAAAAGGATATTCTTATAAAAGCCAAAATTTTAGAAGACACACTAAGTAATTTTGGAGTAGATGCAAAGGTAGTACAGATTAGCAAAGGTCCAACAATAACTAGATACGAATTACAACCAAGTCCTGGAGTAAAGGTAAGTAAAATCGTTAGCTTAACTGATGACATAGCTTTGAACTTAGCAGCTGAAAATATTAGAATTGAAGCTCCTATACCTGGAAAATCTGCAGTGGGTATAGAAATTCCAAATGAGCATTCTATAATTGTAACTCTCCGGGAGGTAATTGAAAGTAAGGTCTTTTATGAAAGTGATTCAAAGTTAACCTTTGCTTTAGGTAAAAATATTTCTGGTAACCCAATTGTAGCTGATTTAGCAAAAATGCCCCATATGTTAATTGCAGGTGCTACAGGCTCTGGTAAAAGTGTTTGTGTTAACACTCTAATTACTAGCATCCTTTTTAAATCCACTCCAGACGAAGTTAAATTTTTGCTAATTGATCCAAAGGTTGTAGAACTAAGCAACTATAATGGAATACCTCACTTATTGCTCCCTGTAGTTACAGATCCAAAAAAGGCTGCATCTGCATTGAATTGGGTAGTTCAAGAAATGACAAACCGATACAAGTTATTTGCACAAAATGGAGTCCGGGATATTGATAGTTATAATGAATTTTTTAAAAACTCTATCAATGAAAAACTCCCTAAATTGGTAGTTATTATTGATGAGTTAGCAGATTTAATGATAGTTGCACCTAATCAAGTTGAGGATGCAATCTGTAGATTAGCTCAAATGGCCCGTGCCGCAGGAATCCACTTAATAGTCGCTACACAAAGACCTTCTGTAGATGTTATCACAGGAGTAATTAAAGCTAACATACCATCTAGAATATCCTTTGCAGTATCTTCACAAATAGATTCAAGGACTATCCTTGACATGGGAGGAGCGGAAAAATTACTGGGTAGAGGAGATATGCTGTTTTATCCAGTTGGTTCATCAAAACCAGTTCGAGTTCAAGGTGCTTTTGTATCTGATTCAGAAGTAAAGGCAGTTGTAGATCATATGAAAAGCCAAGTTGATAATGTTACCTATGAGGAAGATATAATATCGGAAATAGAGAATCCTATACATGAAGAAGAAGTAGATGAATTACTTTCAGATGCTATAGACTTAGTTATAGATGTAGAGCAGGCTTCTATATCAATGCTCCAGCGCAAGTTTAGAATTGGATATAATAGAGCTGCAAGATTAGTTGATGAAATGGAAAAAAGAGGTATTGTAAGCGAACATCTTGGTAGTAAGCCTAGAAATGTTTTGATATCTAAAGAAGAGTTCCAAGATATTAAAGGGCAAACAAGTTGATTCACATTAAATATACCTATTAAATCTTTAATTTTAACTATAGATTAAGAGAGAAGTGGTGATTTTTTAAATGTTAAAACAAATTTCCGCAGATGATGCACTTGACTTAAAAGACTGTATTTTCATCGATGTAAGATCTCCTAAGGAATATTCTGAAGCTACAATTCCCAATTCTATAAACATACCTATTCTCACTGATGAAGAAAGAGAACTTGTTGGCACAGTACATAAAAATGACAGCAAAGCTGAGGCTAAGATTCTTGGTTTACGGTTTGCATCCAGCAAATTAGAAGATTTGTATAGAAAAATATTAGACTTAAATAATAGATATAAAAATATTGTTATATTTTGTTGGAGAGGTGGTATGAGAAGTACTTCCGTCTGCAACGTCCTTAATATAATGAATCTAAACACTGTATTCCAACTAGAAGGTGGTTATAAAAGTTATAGAAAAACTGTACATAACTTTATTGAAAATAATATTTCAAGATTTACCTTTGTTGTTCTTCATGGTTTAACTGGTGTTGGTAAAACAATCATCTTAAAAGAACTAGAGAAAATGGAAGTCCCTATAATTGATCTCGAAATGTTAGCCAATAATGCAGGTTCAGTTTTCGGAAATATTCTATATAGTTCTTTAACACCATCTCAAAAAAGACTTCGAATCAAAATTATTTATAAAATTATATTATAATAAAACAAAATTTGTAGTCGTTGAAAGCGAAAGTAAAAGAATTGGTAGTATTAATGTTCCACATACAGTAATTGAAGAAATGGAAAAGGGAATACATGTTTTGGTAGAAACCAGTTTGGACAATAGAATCTCTAATATCAATAATGACTATATTAATCAACAGCTAAATCAAGACTCTAATAATTTAGATGATGAAATTATTAAAGCCCTTTCACATTTAAAAAAACGTCTTGGAAGTGAGAACGTTGAGGCTCTTATATGTGAAGTCAAAGAACAAAATTATACTGAAGTAATTCGATTTCTTATTGAAAACTATTATGATCCTTTATACAAATATTCCATTGATAAAATTGACTTCTATGATTTAAAACTATATTATGATGATAGTTATGAAGCTGTAAAAATTATCTATGACTTTTTAAATGAAAAGTTTCACATTGGAAAGGAGTAATTTAATGAGCTTAAATGTTTATATGGAAACTCTAGGATGTTCAAAAAATCAAGTTGATTCTGAAATAATGCTAGGGGTACTAAAAGAATATAATTATTTGGTAACTAAGGATGAAAATGAAGC
>SWCB01006979.1_pt1 | contig 13926 bp, 12 predicted proteins | sample 4692901 | NCBI WGS metagenome assembly SWCB01 (sample SAMN10267276, study PRJNA491770) | bioreactor metagenome | isolation source: DHS bioreactor inoculated with subseafloor sediment | place: Japan: off Shimokita Peninsula | collected 2006-08 | reverse complement strand
GTGCATCCGTCAATCCTAGCTTGGCTGCCAACTCGAGTAATTCTTGCTTATATTGACCTAGCATTGATTCATCGTCAGTCATGATAGCAAGTTCAGCAAAATCCCCCAGCCCTTTTAAATGATCAACAGTTGCGTGAAATTTACCTATAAAATAGATGCTGCGGGTCTTCTGTAATTCCAAAACTAGGTTAAACCCCATCGTTAGCAACATGCTTTTTGCTTTATCGCTATCGGTAATATTTACCGCCTCACACCTATCGGCTTCAGGGCCTTTTACAATCCATAATTTAATACCAGATGGCTGCATATTACGAATACAAACACTCTTGTTTTGCTCTTTTAGCGGGCTGCCGCCTACAAAGTCAAAATAGCAATCATGTTCAAGGTTATCTTCCAACATAACCTCTGGATTCATGGCCTGTAAATATGATAAGAACTGTATTTTTGAGGTTAATTTGTATTTCAACTCTACTTCGTATTTGCCTTTAAAGTGCTCTGTCATGCTGCGATCCATTGAAAATAACATTAGTAATATAGCGTGATGATTATAGCGTGAAGTCTGATTTATAACGTGAAGCCTCACTTGAAAACACGATGTGGCATAGAAATATGATTAAAGCTATGTGGTGAATAGCTCTTTGTGTATGATCAACAATTTTATATTTAAAGGATTGAATAATGAAAGCCCTTATGGCTCTGTTTTTATTAGGCATCAGTTGTGTAAGCTATGCACAAACGTTTACATTTACAGCGATTCCTGATGAAGACGAAAGCCGATTGCGTGAACGCTTTGATAAAGTTGCCGCCTATTTAAGTGAAGAAACCGGCGTCGAAATTAAGTATATTCCAGTCAAGTCTTATGCTGCGGCAGTAACCGCCTTTAGAAACAACCAAGTACAATTAGCATGGTTTGGTGGTCTTTCTGGTGTGCACGCTCGCCAACTCGTACCCGGCTCTGAAGCGATAGCACAAGGATATGAAGATCAATTTTTTAAAACATACTTTATTGCGCATACTTCGACTGGATTAAAACAATCAGACGACTTCCCAGCTGATATAGCAGGAAAAACTTTCACTTTTGGTTCTAAAGGTTCGACATCGGGTCGTTTAATGCCAGAATATTACCTCCGTGAGTTTTTCAAAACATCACCTCAGAAAGTATTTAAACGTGTTGGTTTCTCTGGCGACCACAGCCGTACAATTGCCCAAGTACAATCTGGTGCTTATCTCGTTGGCGCAGTAAACTATAAAGTGTGGGAAAATGAACTGAAAGCTGGGAAAATAGATAGCAACAAAATCTCTATTATTTGGGAAACCCCTACTTATCCTGATTATCAGTGGACGATCAGAGGTGATGTTAACGAGCAATTTGGTGCCGACTTCAAACAAAAAGTTACACAAGCATTGCTTGAAATGAACGACCCAGAGCTATTAGCTAGCTTTCCTCGCCAAAGTTTCATTCCTGCCAGTAACAAAGATTTTGAACCCGTTGAAAATGTTGCACGTTCTATTGGTATTATAGATTAATGGCGCTATTAGAACTTAAAAATGCAGAACTGGGTTATGAACATAACCCCGTTCTTCACGATATATCGTTATCCATTGAAAGCGGTGAAAAAGTTGCACTTATTGGCCCTAGTGGTGCGGGTAAATCAACACTACTCAACCAATTACATTCTCTTATTTACGAAGAAACCGCCCTATGCCCGCAAAGCCATGGCCTAGTAGGGTCACTAAGTCTCTATAACAATATTTATATGGCGCGGTTAGAACAATTCAACGTATTCCAAAATGTATGGAACCTTATCAAACCTCAGCAATGGAACGAGGTAGCAGCAATTGCAGACACGTTAGGCTTACGCGATAAAATGAGAACATCTGTCGATAAGTTATCAGGTGGTCAACGCCAGCGTGTCGCAATTGGGCGGGCGTTATACCGGAATAAGCCTGTATTTATGGGTGATGAACCCGTCTCAAGCCTTGACCCGTTACAAGCGCAATCACTGCTTTCGCATATTTGTGAATCTCACCATACCCTTGTCGTCGCTATTCATGACAGACACCTAGCACTAAGCTGCTTCGACCGTATTATTGGTCTTAAAAAAGGTAAAGTTGAGTTTGATAAACCCACTAGCCAGCTTGATATTGCAGCACTGAATAGTCTATACCAATCATAATGAATAGCTCTGGTTATGCTCAGGGTAAACTGAGTTTCATCTTTGTTATTATCGCATTAGCATTAACGCTATCAGCCGATTTAGAAATCTCAACTATCGACCCATGGACAGAAATGGGTAGGATGTTTGTCGGTTTTATTACACCCGATTTCTTTGCAACCGAATATATCTTTGACGCGCTATTTTTTACGGTAAGCATCGCATTGCTAGGAGTTACATTTGGGGCTTTCTTTGGCTTTTTCCTTGCCTTGGTTTTTGAATACCGAATTGTACGGGTATTTTGTGCTTTCTTTCGTTCCATTCATGAATTGTTCTGGGCACTGATCTTTTTACAGCTGTTTGGATTAGACCCTCTAACAGCCTTGTGTGCTATATCGCTTCCTTATGCTTGCACATTTGCCAAAGTTTACGCCGAGATATTTGAACAAGCAGACACAACTCCAGCCAAAACCGTTTCCAAAAAAACAGATATTCTCAGTGTATTTGTTTATACAAAGCTTTCACTAGTTAAAAGCCATTTGATTAGCTATACCCGCTACCGTTTTGAATGTGCATTGCGTTCTAGCACCATACTCGGATTCGTTGGCATACCGACTTTAGGCTTTCATTTAGAAAGTGCGTTCAGCCAAGGGAATTATTCTCAAGCTGGTGCTTTGCTATTGCTATTCTACCTCTTAATTATCTCAATTAACGTCTGGTTAAAAGCAAAACTGCTACCCATTTATATGGCCGCTGCATGGTTTTATTTACCAGCATTCGGACAAGTTAATTGGAACAACTTCACTCGGTTCTTTGGTTCCGATATTTGGCCATCACCTCTGCGCTATGCAGAAAATATTGACCTAAATGTGATAAACGAAACCCTGCATTGGTATTGGTCATTATTAACCGGTGAAGTCTTTGAAGGTATCGTGAATACACTGATTCTGACACAGCTTGCACTGGTTACTACTGGCTTTATCGCACTGCTCGTATTCCCTTTAACCGTCAATTTCTTTGTTGGATTTACCGGTCGAATAATGGGTAAAGGAATCTTAGTTGTATTACGTTCGACCCCAGAAATGATCCTTGCGTTTATTTTCTTATTATTACTCGGCCCTTCAATGCTACCAGCCGTATTAGCGCTTGCCATTCATAACGGTGGATTAATTGGCTTTTTACTTGCTGAGCTCGCCAATACCCTGAAATTACGCCCAGACGCCCCACTCCAACACAACGGAATCAATAGTGGCAAAGTCATCAAAGGGCACGCAATTTCACTGTATTTCTATGAAGTACTACCCAGAATATACAGTGGCTTTCTCGCTTTTATATTCTATCGATGGGAAGTCATCATGCGGGAAACTGCAATATTAGGGGTCTTGGGGGTAACAACACTCGGCTTTTATATCGACTCAGCCTTTGAAGAAATGCGCTTCGACCGTGCGATATTTTACATAGTCATCACTGCATTACTCTGCATTGGCATTGATTCCTTTTCACGCCATATTCGTAAAAAACTAAACGTAAAAGCAGCGTAAAAGTTACGAGAAAAATGTAAGCGAACTCTTCTTAATAGCAAAGGGCGTAACCCGATAAGGTTACGCCACTACAGTATTGAGCCTACTTTATATAACTATGTACAAGATTCGTCTGGTACAAAGTTTATTCAGTTCAGTACACAATTAATCACTTAACCAATTACAACGCCCAAGCTTAGCAACGCCATTACCATCAAGCTCAGTATTCCAATTAGAGGGCCAATGAATTTAAGCCAAGATGAGTATGCTACACGACCAATAGCTAAGCCCCCCATTACCACGCCCGATGTTGGCGTTACTAAATTAGGTAAACCAGATGCTGACTGAAAAGCCGTTACAACAAGCTCGCGTCCAACCCCTGCAAAGTCAGCTAACGGTGCAAGTACTGGCATAGAAAGAACAGCCAGACCAGAAGATGACGGAACAACAAGACAAAGTACCGCTTCAATCCAATAAATCGCATTAATGAAGGCGATTTCATGTAAACCACCTAGAAGACCTTCAGCATAATTCAAAATAGTATGTGTGATATTGCCATTATCCATTACGACCACTAAACCGCGAGCAATGGCGATGATTAAGGCGACACCCAGTAAATCTCGTGCACCTTCAATGAAGCTATCGGTAATTTCAACTTCAGATAATCGGCCGACAAAACCGACAATGATACTTGCACCGATAAATAGCGCAGATAGTTCAGCCATCCACCAGCCTGCGATAGAAACACCCCACATCATGACGGCAAACGTTAAACCGAATATTGCTAATACGGCTTTACGAATACCAGTAAGCTCTGGCGCTTGTTGTTCTTTGCTGTGTAAAAAATGACGTTCATTGTCTTCTTTTTGATGAGCAACAAGTGACGCTGATGGGTCATGCTTTACCTTCGCGGCATAACGCATCACATAAACCACGCAAACGATCCAGCCTAATGCGAGAATAACGGCGCGTAAAACAATGCCTTCCATAAAATTAATTTCGGCCGCATTCGATGCAATAACCGTCGCAAATGGATTAATGGTTGAACCTAAGCAACCAATACCGGCTCCCACCATAATAATGGCAACACCGACGATACTGTCATAGCCCGCAGCAATCATTACTGGGATTAACAAAGCATAAAAAGGAATAGTTTCCTCCGCCATGCCATAAACAGTCCCACCCATTGCGAATAATCCCATAAGAATAGGAATCATCCACTTTTCACGTCCATCTAAACGCTTCATTGTGCCAGCAATACCTGCATCAATAGCACCGGTACGGGTCACAACAGCAAGAAATCCGCCAATTACCAATACAAAAAGTGCAACATCAACAGCACGAGCTGCATAGCTAGCTGGATCGTAAAAACCCTGAATCGGAGCCATCAATACTTCAACAATGCCCTGCGGATTAGCGGCAACGGTTTCAAATGAACCCACTAACGGTACCATTTTACCGAGGGTTTCATTCATCACCATTTGGTATTGCCCTGCCGGAATGATCCAAGTCAGCGCGGCCATTAAAACGGTTAAGATCATTAAAATTGTGTAGGCAGAGGGAAACTTAAATTTCGTCATTAGGATGTCCTTATTTAATGGGGCTCAGAGCCCCATATTGTGGGTGGTATTCCACCTTCTTATTTATGCAACAAAGTCCATGATTTCTTTTACTGACATGTCTGATAATCCCATTTTTTCTAAGGTGCGACCCTCTTTAAAATAGTCAGTGTCGTTATAGGCATTATCAATATGCAGACATGATGTCACGAGTGGTGTATTCACTCCTGTCAATTGTCCTAATTCGTAACAAGGCACTAAAAGATAAGCAGCATCTTCCGTGATATAACGGTTAGACGCTGAATTAGGGGCACTATTCAGTTTTCCATGTGTTTCTGATGTACGGTTCACTTCATACACATTTTCACATTCCATGGCATACAACGCATTCATAGCATCAAGCTCAGGGATTAATTCAAGTCCTAATGCTTTACCAATCTGAATACGCTCACTTTCCATTACTGCTGCCGCTTTCGCTGTTGAAATAGAACAGCAATCTTTGTAATAGTTAAACTGCCCATCAAAATTTTCAAGTAACCCCATACTCAAAGTTGTAAGTAGTGGATGCCCACCAAAGTTGATGTTCTCTAAACCAGCATTAATGACATTATCGAGTTTTTTTAATGGTAATGGCATCACAGGTTGCAATTTAGCGATAGCGTCATCTGTTTTAGAGGCAGGAAAAGCGGCAACAGGTAGAAACTCTTTCATTCCCAGAATTGCAAGCTCTGCAGGACCAACAATACGAGTCGCCCATGGAATTGAAATTGCATCCACAAAGGTGATGTCGAGATCACCATAACCCTGCTCTGCTTTAATACGATTAAGCACCAATGAACCATAATTACCCGGCATTAACATCACTATTTGACCGTCACGCAAATGCGGTAACATCTCAATGAATAACGGTTCTTGTGCAAATGAAGGAACAGGTAAAATCAGTAAATCAGAATACGCAACGGTTTCAGCCAAATCACGACTAATGGTATCAATGGCTTGGAAACCAGCATAAGCCAATGACACATCATTAAATGAACTTAATGCTTCAATACCACCACGTTGTTCGATATCAGTAAGCGGTTGATCAAAACCTATTGCCCCGTATAAACACACCTTCGCTCCATGTAATGAAAAGTGATACGCCGCGGTTAATCCTGCATTACCAGACCCAATGATAGAGACTCGATTGGACATCATTCTTCCTTATTTTTCTGTTTGTTTGATCTTGAAATCAGACTAAGAAATACAATGAATATTGACCAATGCTAAACCCTTTCAGTACTATGCAAAAATGTAATACTCTACAAACACAATAAGCATAAAGGCATGATAATTATGAAATTTAAAAGTAAATTGTTCTAATATACAACACAAGGTTAACTGTGATGTATCTCCGTATCATCATTGTTTAGATCACGCATAGAGCCAATTTTTAGGTAGATATTCATTTCATCGGCTAGCAACATAAACTGCTCTATGAACAACTCTGCATGGCGATGAATCGGCTTAAGGGCGGGATATAAAATATCGAATTCAAAAGGCAGTAAGAACGTAAGCGGACGCATTACAACATCACAATGCTCGCTCGCCATATGAGCCGTAAAGGGATCAGTAATGGCGATACCAACACCTTCACGTACCAATGCAGCAGCGGTACTCGCTAATGACACCTCAATATGCTCGATAGTCGATAAATTATAACGGCGTAATAACTGATCAATACGCCGCTGCGTAATGTCTTTCTCATGACGGATAAGTACCTGATCTGCAATATCATGGATATCGATCGACATTTTATTGGCTAAAGGTGATGATGCAGGTAACAAACACACGCATTCACTTTCTACTTTTTGTGCTTTAACACCCGCGAGCTGCTCATCAATAAATGCAAAACCAATATCCGTTGTTTGACTTTGTACCCGACGAACCACATCTTCAGAACGATACGTTTTAAAACCGACTTTCATCCGTGACGATTGCTTTAAAAATGTCGCTAAGATACGCGGAAGAAAAGCATTTGATAACAAGGGCATCGCGGCAATATTTAAGCTACCAAAACGATGCGCACGAATAGAATCAGCTGCGCTATCAAGGCCTGACACAGCTTCAAAGACTTTCGCGACTTCTAAGTAAAACGCCTCACCTTCGTCACTCAAGACTAACCGGTTACCCTTACGGATAAATAAATTAAAACCTAAGCGTTGTTCAAGCCCAGAAAGCAGGCGGCTTACAGCGGGTTGGCTTAAATTGAGTCGCTCTGCGGCGGCAGTCACCGTTTGGCATTCAATAACAGCTTTAAATGCATTTAATTGCGTTAATTTCATAAGAAGCGGGCTGTAATTTTTGGGTGACTAACGCTAACAGAACAAAGCTATAATTACATTGAAGCAATTAATAGATTTAGCTTATTTATTGATTTATTAGTACTGAAAGAACTCGTCATAACCTAACTTAAATTCAATGGCTGACGTATTCAGCTAAAGTCTAATAGTCAAGAATGGAAATAGTTGTATGATATACCCAAGCAGATTTAAGGATCTGAATTACAACACTTCAATAAGGACGATACTATGCTTGATGCTAACAATACCGCGCTCGTGATCATTGATGTTCAAGGCAAGTTGGCTCAAATAATGGCCGATAAAAGTGCCCTATTCAGTAGTTTAGAAACCATGGTTAAAGGAGCAGCTATTCTCGATCTACCCACTCTTTGGGTTGAGCAATTACCCGATAAGCTCGGTGGTACCATTACTGAAATTTCAGAGAACCTTCCTAATCAAGAACCCATTGTAAAAAATACATTCAGTGCATATCAAACGGCTGAATTTGTCTCCGCATTAGAAGCAACGGGGTGTAAAAATGTGCTTGTTGTTGGTATCGAAGCGCATATTTGTGTGTATCAAACCGTGATGAATTTATTAGATGCAGGTTATGGCGTAGAAGTGATTACTGATGCTGTATCGTCAAGAAATGTGCAAAATAAGACAATTGCATTAAACAAAATGCAGCAAGCAGGCGCACAGCTATCTTGTACTGAAATGGTGTTATTTGAATTACAAGCAGTGGCACAAGGTGAGCGATTCAAGCAGATATTGAAGATTATAAAGTAATGTTTTATTTCTTTATCTTGTTTATTGGATGTAATAATAAAACGAACGGTCCATTGTTAATATGAACCGTTCGTAAAGGCTCAGCTATCAAACCAGCGTATAACCTACAGCCGCTAGATATGATGAACATAGCATTAGGCACAATGCAAACGTCATAATACCTAAAAAAGGTTTACTCCGTGTTAGTAGCGGCATTAGCCATACACCTACACCCGCTAATAACACACCTAAACTCAATACCTGCGCAATAAATGGCCCTAGTTCATTGTGGCTATCTACACGTGCAGCAAGTTCACCCACTTGTGGCAACCCTGTTAGTAAGCAAATCACCGCAATCAAAGTACCTATAATTGGAAGGTAGCGATTTACCTCTTCAACTTTATGTTCAGCCCTCACCAATAAAGTATGGGCAAAAAGCGTTCCGCCGCATAATGTCGTGGCAATGAAATGACTGGCAATTAGCCATTGTTCAGTTCTAACAATTAAACCATGCGTTAGGTAAACCAAACCACTCACTAACGCAACAACCAGTAGCAGAATTCTAAATCGGTCAGATCCAAACAAGTTTTTTTCAGCAAACCAATACACATTGGCTAGTATAAAAAATACCGTTGCCATGAGTACTTCAGTGCCAAACGTATAGACTGAGTAAACTTGGTCTACCATTAAGCTTGCTTCACGTAATGTTAAAGCAACGAATAACAGAAGCCAAAACACAGGCATAGTTTTATGTACACGATCGCTTTGCCCAAAGCATAACTTTCCGCTAAGAATGACAAATGCCAACACAATAAAGGCGCCTATTGTTAATTGTGTTAACGCGCTAGATAAGAGAAACGGCCAATCAGACCAATACATGACACACCTCGTCATTGTGCAATAGGCAGATCATTACAATATACACATTAAGACTGCATACATTGAAAATGAGTACTAGAAATAAAGCCAAGCATTCTGCCTGATTATGATAAGAGATGCGAGAATAACACTCATGACCTTAAGACATGAGTGATCCCCCGTTAGGCTACAACATACTAATCAACTACATATCGGCTATTTATCTTTTACCGCGTGCGGTTTTATATCGGATGATAACGCTTGCCCTTTCATTGCAAACACTGCGAGCAGAAAAGCAATAACAGCAACAACAGCCATACCGGCATAAGTCATGCTAAAACCCTGCGCTAGTGCCTCTGGGTCAAAATGAGCAAGTGTGTTCTCGCTACCTTCTGCAACTACTACTGGCACTTGGCTATGGAATATAGTGGCACAAATCGCGACACCGATAGCGCCACCAAGTTCTCGCCCAAAGCCAAACAATGACATACCTATACCACGGTCTTCAGCTGGTAATACATTTTGCACAACAACACTTAATGCAGGCAAAGTAAGTCCTAAGCCAAGCCCTGCCGCCGCCAATGCCGCTGATAAATACAGGTCAAAGTGTAATAGCCATAACGCAATTGCCGAGAGTAAAAATCCGACAACAACAAAGCGCTTATAGTAGCCTTTTCTAGCAATTTGCTTACCACCAAAATAGGCACCTGTGGTGATGCTAAACATAAAGATCATCATCAACAGGCCACTGCCTGACGCTGTCATCCCTTTTTGCCATTGCATTTGAAGCGGAAGGTAAACCAATACTGCAAACATCAATAACTGGGAACATAAAATCAAAAGCACGCTAATAACATAGCCCGGTAACGATACCAATCTTACTGGTAAAATAGGATCTGCCGCTTTTCGTTCAACCCATACTAATAGCAGCATAACGGTAAATAACGCAATGCTGGCAATCGTTGCATCAAGGCTGGCTTCTGGTGATATTAATAACAGTAACAATGTGGTTGCTGTCATTAATAAACCTGCGCCCTTCCAATCAAACTTTGATGCGCGTTTAACACTTAGGTGCCTTAGGTTTTTGTTTATCATCCATACCGCAATAGCGCCTAATGGAATATTGATCCAGAAAATCCAACGCCATGATAACTGCTCAGAAAAATACCCTCCTAACAAAGGTCCGGCAATACTGGATACGGCATAAACGATTGAAATATAGCCTTGATATTTCCCTACTTCACGGGCAGGAATACTATCTGCGATCACTGTGAATGCTAAGGCAATCAACCCACCACCACCAATGCCTTGTAACACCCGTGAGGCAATTAACTGTGTTAAGTCTTGTGATAATGCACAAGCAACAGAGCCAAGAATAAACAGTAAAATACTGATGTTCAGCATTTTTACGCGTCCAAAAATATCACTTAATTTGCCATAAACAGGTAAAACAGCCGTCGCTGCAAGTAGATAAGCCGTAATTACCCATGTGAGTGCCTGCCCTGCATTTAATTCCGCCCCAATAATAGGCAAAGGCGTGGTAACAATACTTTTTTCTAATGAACCCAATGCAATAACAAGTGCTACGCTGGTAAAAATTGTTTTAGGTGACATACATTCCCCCATAACTAAAACGGAGCCTAAAATAAAACAAGTTTGCCGTTACGAAAACAGGATATAATGAACCTCATCATTTCATAAATGGGATCTTGAATGAAACTGGATGATTTAGACCTTTTCCTGACTGTCGTGAAAGCTGGAAGTTTCGCATCAGCCGCAAGACAAAGAGCCATCCCGACCAGCACGCTAAGCAGAAGGATACAACAACTTGAAACCGATACTGGCCGCAAGTTATTGGTTCGTCATGCAAAAGATATGAGTTTAACGAAAGATGGGCAGCTACTTGTTCAGCAATTTTCGACTGTATTTGATGATATTCACCTTCGACTTGAAAGCGTCGATAAAGAAAAGGAAGACTTTTCTGGCGTTATTGTTATTAATGCTCCCATTATTCCACTCAAGCACCAAATTGGTCCTTTAGCGTTAGAGTTTGCAAAGCTACATCCTAAAGTACAAATACGCTTCCAGTTAGGGAATCAAAATAATTACCACCTTCGCGGTGATATTGATATTGCCTTACGCTTTGGTCATCAGCCTGCTTCTGATTGGGTCGCAAAACGTTTGTCACATAACCCATCGGTAATATGTACGACCCCTGACTACCTAAATGATAAACCAGACCTAACCCACCCTAACCAATTAGTACGTTACGATCTGTTATCACCAAGCCCTCAGCAACGATGGGTGTTCAACCATATTAGTGGCGAAAGTGTAAAGTTCATTCCGAATGCACGCATTCAATCTGACGAGCTAGATACAATCCATCGTGCTGCCGTTGCAGGGTTGGGCATAGCACGTCTTCCTGAATGGTATACAAAAAAATCCTTTGAGAATGGCGAGTTGATTCAATTATTTCCTGACTGGCAAATGGAAGGATCTGACGTTGCACTGCTATATCCACAAAGAAAGCTACTGTCAGAACGCACTCAAGCACTGATTGACTTTATTTTTGAGCATTGGAAACCTTTTGAGTCACTATAGAAACAAACAAAGAGCTAACTACCATAATTGCTCGTTTAACATACGAAATGTGAGATTTTAGAACCAATACTTTGATATAAAGCTAAATATACACCTTTAAATCAACTCGTATTATTGACTACAGCGCCCTTTTTCATATATCTTATTTTCTATCGAGAATTAAGATTCAATCTTAACTCCAACAAATTTGAACGGGCGTGCTGTTGTAACAATGCAATCCCATCTTTAACTATAATTATGCGGAGTTCATCTTCAGCATATCTCTGCAACTGAGTGATTGCGTTTATTCACAATAACCAGAAAGCAGTTACTAAGCGGATAATAACGAGAGGCTTATGTTTGCACTAACGCATATTAATGTTTTTGATGGTCACACGACCCTTCTAGACCAAGCGATTATCATTGAACAAGACACTATAACGTCTATCGTTTCGATGAAAGATGCAAAATTACCTGCAAAAACGTTCAATGCTAATGGCTTATTAGCAACTGCTGGCTTTATTGATATCCAATTAAATGGTTGTGGCGGCGTATTGCTGAATACAGACATCAGAAAAGAAACACTTGATGTAATGAACGCAACCAACCTTAAAAGTGGCACGACGCAGTATTTACCAACTCTTATTACGAGCCAAGCTGAATCAATGAAGCAAGCTATTGATATGGTTGCAGATATTAATGAGCCAAGTAAAGAAGGCGTATTGGGTTTACACCTTGAAGGCCCCTTTATTAATAAAGCTAAAAAGGGAGCGCACCAAGAGCACTTAATTCGTGAACTTGATGAAATAACAGCGTACTACCTTGCTGATAATGCAGATAAAATTAGCGTAATCACACTTGCACCAGAAAATACATCACAGCACGTCATCGATATTTTGACACAGGCAGGTATTACAGTATCACTTGGTCATACTAACTCGACATATGAAGAGCTTGCTGAAAAAAATGGCATCACAATGGCAACGCATTTGTATAATGCGATGACGCCGCTTGGCTCACGTGAACCAGGTACCGTCGGTTATATTTTCGATAAAAAGCCACATGCTGGCATCATTGTTGATGGTATTCACTCTTCATACGCTTCTGTTCGCATTGCCCACCAACTGATGGGTGAAAAGCTGTTTATGGTAACAGATGCTGTTAATCCAGCAGGCACAGACTTAACCGAATACGACATGGCTGGAACAACGGCTTACGTAACTGATGGAAAGTGCCATTATGCCGACGGTACTATCGCAGGTGCTGCAATTACCATGATTGAAGGTGTAAGAAACCTTATTGATCAGGTTGGCCTTACGCGTGATGAAGCATTGCGTATGGCTAGCCTCTACCCAGCAAAAGCATTAAAACTTGACCACGAATATGGTCAGTTAAAAGCAGGTTATAAAGCGAATATCACATTGCTAACTGATGATAATCAGGTGCAGCATGTTATTCAAATGGGCAAACAACACGACTTTACTGCTCGCTAATCTCACGACGAGATACACGCAAATACAAAAAAGGGGCTGATAATTAATCAGCCCCTTTTCTATGGAATATTTTTATAACTAATTATGCTGCCTGAGTTTCCAATGCATTCATTTTAGCAGTACGATTCATTTGGAATTCACGAAGCGTGAAATACAAGTAAGTCGCAACAATCGAGAAGAATAAGTACGATAAAGAAAATACAAACGGTGAATTGATCAAGTTTGCTTCAAGGCTCCACATCACACCTACCACTGTCACGCCCATTTTCGCAACCACTCCCATTAAAAGAAGTAAAGCCGCTAATTGAGGATAACGTGTCGAGCGAAAAGCTAACCAGTAACCTGTGCCTACAGCGACTGCTGCAATTCCAAAGCCGACCATAAATGAGTGGAAATGCTCGCCTGAAAGTACACCAGCTACAATTGATAAAAGTAGAATAAAACCAAATTTCATAACAACCTCACTAATAGAAAGCGTCCCTTCAAGATAAAACCGCGTTGACAGGGGTATTTTCCCACTTTCTGATTTATTTTCATACTAAGACATATGATGGTCGTTACCCTTAATTACTTAATTTTTCACAATTTTACATCTTGTAACATTGCAACCACCTGCAATATGGACACTTAAGCAAAACTTGTTAATCAGTTGTTAAGCGGCATGTGAATTG
>SWCB01013877.1_pt1 | contig 14051 bp, 16 predicted proteins | sample 4692901 | NCBI WGS metagenome assembly SWCB01 (sample SAMN10267276, study PRJNA491770) | bioreactor metagenome | isolation source: DHS bioreactor inoculated with subseafloor sediment | place: Japan: off Shimokita Peninsula | collected 2006-08 | reverse complement strand
CTAAGAGGAAGACATGTTCAGATTTTGATCATCATACTATTAGTCATCGCATTAGCATTTACATCAACTGCCGCGGTCGCTTATTGGAATGATGTCAATACAAACTCCAATGTCATCATTGAGTTTGGAGGCGAACAAGCAAATCTTCAAATTGTTGAAGTCGGAGATGAATTTACTGGACGGCTAGTGCCTGAAGGAAAAGCATTCTTCATCGGTCAATATGAAGAAGCAAGTTTTACTTATTCAATATCAGTTGATAAAGAATTAGTAAAAAGTGTGAATTTGATTGTGGAAGCTTCTAGTATATTGATTGGTGGTTCTAGCGATTACGCTCATTTAGTTGAAATTACGATTAACGGCACTCAAGACTTGCATATTAATGAATTATTTAATTCAGCAGTCGAAGTCGTTGTAGTGGTAAAACTTATTGAACCTCTTGATGAAAGCGAAGTAGATGATCCTGAGGATGCAAATGTGGAAGATTCGGTTGCTGCGTTTGAAGCCATAAAGGGTCAGGATTTAAGTTTCACGTTAAGTTTTAGTGTAGAACCGAAAGAAGAAGTTAGTGAATAAAAAATAAAAATTAAAAAATAATTTTAAAATTAAAGGAGAAATTTATTATGAAACAAAGAAAATTAGTTATTGGTTTATTAGTTATTTTAGCAGTTGCAGTTAGTGGATTTACATTTGCATTTTGGGCAGGATCATTATCAGGTGATGATGCTGTTGAATCAAATACAGTTACAATTGGTACTGGTGAAGCTGTTACTACTGAAGTAACATTAGGTGCGTCACAAGATACAGGTGTATTAGTACCAGCAGGTAGAGCAGATGATAGTGTTGAAGGTACTGCAGTTGAAGTTGTAGTATTTAGTTTTGTTGTTGATTGGAACGACACAGTAAGCAATGATTCATTTGATGGTGACTTAGGAAGTATTGGTGTTGTTGTAGATAATATCCAAATTAATGGTTCAACAACTAATGCAGGTTTAGTTAACACTCTTGTTGGTGGAGCTACTGAAGTTGAGTTAAATGGTGCAACAGCTACAGTTACTGTAACAGTTACTTTAACAGAACCAGCAGATCAAGCTACTTATAATGCAGTTGCAGGTCAACCTATTACTTTTGATGTAACAATTACTGTTACTCCATAATTAATTGAACGAGATAATATAGTTTAATTTAAGATGCGGCTCTTTTTGAGTCGCTTTTATACCTAAAACCAAGGAGGTGATACCATGAAAAAATGTCATAAATCTATTATATCAACATTACTACTTGTAATGCTTTTCATGTTGTCACTAACTACAAATGACACATTTACTTTTTGGGCAAGCTCAATATCTAATGCTCAAGATAGTTCATCATCTAATGTTAATGTAGGTACTTGGACATTTGGTCCATACTCACCTGATGGTATCTCTTACTATGACTCACAAACAGCATATACAACTGGAGATATAATTTGGTTTAATGGACAAATTTGGGAATATAATGGTTCATACACATTAGATAATGAGCCATCCATTCAAAATAACTGGACTGTATATAATGATTTAAACTGGTATCCAGAAATCTCTTATTATACAGGTGATGTTATTTTATATAATGAAAATATTTATGTGGCTAAATGGCAAAACACAAATCAAAATCCAGAAACAACAGGTATCAATGGACCTTGGGAAAACCAAAACACTGATACTCTAAGTTGGGTAACTGGACAACCTTCACAGTTAAACGATATCGTTTACTATGATGGTACAATTTGGGTTTATAAGGGCTATTACACAACATCAGAACCAGGATCGCAAAATGACTGGCAAGTCAAAGGTGATTTAACTTATTCACCAAACTTTGTATATGCTAATGGAGACATTGTTTTATACAATGGATCATATTATATTACAAATAATGGTGGTTGGGCAACAGGATCAACACCAGGAACCAATGGTGCTTGGACAGTACTAACTGTACCAACATTCAATGGTTCAGTGCCTAACAATACTGAATACACATTGTATAATGGTATATTCTATGATGCATTACAAAAAATAACAGGTGGAAAGAGAAATATTGTTCCAGGCTCTGCAGCATCTAAAGGTGTATGGCAAGCCATAAATACTCAACAATGGCAACAATATAACACTTATGCAAATGGTGATTTAGTGATGTATCAAGGTAATGTTTATGAACTAGCTAATAGTGCTAATTCATCTGATATTCCAGGAACAACTCAAAATAGTTGGAATGGTATGGCAACCATTTACTATAATGCATTAAATACATATACTCTTGGTGAATACGTAGTTTATAATAGCGAAGTATATGTCGTTGTCAATGAAACAAATGCAAATCAAGGTGCTCCAGGAACAATTCAAAATGCTTGGAATAGGTTAACTGGGTATGATTGGTACAACTATAATGTATATCAATCAGGCGATGTGGTATTCTATAATGATGCAGTTTATCAAGCTTCACAGCAAACACTTAACGAAGCGCCGGATATAACCCCAAGTTCATGGAGTTTATACGAAAATTAATAAAAAAAGCCAGCATGAACACAAAAAATGCTGGCTTTATCATAAAAACTTTAAAAAATATGATATAATGACATCAATAATTACTATGAATATAGGGATGGGTCATATATGAATCATAAAACAAAATCTATTATAAAAGATGTAGCTTTTTGGTCAATGTTTGTATTGTTAGGATTAATAGTTTTATTCATTTTGATGGAAGCTTTTATACCTAAACAAACCATAAATGTTTTTCAAGTAAAAACATATATCGCAAAATATGACACGATGGAACCAACGATTAAACCTAATGACCTTGTATTTATTAACAAAGTTAATGCAAGTAAATTAGAAGAAGGAGATTTAATCACCTTTGAAGCAGATATTAACTATGATGGTGATACAGAAATGGTCACTTATTATGTTGATAGTATCACTGAAGTTGATACTGATACTTACAGAGTATCTGTTATTGCTGAAGGTGCAACTGTTCCCTTTGGAGTTATTCTATCTGATCGTATTGTTGGCGGCTATGCTTTTAGAATCCCTGTTTTAGGAAGCATTATTGAGTTCATCAAAAGTCCATTTGGTATTGGTGTTATTGTCATAAACGGATTAATTATAACAGGCATAGTCATCATTGTGAAACATGGACAAAAAGATGAAGACAAAAAAGAGGTAAGCAATGAAGGTTAGTGCATTTAGGATGTGGAATCTTGAATGAATTATTATCAACTGAAGATTTATTATTATATTTAAATCATGAATCTCAAACAATTGTTGTTGAAAATCAAAAAAAACATATAAATCCCAAAAAACTAAAAAAAATAATATTCGGAAGCATTGTTATCCTAGCAGTGCTTCATTTAGTGTTTATGGCTTTACCGATGATATCCAAAGATTTTACAAAAGATGTTTTCGGATATAGGTATGTGATTGCAATTAGCAAAGATCAAGAAATTGATGAAGACTTAGTTGGAGAAGTTGTTAGACTAAAAACAATAGATAAAGAAGCTTTAAGTCCTGGTGATCGCGTTCTAGTTTTTGGACTTTATGGTAATAGCTATTACTGGGAAGTTGAAGTTTTAGATAACGATACAACAGACCAAGAAGTAGAAGCAACCTTTGATGATGTCATTAGAAATCGGTATACTTATGATGAGATTGAAGGGATATATACAGATCAAGCGAATATAGTTGGTGTATTTTATTACACTGCGTCAACACCTAGAGGATACATCACAATGATTATCTTACACGCATTAATTATTTATATTCTACATTATGTGATGTTTAAAGATAAAGATAAAATATTAAAGGATCAAAAAAATGAAAAATAAAAAAACAACCCAAACCATTAAAACAGTTTTATTTTATTTAATAACTTTATTTTTACTTGCATATGTCTCTGTTAGTCTATTCTTACCAGAAAAAGTCATTGATGTCTTTGGTTTTCAACTCACAACAATATCAAGAGCAACTGAATCTATGGTTCCAACCATTGAACCAGGTGACATCATCATGTTAAAAGATGTAGATGAAGAAGATATTGAAGAAAATGATATCATTTCCTTTTATAATTATGCAAGAGGGCAAAACAGTCAAGGACAAGAAGTATGGATTAAAATAAGAATTGTCCATAGATTAATTGAAATTGATGATGAAACTGGAGCTTATATCACTCAAGGTGATAATAATAATAGTATAGATACAATTTATGATGAAAATGGAAATATCACTGAACTCACTTACGATCAAGTGATTGGTGAATATGTATTTAGAGTTCCTATCATTGGAACGATTGTTTCTGGATTAAGAAATCCAGTACTGGTTGGACTACTAATCGTTAACATAACTATCATCGTTGTTATCGTTAAGCTAGTGAAGAAAAAAGATGAACCAAAAAATGAAGGTGAACATAATGACTTGGGATGATTTAATTCAAAGTGAATTAGAAAAACCATATTTTAAAGACTTAGTTTCGTTTGTAAAACAAGAAGATATGAATCATGTAGTCCTACCACCTAAAGATAAAAGGTTATCTTGTTTTAAATTAACACCTTATGAACATGTAAAAGTTGTGATTATCGGACAAGATCCATATCATAACTTAAATCAAGCTCATGGGTTGGCTTTTAGTGTGGAAAATAACGACTTTCCACCAAGCTTAAAAAACATTTATAAAGAACTAGTTTTTGATTTGAATGTTACTTATCCTAAAACAGGTAACTTAACTCATTGGGCAAAACAAGGTGTTTTACTACTTAACACATGTTTGACAGTTAGGATTCACGAACCTTTATCGCATCAAAAAAAAGGATGGGAAATTTTTACTTTAGAAGTTGTTAAAAAAGTCAATGAAAAAAAAGATCCTGTTGTTTTTATTCTATGGGGAAATCATGCAAAAAGCTTTATGAAGTATATTGACCAAACAAAACATAAAGTGATTACATCAGCACATCCATCACCACTGTCAGCATCTAGAGGATTTTTTGGATCAAAGCCATTTTCAAAAACGAATCAATTTTTAGAAGAACAAGGTATAAAGCCAATTGATTGGCATTTAAAATAAATCAATATACAAAGCACATTTATTGTTGTATAATGAACATACAGAGTAATTAGAAAGCGTTAAGTGTCTAATCATGGGATGTCGGATTAGAACGAACACATTTGTGGCGGTTTTCTAATGCGTCCGCTGTAAGTGATTATGGTGGACCTCTAGCATAAGGAGGTCTTTTTTCATGAAAAAAAGTAGAGAATTACAAAAGTTAGTTTTAGCATCATCGCTTGTTGCAATCTCAATTGTAATTGATATTTTCTTCAAGCAAATCTTAAGTTTTAATAATTTCGGTGTACCGTTTTACGCGATTCCAATTATATATGGATCTATTGTTTTAGGACCCATCTATGGTTTAATCATGGGGTATGTTTCTGATTTAGTTGGATTTGTCGCTTTTCCTAATGGTGCATATGCATTCATTTTTGCACTTGGTGCGATGTTGTGGGGATTTTTACCTGGACTGTTCTTGTATAGAAAGTATGATCGTATAAAACTAGTGTTTGTTTTATTTTTAACACACATTTTAGTCACTATCGCAAATACGATTGGTTTACTAACATTTTTATCAAGAGAAACAGCGCTAGCAAGTTTAACCGTTAGGTTAACTATGATTCCAATTAATGTTGTAATTATCACTTTATTGGTACATGCACTCCAAACAAAACTTAATCCAGTGTTAATTGATATGCAGATTAAAAGAACAAAGGAAACAATAACATAAAAACGATGAACAAGGCTAAAAAACCTTGTTCATTTTTTTATTTATAAGTAGTTTTCATGTATAATAGAAGTGGTGATGAAATGGTAAAAATAGTAGGTGCTGGATTAGCAGGCGTTGAAGCTGCTTACTTTCTAGCCAATCAAAATATTAAAGTAAAATTATATGAAATGAGACCAAAAAAAATGACTCCTGCACATCAGACAGGACATTTTGCAGAATTGGTATGTTCGAATTCATTAAGATCAAATGATGAACTGAATGCTGTTGGCTTACTTAAAAGAGAAATGCAATCTTTCAACTCGTTAGTGATTGAGGCGGCTTATTACGCACAAGTACCTGCAGGATCTAGTTTGGCTGTAGATCGTGACATGTTTTCCGGTTATATAGAAGACAAAATTAATAATCATCCATATATTGAAGTCATTAGAGATGAAGTTAAAGATATTGATGTAGATGCGTATACAATCGTTGCAGCAGGACCACTTGCTAGTGATAGTCTTTTCGACAAAATAAAAAGTTTAGTCCATCAAGGTCATTTACATTTTTTTGATGCGATTGCACCGATTATCGATGCATCTTCGATTGATATGAATACATGCTATTTAAAATCAAGATATGATAAAGGCGAAGCTGCTTATATAAATTGTCCAATGAGTAAAGCAGAGTATGAAAGATTTTATCAAGCCTTAACTACTGCAGATTTAGTCGAACATAAAGGATTTGAAAATAATGTATTTGAAGGGTGTATGCCTGTTGAAGTCATGGCTTCTAGAGGCGAACAAACACTATTATATGGACCTTTAAAACCTGTTGGATTAGAAGTTGAAGGTAAGGATAAACCATATGCTGTGATTCAACTTAGACAAGATGACTATAGTAAATCAATGTATAACATTGTTGGATTTCAAACACATTTAACTTGGCCAGCACAAAAGAAAGTGATAAGCCTAATCCCTGGATTAGAAAATGCTAAGATTATTAGATATGGTGTGATGCACAGGAACACTTATTTGGAAAGTCCAAATATATTAAATCCAGCATTTCAATCTAAAGCATATCCAAAACTCTTTTTTGCAGGACAAATATCTGGAGTTGAGGGTTATGTAGAATCAGCAGCATCTGGACTTAATGCTGCAATTCAAATGGCGTCACTCATTAAAAACGATAAGATAGTTCCGCTTCCTAAAGAAACCATGATGGGTGCGATGGCGTATTATATATCAACGCCTAATAAATCGTTTGTGCCTATGAATGCTAATTTAGGACTATTTCCTGAACTTGGATATAAACATAAGAAAAAAGAAAGAAAAATGCTATATAGAGATCGTTCTTTAGAAGCACTTAAAGCCTTTAAGGAGGAAAATGATTGGATTATTTAGATGATTTTTTAAATGACTTGCAGACACAAAAAAACTATTCAGAACATACCATCAAAGGGTATCAAAGAGATATCCTTGATTTTCATGCGTTTATCACTCATGAAGAATTAGCAGAATCATTAATTGATGCTACACGTGAACGTCTTGCAAGACATTTTATCGCACATCTAGATAGTTTAGATTTAACAGCAAAAACGATTTCTAGGAAGATTTCCGCTTTAAGAACTTTTTATGGATATTTGATGAAGAACCATCTCATAGATATCAATATTTTTGAGCATGTAGAAACACCCAAAATTCCTAAAAAATTGCCTAAAATCATTGAAGATGATGAAATGGAAATGATATTTAAATCTATTGACAGATATCAACCTTTAGGATTTAGAAACTATGTCATGTTAGATTTACTATTTAGCTCTGGATTAAGAGCATCTGAACTTATCAATATGACGATTAAAGATTTGATGCTTGATCAGGAACAAATCTTAATTCATGGCAAAGGATCTAAAGATCGTTACGTACCCCTTCATAAAAAGTTAGTTGAGGATCTAAAACACTATCTAACTTATATCCGTCCAATCTTGTTATCAAAAGGAAAAGATACACACACTTTATACGTATTCATTAATTATAAAGGTGGACATTTGACGGTAAGAGGATTGCAAATCATATTAAAATCTATCATACAAAAATCGGGTGAGACATTTAAGATTCATCCCCATATGCTTAGACATGCGTTTGCAACAACCCTTTTAAATCATGGTGCTGATCTTCGCGTTGTTCAAGAACTATTAGGACACGCACATTTAAAATCAACTCAAGTATATACACATGTATCAAGTGAAACTATCAAAGAAAAATACAAAGTCACACACCCAAGGATGATTAAAAAATGAGAGAACTAGGACCTATAATCATCGAAGAAGGTATTTTACAAAAACCTCAGAAGTTTAGAAAAACCATTAGAGCAATCATTTTAAATGAAGATAACCAAGTACTCATGTTATATTCAAAAAGATTTAATGATTATACATTTCCTGGTGGTGGACTTAAAGCAAATGAAAATGAAGAAAAAGCTTTAAAAAGAGAATTAAAAGAAGAAATTGGAGCTTCACAGATAAAGATTAATGAACCTTTGGGTTTTATCAATGAAATTAAATATGGTCTTTTTACAAATGAATCAATATATTTACAAACATCTTATTATTATTTTGTTGATGTTGAAGAAATCGGATATACGAAACTAGAAAAAAGAGAAATTTTTGATGATATTAAACCTGTCTTTATCGATATTGATGCATGTATCATCCATAACCAAAATGTGATGAATGATAAAAAGCATCAAGCTTATGGTTTAAAGACAGTATTAAAAAGAGAAGAAATAATCTTAAAAAACATAAAGGAGAATATACATGAGAAAATTTGAAATTGTTAAAGCATATCAAGACGTTGAAGTATTAGTCCCACAAAGACAAACCAAACACAGTGCAGGATATGATCTTGCAAGCATTGAAGATGTAGAAATCCAACCAGGAGAAATCAAAATGATTCCAACTGGATTAAAAGTTTTACTTCCTGATAATGAAGCATTACTCATTTTCCCTAGATCATCATTAGGTATCAAAAAAGGATTAATGATGAGTAATAGTGTTGGAGTTATCGATTCAGACTATTATAACAATGAAAATAACGAAGGGCATATTATGGTTCCTTTATATAACTTTTCAACCAAAAAAGTAACCGTATCTAAGGGAGAAAGAGTTGCACAAGGTATCTTTATCAATTATCTTCAAACGATTGATGATGACCCAAATCATACGGTTAGACTCGGTGGTTTTGGAAGTAGCGACAAAAAACAATAAAAAATAAAGCAATAACTTGAAAAAACACTATAAATATGATATATTTAATAAGGCTATTAAAATACACATGTATGATGTTAAACACTCAAGTGCCTTTAATAAATTAAAGGTGGGTGTCTAAAAAGTCATGCAGAGGAAAAAACAAATGGAGGAATGAATTTTATGGCAGTAGTTTCAATGAAACAATTATTAGAGTCAGGCGTACACTTTGGACATGCGACACGTCGCTGGAATCCTAAAATGGCACCATACATCTTTACGTCAAGAAATGGTATTTATATCATTGACTTAAAGAGAACAGCTGAAGAGATTGAGATTGCGTATAAAGCGTTATACGACATCGTTGCTGACGGTGGTAAAGTACTATTTATTGGTACAAAAAAACAAGCTCAAGAATCAGTAAAAGAAGAAGCAATTCGCACTGGTCAATTCTATGTTGATCAAAGATGGTTAGGTGGAACACTTACTAACTTTAAAACCATCCGTCGTCGTATTAAGAGATTACACGACCTTTATAAGATGGAAGAAGACGGTGTATTTGAAAAATTACCTAAAAAAGAAGTTTTACAACTTAAAAATGAACGTGCTAAGTTAGAAAAATTCTTAGGCGGTATCAAAGATATGAAGAAAGTTCCAGAAGCAATCTTCATTATTGATCCAAGAAAAGAAAGAAATGCAATTTTAGAAGCACGTAAATTAGGTATCAAAGTATTCGGTATTGTTGATACAAACTGTGATCCAGATGATGTAGATTACATTATCCCTGCAAACGATGATGCAATTCGTGCAGTTAAGTTAATTACATGGGTTATGGGAAATGCAGTTATCGAAGCACAAGGTGGAGCTGTTGAAAAATTCGAAGAAGAAACAGTTCAAGAAGCTTCAAGAAGAGATTATAACAATGATCAAAAAGAAGCTAAACCAAGACGTGAAGCTAAACCTCAACCAAAACCTCAACCTAAAGTAAAAGAAGTTGAAGAAGACGAAGAAGAAGTCGAAGAAGATGATGTTGAAGATAACGATTTAACACAAGAAGACTTAGAATCAATGACAGTTGCTGAACTTCGTGCCTTAGCTAAAGACCGTGGCATTACTGGTTATTCAACCCTTAAAAAAGCAGAACTTATTGATGTACTAAAATAATGCGATAAGGGGATTTCTATCCCCTTATTTTTTACAAAAAAAGCAAAAAAACAATAAAAATATATATATGAAAAATCAAGGAGGCATATCATGGTTATAACAGCTCAAATGGTAAAAGAATTAAGAGAAAGAACTGGCGCAGGCATGTTAGATTGCAAAAAAGCGTTAGAAAAAAATGATGGAGATATCGAAAAAGCTATAGATTTCTTAAGAGAAAAAGGAATGGCGCAAGCAGCTAAAAAAGCTGGAAGAATTGCTGCAGAAGGTTTATGCAGTATCGAAGTAAATGGTAATGAAGCAGTAATTTTTGAATTAAATTCAGAAACAGATTTCGTTGCTAAAAACAAACAATTCTTAGATTTATTAGATAAAGTAGGAAACACAATTTTAAATTCAAATGCAACAAACACTGAAGAAGCTTTAAAAGTTGAAGCGAATGGTGTAACTGTAGAACAAATGTTAATTGATGCAACAGCAACAATCGGAGAAAAAATTTCTCTTCGCCGTGTATCTAGAGTTGTTAAAGAAGACGCTCAAGCATTTGGGGCTTACAAACACATGGGTGGACGTATTGCAGTATTAGCGGTATTAGCTAAGCAAGACGACGAAGTTGCTAAAGATATCGCTATGCATATTGCTGCACAAAATCCAAAATATTTAAACCGCAATGAAGTTGATCAAGAAACATTAGAACATGAAAAACATGTATTAACTCAACAAGCACTTCAAGAAGGCAAACCAGCGAATATCGTTGAAAAAATGGTTGTTGGCCGTTTAAATAAATTCTTACAAGATATTTGCTTAGTAGATCAACCATTTGTTAAAGATACAGATCAAAAAGTGAGTCAATACTTAAAATCTAACCAAAATGAAGTTTTATCATTCATTAGATTAGAAGTTGGCGAAGGTATCGAAAAGAAAGAAGAAGATTTCGCAGCAGAAGTAGCAGCACAAGTTCGTAAATAAATAAAAAAGGGGCGTGGCATGATGTACCAAAGAGTCATTCTGAAATTAAGTGGAGAAGCTTTAAAAGGCGATGGAACTTATGGCATACATCCGATTACTGTTAAGAAAATCGCAACAGAAATCAAAGAGATTTATAAGTTGGGTGTACAGGTCGGCATTGTTGTAGGCGCTGGTAACCTGTGGCGTGGTAAAACTGGTGAAGAACTAGGCATGGACCGCGCACAAGCAGATTACATGGGCATGCTTGGTACAATCATGAATGGTCTTGCATTGCAAGATGCCTTAGAATCATTAGATGTACCAACAAGAGTGATGACTGTTTTACCAGTCAGTGCTGTAGCTGAACCTTATATTAGAAGAAAAGCAATCAGACATTTTGAAAAAGGTAGAGTATTGGTTTTCTCTGGAGGTACTGGCTCACCATTTTTCTCAACAGATACTGCAGCAGCACTCCGTGCAGCTGAAGTTAATGCGGATGTCATATTAATGGCAAAAAATGGTGTTGAAGGTGTCTATGATAAAGACCCTAGAAAATTTGACGATGCTCAAATGTTTAAACAAATTTCACAAAGAGAATTGTTAAAACAAAAATTAGAAGTTATGGATCAAACCGCTGCATCTATATGCACTGAAAATAAACTCGATATACTTGTATTTAACATGAATGAACACGGCAATATGAAAAAAGCTGTTATGCAAGAATCTATCGGAACATTAGTTAAATGGGAGGAATAAAGCATGAATCATGAACAAGCAGATATGATTTTAATGGAATTAGAAGATCATATGGAAAAATCTTTACACGTCTTAGTGAAGGATTTTGCACAAGTGAGAACAGGTAGAGCAAATCCAGCATTACTTGATCATATTATGATTGATTACTATGGTGCACAAAGTCCTGTTAGACAAATCTCATCTGTTTCAGTTGTTGAAGGTAATCAATTATACATTAAACCTTATGACAAATCAGCATTAAAACAAATTGAAACAGCAATTTATGCATCAGATTTAGGGCTCAATCCTATGAATGATGGTATGGGTATTAGATTAATCTTACCTCAACCAACTGAAGAACGTAGACGTGAACTTGTTAAAGAAGTTGAAAAACTTGCAGAGCATGCAAGAATTAGCGTTAGAAATATTCGTCGTGATGGTAATGACCATATGAAAAAATTAGGTTTACCTGAAGATGATGAAAAAGGATACTTAGGAGATGTACAAGAATTAACAGATAAGTACATCAAGAAAGTTGATCAAGAGTTAAAGAGCAAAACTGATGAGCTTATGAAAATATAAAAGGCTATATGCCTTTTTATTTTTGAATGTGTGAAAATAATGAATATGTTTCATTTATAAAATAAATGAGTTATAATAAATAAAGGTGATAGATATTGAATAAGATAAATATACCTCAGCATGTCGCTATTATTTTAGATGGTAATGGAAGATGGGCAAAAAAAAGAGGACAATCAAGATCATTTGGTCATTATATGGGTGGAAGAAATCTTTTTAGTGTTGCAAAACACGCGAAAGATTTTGGGATTAGAAAATTATCTGTTTACGCTTTTAGTACAGAAAATTGGAAGAGACCCGAAGAAGAAGTCAATTATTTAATGACAAAACCTATTGAAATGTACCATGAAAATAAACATAAAATTGGTGAAATCGATTATAAAGTTATTTTTTCTGGAAGAAGAGACAGATTTAGTAAAGAGTTACTAGAAGTCATCGATGACATTGAAAAACAAACAAAAGCAAATGAAGGCTTTACATTAAATATTTGTGTTGATTACGGTAGTTATGATGAAATACTAACAGCAATCAATAAAGTCAATAAACCAGTGACCAAAGAAACTTTTGAACAAGCACTTATGGTTAAAGAGCCAGTAGATTTACTCATTAGAACCAGTGGTGAAATGAGAATATCAAATTTCTTGTTATGGCAAATTGCATATGCTGAATTTTATTTTACAAAAGTTCACTGGCCAGCATTTAATAAAAAACAATTAGAAAAAGCGATCAAATCATATCAAAATAGAAATCGTCGCTTTGGAGGCTTGAAATGAAAAAAAGATTATTAACAGGCATTATCCTGTCACTTATTTTAATACCAATCGTTAGCTTTGAAATCTTTTTAGCAGTATTTCAAGTTTTTATGATTTTATTTGTTATCATTTCATCTACAGAAATGATTCGTATGTATGAAACAGAAAAGAAATTTCAATGGTTACCAAAAATAGGCATTGTCCTTTTAACATTAGGAACATTCTTTAGTGTTGGTGGAGTCTTAGGAAATTTAGAGTATAATCCTTTAGAAGCTAATGGATTATTAAGCATTACTATTCCTTTAATCACATTGGTTCTCTTTAGTTTTTTAGTTTTATTTAAAGAGTTTAATGGTTTAGATGTTGGTAAAGCATTAACCATTGTTAATTATGTTGGTTTAGGTGCCGCTTCCATTGTAATCCTTAGATTTTTAGGTGTTAGATTTATCGTTTATCTATTATTAATCACATCATCAACTGATGTATTCGCATATCTTTTTGGTATGAAATATGGAAAACATAAATTAGCGCCACATATCAGTCCTAAGAAATCATGGGAAGGTGCAATCGCAGGAACTGTGTTTGCGACCATCATCGCATCTTCATTCGCATTATTTTATGGATATTTCTTCCAAGCAGGTACATATTTAGGTGACCTTGTGAATTCAGGTGGACAATTAACACTACTAGATAATTTCTCATCATTAGGAGAAAGAACACCATTATGGGTTCAAGCTTTAGTCTTAGTTCCAATCACGATGATTGCTTCAATCTTTGCTCAAATTGGTGACTTGGTAGCTTCAAGATTAAAAAGAACATATCATATTAAAGATTTCGGAAATATCTTACCGGG
>SWCB01004613.1_pt1 | contig 14061 bp, 20 predicted proteins | sample 4692901 | NCBI WGS metagenome assembly SWCB01 (sample SAMN10267276, study PRJNA491770) | bioreactor metagenome | isolation source: DHS bioreactor inoculated with subseafloor sediment | place: Japan: off Shimokita Peninsula | collected 2006-08 | reverse complement strand
TAGAGCTGAAAATCGTTCATATGCTGAAGCTATTTTTATCTATGACAACCAGAATGATTCATTAAAAATGTTAGATTCAAGTGTGAATGCTAATATTTTCTTTGAAGGTTCTAACGGGCGTCCAAGTGCAATAAATGGTAATAACCAAGTTGTTGGTTGGGTTGATTCTGAAACCGTCAACCAGATTGATGGTCGTGAACGTCGTCAACGAGCATTTACTTATATTGCTGGTGATACAGCGATTGCTGGCTCTCCGTTGACTGCTGGTGGGTCTTGGATGATCAACGATCTTACATATGGTGATGAATCAAATCAGACAGTAAAGAATAATAACCAATACAGGATTACGCAAGCGACTGATATTAACGATGCGGGTGTTATATCTGCAACAGCGTTTATGTGTGATGGTGGTTATGATTCGTTCAGCAATGAAGCTCAATGTGGGGGCGGTGGTGCTGGTAAAGAAAGAGTCGTTGCCGTTAAACTTGTGCCAATTCCGGACGGTACTGTTGACGTACGTCCAGAAGAATCAGGAACGATAAAACGTTCTGGTGCTTCTTTTGGCATGTTTGCTTTGACACTGCTAGGTCTATTTGGTTTCAGAAGAAGAAAATAAATTTTTGTCATAATTATTTATTTTTCACTAAGGCTCACAATTTGTGAGCCTTAGTTGTTTCTAAGGTTGAAAAAATAGTAAAGATCGCTAATTCTTATATTAGGAGTCACCAAAACTCCATCATTACGAAACTGTGGTGAAACAATATAAATAAGGTTGAGGACGAACTATGAAGAGACAAAAGCGGGATCGATTAGAACGTGCGCAAGCTCGCGGGTATCAAGCTGGCTTGAATGGCCGTTCTAATGAAGTGTGTCCGTACCAAGGTGTGGACGCCCGTACTAATTGGCTTGGTGGTTGGCGAGACGCAAGAGAGGAACTGCAAACAGGTCTCTATAAATAAATATCCCTCCCTCATAGAAAGAACCCTTATTTAGCCCCATAGGAGAAGGGGTTTTTTATTGCCTAATATTTACTAAGTTTCACTATATATGGCTTTAAAATCAAAGGATTAAATTGATTCTAGTGTGATGATTTGTGTTGGGTAAAGGTGCCGCCGCTGTAGTTACGGGGTAACTAAGTTTGTTGTTTACTGAATAACAGACAGAAAAAAGGCCGCATAATAGCAGCCTTTTTTGTACTTGTAAGTGAACCCAAAGGGGATGACTTAGAAGTTTGTAGTGTCAGAGAATAGACCTACTTTTAAATCTTTAGCAACGTAGATTTCTTTACCGTCTACCAATACACGGCCGTCAGCAACGCCCATGATAAGCTTACGGTTAATAACACGCTTAAGCTGAATGTCGTACGTTACTTTCTTTGCTGTTGGTAGAATTTGACCTGTGAATTTAACTTCACCTACACCAAGAGCACGACCTTTGCCTTCGCCACCTTGCCAGCCAAGGAAGAAGCCAACTAGCTGCCACATTGCATCTAAGCCAAGACAACCAGGCATTACAGGGTCACCTTTAAAGTGACAATCGAAAAACCATAGGTCAGGGTTAATGTCTAATTCCGCATGAATGAAGCCTTTACCGTGCTCGCCACCTTCGCTTGAAATTTCAATCACGCGATCGATCATCAGCATATTGTCAGAAGGTAAAGAAGGGAAAGCTGGACCATAAAGTTCACCTTTACCACATGCTACTAATTCATCGTATTCAAAAGATTGTTGGCGTTTCATCAGATTCTTACTGCTCCAAGAAAGTATGAGAGCAATTTAGCGTACACGTGTACGCTAAACAACTCGGATCAGTGCTGGCCAAACCAGTTGCGGATAATAGATAACCAACTGACATCATTAGGCTCTTCACCATGATGGAAGGCATCTATTCGCATTGCAATTCTCGCAAGAATTGTATCACTGTCGTCTTCTTCGCCTCTTAGTGCTTTTCCCATAATTAGCGGAACAGCCTCGTCGACGTTTTCAACAGCCCAAATATGAAATTGTCCCGATTTTATTGCTTCGAGGACATCTTCATTTAAGCATAAATGACTTAAGTTTGTTTTCGGTAATATGACACCTTGAGTGCCTGTTAGGCCACGGTGAACACAAACCTTATAGAAACCTTCAATCTTCTCGTTAATACCGCCTACTGCTTGTACACGACCGAATTGGTCTACTGCACCTGTAATGGCAATTTGTTGATTGATTGGCTGCAGCGCTAATGCTGAAACAAGTGTACATAGCTCAGCTAACGATGCACTGTCTCCATCGACTTCGCAGTATGACTGTTCGAATACAATAGAGGCAGAGAAGGGTAATGCTTGATCTAAGTCTAGCGCGGCACTCACAAAAGCCTGCATTATCATCATGCCTTTAGCGTGAATATTACCACCAAGGTCTGCTTTACGCTCAACATCAGAGATATCACCATCACCAAAGTGTACAACACAAGAGATACGTGCGGGTTCTCCGTAAGAGACAGGGTGACCTTGTACATCGATAACGGTTAAAGCATTCACTTGGCCAATTTGTTCGCCTTTACAATCAATAACCACTTGACCGTGATGAATATCTTCAATAGCACGTTCAGGTAAGTATGACTCGCGGAAATGGCGCGCTTTTAACGAAGACTTTAAATTTTCAGCAGTAATCGTGTGCCCGTCAGCTTCAATAGCCGCTTCAGAAATTAACCCTTGGTGCCAAATAGGACAAAGCGGAACACGCGTTTGATCTTCAGCATGGCGAGCGCCCGTTGCTAATAACACATTAATCGCGTCAGTATCGGCAAGATCGGGTAAATCCGCTTTGTTAATAATGGCTTTTACGTAAGCAAGATAGGAAGGAAGACTTTGCTCTGAAATAAGTAAGTCTTGCTCAAATTCACTGTACATCGAAAAACCGGACGTAAAATCGGGTTCACCATTATCAAATTCACCCATTAAATACCGATCGCCCATCACGACAAGCTTCAGATTCAGCTTTTCAGGCACCGGCAGTGGGTAAAGTGTTTTATTAGAGGCAGCTTGCCATTCTAGCTCACCATTCATTAAGACGCTTTTTAATCGCGGCCACAATGCAGGGTTACTTAAAATACTCGTAACAGAAAGCACAAGGTAGCCATTGTTCGCTTGATGAACAAGGCCATGCTTAACTTGAGCTTTCGAAATTTTCCCATCTTCAGAAGGGGGATAAACCGCACCAAAAAGGCTTAGCTCAGTCACATTTTCGCCAGCAATAATAACAGTTGATCCAGCATTCTGATTTTTGTTATTGATTTGCTCCTCAGAATCAACCTGCTGTGATTTTTTTTTCTTGTTCTCTACGTCATATTTAGCGAGAAGCTCAATCACGTAATCGCGATAGACTTTGTTGTCAGGCGCGGTAATACGAAGAACACGAGGTTGCAGTTCAATTGCGGTGAAGCGGCGGACGGCGTCACTAAGACGGTCTTGCAAAGTACCTACAGGGGCAGGTTGAAGATTCTCATAATCTTCCATGATTGTTTGGTACTTCGAGTAATCTGGGATCATTGTACGCCAGGATTCTTCATGCATAGACTTGTGCTTTCTTTCGTTACTGTGAAAAGGACTGCAGTATAAAGGAATCAATGCCCTCATAATAGTTAGATATGCAGGATATTGAGTTTGTGAGAAAACAAACAGTTAATATCGTGATGTAATTGAGCTTTTATCTAGAATCAGTTACGCTGTCACTGTTTGTTTTGGACTTTTGAGAATTATCCCCTTTTATGAAATATCAGCAACTTGAAAACCTCGAAGCCGGTTGGAAATGGACTTACTTGGTCAAAAAATGGAAAGAAGGAGAGGCAATCACCTGTCATATCGATTCGAGTGAAGCCGAAGCTGCTATTCAATCTTTACTTACCATTGAACACGAACCGACAAAAGTGATTGAGTGGATTGATAAGCATATGTCTCCTGAGCTTGAAAATAAGCTGAAACAAGCTATTCGAGCAAAACGCAAGCGTCATTTCAATGCGGAGCAGGTACATACGCGTAAGAAATCGATCGATCTTGACTATCGTGTATGGGAAAAGTTAGCAGAGAAGTCACAAGAACTGGGTTCTACGTTATCAGATACGATTGAATACTTGTTGAGTGAGAGCAATCGTACAGAGACAGTCACTAAGACGGTTTCAGACATCCGTAAAGATTTATCAGATCTATTAGATTGAGAGTGATCTATTTGTAGTGAATATTAGATTCGTTACAGTAAAATTTTCAAACTGATATAGGCTTATAATAAAACGTACAAAAAGGAATCATTGAATGGAATATGTCATCATACTTGCCGTTGCCGTCATTTTTCTTGTTTTTAAAGACCGTCCTGTAATGACGATGAAGTTCAAAGACGGTGAACTGACGCATTCAAAAGGGGATATTCCCCATGGTTTTTTGGTCGGCTGTAAAGAGATAGCGCATAAGCAGCCGTTCTCTGGTCAAATTAAAGTCTACAAGAATCGCTTTACAACAAAGATTACCTTTTCTAAGACCGTGCCAAGTAAGGTAAAGCAACGTATACACAATGTGTTCCCGCATACTGGTACGAATAAGAAACAAGGTCGACGCGCCTAATCTTTACCTTTTTAAAATGTAGTTATCTGATAACGGCTTCTAATGAGGCCGTTTTTGTATCCGCTTAATATGGAAATGCTTATCTTATGATTCAACCTCATGCCTTTCGATTAACTCAAGGGGACGATTTAAAAGCCTCTGTTTTAGCCTATGTGAAGGCGAATAGCATTAAAGCAGGCTCACTATTATCTTGTGCGGGATGTTTAACGACAGCGCGTATACGCCTTGCTGATGAGTCTAAATCATTAACGCTTGATGGGCCTTTAGAAATCCTAACACTTTCTGGCACATTAACGGCTGGTCATGTTCACCTTCATATTTCTGTTGCAGATAAAGAAGGCAGGGTATTTGGTGGTCATTTAATGGATGGGAATCTAGTGTCTTACACTGCTGAGATTTGTTTATTGAGTTTTACTGAGCAACACTTTTCTCGTGAATACGATGCAGCAACGGGTTTTGATGAGCTGGTGGTTGATAATAATACCAAATTCATCTAAAAGTGGGTTTCTATGCTTTGATTAAACCTATTTATACAAAGTAGAAACCCAAAATAGTAATACCATTCTGGATAAGTAAATGGTCAGATACTTGTCTAGATGGTATAGCAACCGTGTTTAATATAAAAAGAAAAATGGGTTAGTTGATTGCGCCGAAAAGCGCTCGCTGGCTTTCAATATAGTTGGTTAATTTCTCTTTTAATTGTTTCAATTCATCTTCTGCTTTTATCCGTGATTCCATTTCAGCTTCAAGCTGCTTACCAAGATCAACGGCAAGGTAACCGCCTTGTATAAGCGCTTTTGTTGTAACGTTACTTTTAGTTAATTTTTTTAAATCTTCGATCATATAATAATGCTGATCTAGATCTCGAATCGTAATAGCCATTAATACTCCTTGTTAAGGGGGCATTTTACCTTATTATTATTTACATTTCTTCGAATGATTGCATTTCTCCTGGGGATAATAATTTACCATACTCACTTTTGATTGCATTACTTGAAATGAATGTGCTTTGAGATTCCTACATCATCATGCTTTTTTCTTTATATTGTAACGATCGGCTTGATAATTAAAGCCACATCACTACACTCTGATAGCTTATACCCAAGTCACCTTAAGATGTTCGTTTCAGCAAGAATTTTGCATCTTGAGGTGACTTGGGTATATAAATATAATGATTATTATTAATAGCCGAAAGCGGTAGGATTGTCTTTTGAATGTAAATGGAAATGCGCTAAGAGAACGGCTTTTAGCTAAACGTAGTGAAGAGTCAGTGCCTGGTATACGCGGTATATGTATGATTAACCATGGTAGTAGTATTACGATTAGTATAAAAACCCCGCTAGGACGCTTGTTTCAATGCGAAACGACATTCATTGGATCTAATGGTACCGATTATTTTATTTTGGCTTTACCAGAAGTCAGCCCACATGATTTAGATGATTATTTTTGTGAAGGGTACTGGGTATCGATTAAGGCAATTTCCGACCGTGGCGAAGGGGCGATAGTCAGATTCAAAACTCAAATGGATAATATTATTCAAAAACCCGAGCGAATGATCACGCTCAGAATTCCACAAATTATAGGGTTAACACAGCTTCGTAGCGAGGCGCGTTATGAAGTGAAATTACAAGGTCATGTCTCAATTTCTAATCGCCTTTTGCTGGTGGAATTTAAAGATCTGTCACCAAAAGGGTGCTGCTTCGTTTACGGTGCGAATGGTCCTTCATTTGATACCGATAATAAAATAACCATTGTTGTGAAACACCCAGTAACAGGACAAAATTACCGCCTTACTGGTGTAGTACGTAGTGCGCAAAAAATGAGTGGATTAAATAATTGTGGTGTTCTATTTGATAACGACGGGCAAGATATAACGAAACAGTTATTAGCACAGCTAATATTTGATGGCTCTCGGTTGTCATTTAAAGCTTAATGATTGTTGTATTAACGATTTCAATTAAATAGAGTCATTCAACATTGGCATTACAAGTTACGTCGTCACGCTAATCGTTATTTATGTCGCTAAAGATTGGCCACTAACGCACTATAACTTTATGTTTTTAAGTGATTTATACAGCTTCGTTATATATCACCACAAATTTACCCATAGCTCGGGAAAAGAAAGGGTTCATTATAGTGCGTGACGCTGTAACAATTAATTTATGCGCCACTTGTACCAATAAGAACACTATTCAAATGAATTAGTTTTCCATTTTTAGCGACAAAAACACCCCTTTGATCAGAAATCAAAAAAGCATCGCTCTTATTCACATTCTTTATATAGAAACTACGTACTGTAAAACTTTGATGTTTTTCTGCACCGTCTTGCTCTGTTGCATATAGATAGTAATGCGAGCCAAAACGCAGGAAGAAACCAAAAAACTGCTTCGATATAATTATAGCGTCTTTAGTGTCTTTACCGATAAATTGCATTTTCATACGCCCGTGATTATAAGTAATCTTAAGCGTTTCTTTTCCATAGCCATCATATTGACTAGAAAAACGGTATGAACTCTTAGTTAATAAGGCTGATGCTAAACCGAACAAAACAATGAATAATAGGGCAAGTACAACTCCCGTTATTATTTTTCCAGCTAACTTATTCATTGTTGCAATCACCTTGATCTATCTTTGCTGTAAAATCTACAATACTCATATCATTGAAACCGATAATTTGAAAAGATGAGCAAAGGCCACCAAGTGGATACACTATCAATTCTGACATATCGCTGGGAATACTATTAACAGATAACGATATGCGCTCTGGAATATCTACACCATCGTATAAAGTACTTATCCCATTCACGCTGGTATGTTCGACAAACAAAAAATACTTACTGAAAACAACTAACGTGAGTAGAAAAAAAACAATGGAAACAAAATGGTTTTTAACAAAAAGAAGAGTCGTTGATTTTACGTTTATCTTTTCATGCTCTGTAAAGTGGGCTGTTTGTTCAATGTTCAATGGTAATACTGTTTCAGGTAAGGGGTCGATACCTTTTAAGGGAAACTTAGGTGCATGTAATGGCACATCATTTTCTTGTAGACGTATTGAGTAACCTTTTTTAGGTTCGGTAACGATAATATTATCATCACCGATTATCGCAAATGCATTACGTATATTTTTAATCGCAACAGTTAAAGAGCTATGCGTAACGACTTTTCCTGGCCAACAACACTTAAGTAAATGCTCTCTACAAATCGTAACACCATGATTAGAGGATAATAATGCAACAATAAGCACTTCAGACTTTGATAATTTAATCGATTGTTGATCGGTTGTACGAGTAACAGTTTGAGTCAAAGTATCAATATAATAATTACCGATTGTAGAATGTGAGGCCAAAGGTTGCTCATTGAACATTGTTTTTAACTCATCGACAGGTATAAAAAAACAGGCTTGAATGAACAAACCTGAAAGCAGCGATATTTTACCTTATTGGTATTAGAACAATCAATAAAGCGTTATAAGTTCATTTTGAACCCTAGGTGCATTACCTTTACAGTCGCTAAACCAGATTTTACAGCTTCAAGGTTCATGGCCATCTCTTTTGCTGCTTTCTCATCTTTCGCTAATACCGCAATAGAATAAATAGGTCTTAACTTTTCACTGTTGGCGGAATTCTTATCTTCTATTTTTTGAACATTCAGATAGGAAGATGTCACTTTACCACTGGTATTCCAGTCAACAACTTGCTGTAAATCTTTACCTAAAATTTGGTCTACAACGTAGGGAGAATGTGCATCTGTCCACTCTAATTCAATCGCATAGTTTTCTTGAACCAGTTCTGTATTTAGCCACTTGTTCCCAAGATCTCTAGCATCGACAATTGTGACTAAGTCTTTTTTAGAAAAGGGAAGTTGGCTAATTATACTCTTTACCGACTCTTCATTATCAGCTTCAATAACGAAACGAATCATAGGGAACTCTTTATCACCGACAACACTTTTACGAACAAATACATCGTGAATAATACCGGCATCTATTAGTTGAGAAAAAGCACTTTTTTGCTCAGTCATCGTCTCAAATATCTGCTGAGAATCTTCTGTTTTCCACTCGGTACTCACACCGTAGGCTGCACTATTGGCAGACATAGCGTTAACTAGTAATAAAGGGGCTGCAATTAATCTTATTATCGTTTTAGCTTTCATCGTATATCCTTCTTTAACATTATGATTCAGCAATCGTGAGATATTTAATTACGAATGACTTCATACAAGGCGGGATAATTTTTCACACCATCAAGTTCTAGTGCTGGAATTACTTTTTGCATGTTTGAAATAGCACGTTGAAAATCTTCTGTAGATTCCCATTTAGCAATATTGATCAAGAAGAAAGTACTATTAGGCTGTAATGATTTATGCAGTTGAGTTGAAACATACCCAGGTTGAGTCTGAAGAAAATCACGGGCTTTCTCCCAATGCTCAATGGTTGCCTTTTCATGTACCGTTGGTACTTCAAAAGGGTTAATTAAAGTAACATCTTGGGCGAAAACAGGTGAAGAGCAGAGTAGTGATAGGCTTAATAATTGTATTTTCATTTATTTCTTCCTTATCGGCTCGTTTATTTAATTAGAGGGTGAGCCAAGAAGAAATCTACCAGAGTCAGCGTTTATAAGAAGCCTTGAATCATTTAATTCATGTGAATTAATAATAATAAAATGAGAAGGCAATACTAAGATCACCTTTTCAACAGTTTCTAATATCAGAACGTGTAACGCATACCCACTTGGTAGTTCATCTCACGTATATTTTGTACTTGACCAAATGTATTCGCGCCTAATGCTCGGTGAGCAAAGTTTGCCTCTAGACCTATATTTTTCGTAATACGAATAGTATTTGCTAATCGTAATTCATACATTTTTTCGTCATAATCGGCCATTCTGATTGCTGGTTCAATTTGCCAAGCATCTAGAACATTGAATTTTGCACCGAGTTCTACTGTAAGTGCATTGTCTTTTGCTCCAACATAGCCATTCATGCTTGAGATACTAATATCAGCTTGATGCACAAATTTATTGATGTCGAATTGAACATCAATTTCATCAACACCGACAAGACCATATAATGAAAAACTGTCGGTGAAAGGATGAAAATAGCCTAATCCAGCAGTAGTCTGTGTTATCGACAAGCTGTCTTTAGATGTAGAGTCATGACGAACTTCAGCAAAGAAATTATTATAAAAATTCCAACTACCACGCAAGTAATACCCAGTAGTGTAGTCGTAACTTTTACCTAAGGCTGTAGGAATATATTCATCAAAAGATGATAACTGGAACCCGCCAGATATGAAATCATAACCAGAATTCGCACTAGTGTTGAAAGAGGTTGCTGTAAGAATAACAGCAAGTAGTGGTGTGTATTTTTTAACATTTAATACAAGCATGGTTCAACTCCTAATTATTAGGGAGCGAACCATAGATTAAAGTGTTTATTTACGATACATCACGAAGTATTAATTCATATTAAAGAGTAACTTAAAATATTAAATTCATCTATAAACAATGGCTTACATTATTGTAGTTCATATTGTTCAAACGAAAAAAACAAGCAATAGGTGACACCGTCACTGCTTGTCATGAGGATATAAGAAAATAAAAGGGGATTAAATGTATACAGATTGTTGGTAAAAAGGGCAATCATCAGTGTGAATTGCCCTTCATCTGTTCTTACTTATCTTCAGAAGTGTAGCTTGAATATGAACAGTAATAGCAGCCATTAGATTGTGGATATATTTCTTTTGCGGCATTTAATGCAGTACTGCATGCTGTGTGGTACCCAAGAGGATCACAGTTTTTTACACCAGGGCTGTGAGTACATGTTGCTGTGTGAACTTCATGATCGCCATTATCTTGCGCTTTCTTATCAACATAAAACAAACTCATAATCACCTCTGACAATTAATGTTCAATCGGATTCTTGAATAACCACATTACTCCTATCCAATTATAGGTGATAGCTAAGAATACAAATAGTTAGATGAGCGTCACTAGTTGTTCTGTACCTATACCCAAGGGAAGTGATTCAACTCACGCTAAAGATTCCCATCAAACCCTAAGGGTTACGGTGTCACTTTGTCGGGCGGTATTTCGTGCTTTAATTTGTTATATCGCAATCATTCATCGATATTGTTTGGCAGCACAATTATATTTCGAATACAGTTTATTTAACGCTTTTTTCTGCTTTCGGTATTCTTTTTTCTTCTTTTTATTACCCATTGAATATTTTTTATCTATATCTTTAATTTTCGTTACTAGCCCTGAACACGGTAGATTTTTGTACTGCTTAATATATTGATCTACAGTTTTAGCATTTAAAGGAAAACAAAATAATAACGCTGCGAGTAAAATCCATTTCATAATAATTTATCTTTTCTACGAATATAATTAGCGTATCAAGCATTAATGAATGAATAGACGGTGGCATAGAATAAATAGAGAGACAGCATGTATTTAAGCGTAGATAAATAGTCATTACATTTTAATTTGAATAGAAATCTCACACCATCAGCATGCGTCATGATACAAATACCAATGATAGTGCGATGTATCTACAGCGTACAGCGGGTATTCAGCGAATGTTATTGCAAAAGCGTGAATACAGTAGAAAGGTAAAGTGTGGGAAAATGGATGGGCATAAGCAGCAAAATGAGTAAAAACTTATTGAATATCTTGGTGCTGGGTGTAACGTAAGTTGAGTGGCTTACTGTATTTAAAGGAGCGTTGCATGATTGATACTCTGATCTCGGCAATTGAAAATAGACAAGAAATCAAATTCACATACAGTGGTTCCCCCCGTATTGCTCAACCAGCAGCTGTTGGTGAATCTTCAAAGGGAAGTTTAGTTCTTAGATGTTATCAAACACAAGGTGAACATGTTACTCCAGGAGAAGAATGGGATTTGTGTAGCATTTCAGATATAGAAGAACTTGAGATTACAACAGATACCTTTTTAGTCGACCCACCTGATTACAAACGTGGTGATAGAAATCTTAGGCGAATCTATGCTCAACTATAATATACCAAGCCCGCAATAGCGGGCTTGGTTCTAAATAAAGGGTAGGGAAGTTACCAATATATTTTCTTTTCTATTGTCCGCAGTAATTCATCATCAGTCATGGTTAGCAATATCTCATTGCGCTTAATGAAACTTTATTCTGGACGGGAATTGTCTTCAATTGATGATAATTGAAGGCAGTGACGAATGGCTAAAGGGGAGTTAATAAAACCAAGCGGTTGGGGGCTTACACCTGACAGGATAATTACGGGAAACGCATTGATTGAAATTGGAGCTGAAGGGGATAGGGAATATATGTCTAAAATAATCAGAACAGCAAGACAATTAAAAGAGCTGCCTAAGAACCGAAGAGGTAGTTAATTAGTAGCTCTAGTTTTTCTAACAGTCAGCAGGGTGTTGGCTGTTAGTGTATATAGCCTTGTTAAGTAGCTATTCGAATACAGGTACACCTAAGCTTTTAAGCAACTTAATAACACCATTACTACCAAGATTTGAAACAACACCATATAAGCTCGGTATCATTACACTAGGAAAACGCCCTTGGACATCTGCTAAATGCTGCTGCGGTACATATACAGGCTGAAAGCGAGAACAAATAGCATGAACATGACCTGTTTCAGAGGACATTATTGGTCCACCACTATTGCCATAATTAAGAGCTTTGTCTAGTACGTAATGTTTTGGTGGGCCACCAATCATAACCATTTCTGTAATATCTAAATCAGAAGAAATTATTGCTGAAGTCACTCGCGGGCTTAAAGACATATTACCAACAATTGATTCACCTACTTTTTGTGTGGTAGCACTTGAAAGTGGGTATCCAAAAGAATAAACAGGTCCCCCCATTTCTAGAGGTCGAGCTGAAACCTCTACGAAAGGAAAACCTGTTTGACCTTTAAGCCATTCTTTATTTGAGTTTTTATCAAAGTCAACTTTCAATAGAGCTAAATCATACTCAGGTAATACATGGCCAACAGTGACGTATTGACACATACCGTTACTTCTCTCTTTCATCAACCAACAACTGTCAATGTCACCCCTAATATTACCTTCTGGATTACCATCTTCAGTTATCACGTGTGCTGCAGTGATAAACCACCCATCAGTCGATACAAAAAAGCCGGTACCTGTTGGTGTAGGCATATCATGATTTTGCTTATTGGGAAGTTGAACACTAAAGGTTGCACTACGTGTTCTTGCCAGCGTATTTCTTATCATTTTCCGACCTCCTTGTTTTGACGAGTCAATTAAAACTTAATGTTGTATTTAACGATCTAAAAACGTACATCTCGCAGCTGCAATTAACATTAGTAGTAACAACACAACCAATCAACAAGTTTCATCAATTAAAAATGTTTGCTAAACCTTTCCCCCGCATTACTAAACGAGGGGTTAGATTACGTAAAGAAAACAGTGATGAATGAAGCTACGACACCACCAGAAATAGCAGCAAAGAATAAAGTAGATAACTCAATAACCTTACTAACTTGACTGTTGTAATTAATTAATATCTCTTTAAATGAATGAGTAGGGTACGCATTCATGTTTTTTATTTTATTGCTTATTCTATCATTAAAGAATTTGAAATCATGTAATTCATCATTACTTTTTTAATGAGACTTTTCCATAAAATCCTTTTCAGTAAATACGATGTTTTCAAATAAAATAATATCGGTTAAAAGGGTTCTTACTCTTCTTGGTGAAACTGGTAAAGAATACCACTTCCTTGATTCATAAGAGTCATCCATTAGTAACTTGTATATATCAGATTGAATCACAGCCCAGTTGGCGTGCATCTCAAGGGAACATTTATTAAGGTAATAGAATTTTGAAAGTTCCTCATAAAATTCAATGAGTAAAAATTTATAATCGCTGGTTATATCCTCGTAATTATTCATATTGAAAGTGAAATTATATTCATAATTATCATTCTCACCCCTTACAGGGATACAAGTGTACGCATCACCACTATCATTGATTACTGGTGACAATGTAAATATATCATTATTAGAATATATCCGAGATTCCTCATTAACAAAAATCTTGCCATTAAACTCATTAAATATATTAGCAAGCAAGTTATGAATTCTTGTGGTTACACCTGAAAACTTTAAATCTTGTTCATAACCTCTTGAAATAAATAAAAGGATCACCTCAACACCGTTCATTATATTAATGTTATAATCAATGTTGTCAATAGTTAAAATAAAGTCAGCTGAAAACTCAGGTTCAATGTAATTAAATGAATCAAAAGAATGACGACAATCATAATTATTGTCTAAAAAGGGTTTTTCAAAATACTCTTTTAATTCATACTCATCAAAATCAGTTGAGTAATCATTGATATTGACTTCAGATATGTATGAACTTGAAGCTAAAACCAAATCAAGCTCATCTATAAATGATTTAAATGTTAACTTTGAGTTTTTTTTTGAAACCCCAATGTC
>SWCB01016174.1_pt1 | contig 14192 bp, 18 predicted proteins | sample 4692901 | NCBI WGS metagenome assembly SWCB01 (sample SAMN10267276, study PRJNA491770) | bioreactor metagenome | isolation source: DHS bioreactor inoculated with subseafloor sediment | place: Japan: off Shimokita Peninsula | collected 2006-08 | reverse complement strand
TAAAGCAACTTTCCCTTTTTATAAAGAAGGGGTTGTTGTTGTAGATCATACCTATGTTGATCCTTCATTAAGAGGTCAAGGTATTGCCAGTGAACTTATGCACGAAGTATCAAGATTTGCTAAAGAAAAAGGCTATAAAGTTGTTGCAACTTGTCCATATGCTGTTGTTTGGTATAAGAAGCATAAAGAATACGATGAACTTATTGATCTTGAAACACAAGCTGAATTAGCACCTGAATGCAGAATATAGGAGTTAGACATGGATAAACCTTTAGTGATATTAGTTTCTGGTGGTTCAGCATCAGGGAAAAGCACAGTTGTACAAGAAATACTAAATAAAGCTGGTTTAGAAGATGTGATTATCATTAATCATGATGATTATTATCTTGACCAGTCCGATTTACCATTAGAAGAAAGATATAAAACTAATTATGACCATCCAAGATCATTGGACAATGATCTTCTTTACCATCATCTAGTTAAACTCATCAATTTTGAACCAATTGATAAGCCAACTTATGATTTTGTAAACCATACTAGAAGTAAAGAAATTGAGCATATCGAACCAAAAAAAATTATTATTGTTGAAGGTATTTTAATCCTAGAAAATTCAAAAATAAGAGAACTATCTGATATCAATATCTTTGTAGAATTAGATGCCGATACAAGATTTATCAGAAGAATGTTAAGAGATATGAATGAACGTGGTAGAACTTTAGAAAGTATCATCACACAGTATCAAAAAACTGTAAAACCGATGTTTCACAAATACATCAAACCCACAAAAAGATATGCAGATGTCCTTATTCCAAATGATACTAAACATGACATTGCAGTAGATTTAATTGTAACAAAAATTAAACAGATTTTGGGTGATCGCAAATGATCTTATTTGTTGTCGCTATGTATGAAGAGGGTAATGACATATTACAAGATTCTATATATAAAAATGATCTGATTATTACTGGAATTGGCAAAACAAATGCAGCAATGAAATTAACTGAATTTTTGTCTAATCATAATGTTGATTACATCGTTAATATTGGCTTTGCTGGAGGAAATATAGCTTATGAAGTAAACGATATCGTTATCGTTGAAAAAGCTGCTTATCATGATTTTGATTTGAGTTTATTTGGATATATAAAAGGACAAGTTCCAGGATATCCTGAAACATTTTTGTCAAGCACATATCTATTAGATAAAGTGAAATCAGCATTACCAGAAGCAAAAACGGGGCACTTATTTACAGGTGATTATTTCATGACTGACAAAGTTGATGAACCATCTGTTTTTGATATGGAAGGCACAAGTTTATATCAAGTTGCATGGCATTTTAAAATACCAATGATTAGCGTGAAACTTATCTCTGATGTGCTTGGTATGGATGACCATTACAACTCGTATAAAACATTTGAACAAACAAAAGGTGCGAAAATGTTACATGACATTTATAAAAAAATAAAGGAGGCATTCTAATGAAAGGACTCATTGTTTTTAGTCATAACATGGAAGACGTTGAAAGTTTAGCTACACGTGCTTTGTTAGTAAGAGCTGGATTTGACATGCATTCTCTAACATTTGAAGACACAAAAGAAATTGAAACAGCTTTTAATCAAAAAATAGAAGCGAACTTTACGATGGATGAAATTGATCTGGATGCTTATGATTTTGTCGTTATTCCAGGTGGCAAATATGTGTCACAAGTCGTCGATCAAGATGTTAATATTAAAACTTTAGTAACTCATTTTTATCAAAAAAACAAACTTGTAGCAGCTATCTGTGCTGGCCCAAGATTCTTAGGACAAGCTGGTTTACTCGATGGGAAAAACTTTACAGCTTTTAATGGCAGTGAAATTGATATGCCAAAAGGAAACTATATGCTTGATAAAAAAGCAGTTAGAGATGGCAGTATTATTACAGCTAGAGGAGCTGGAGCAGTTTATGAGTTTGCTTATGAAATTGTTTCGTATTTGCAAGGTCAGTCAAAAGCTGAAGCATTACTAAAAAACATCTTATTTTAATAAAATAAACAGCACATATTTACATTAATAAAAAAAACAAAAAAACTTTTTTAATAGCCTTGACAATTCGTAAAATATTGGTATAATTATATGTGCTGTTGCATATTGGCCCGTTGGAGAAACGGTTAACTCACATGCCTTTCACGCATGCACTCACGGGTTCGAATCCCGTACGGGTCACCATCTTTTTAAAACAAACGTAGACATACGTTTTTGATATGAGTTATTAAAACTCTTTGAAGTACCCATAGCTCAATTGGATAGAGCGTTTGACTACGGATCAAAAGGTTAGGGGTTCAAGTCCTCTTGGGTACGCCATTTTTAAACGGGAAGTAGCTTAGCTTGGTAGAGCGCCTGGTTTGGGACCAGGAGGTCGCAGGTTCAAATCCTGTCTTCCCGACCATTTTAATAAGCGGGTGTCGTATAATGGCTATTACCTCAGCCTTCCAAGCTGAAGACGTGGGTTCGATTCCCATCACCCGCTCCATATTTTTATTAAAAATAGGTTGCTTCTATTTTTTTTAAAAGGTAATACAAGTAATACCGATATTTATATTTTACAAGTAATACCTGTAAAAGTCAATACAAAGGAGTGAATTTTATGACTTACAAGTTTAAATTGAAGGAAGTAAGACAAAAAAAAGGTTTAACTCAACAAGAATTGGCAAAAAAATTAGACATTAAGCAACAAAACATTTCTGAATATGAATCAGGAAAGCAAAAACCTAGTTTAGATACTTTCATTGAGATGGCAAAAATTCTAAACTTAACTTTAGATGAGTTAATTGAATATGTAGATATTCATGAGATTGTATCTAAAGAAACTAAAAAATTGGGAGGGAAATAAAATGAATTTAGATAAAATAAACAGTTTAAAAGATCGAATTTTTGCACATTTTGAAGCTATCAAAAATATTGAGTTTATAAATTCTAATACATATATTAATTTAGATAAATTTAGCGCTCTTATAGTGTCTACTATAGAAGCACTGACAAGTAGTTCAGACATCTATTATATATCAATTAATATTACAAAACTTGAACAAATATTAAATACAATTTTTACTTTTATAGATAGAAACATAATTCCATACATAAAATCAGAACCACATAAATCTCATTTAATGACACAGTTCAATGCGCTTAAAACATATGTTTATGAAATTCAAAATTTATTAATTAATTTTGCAATATTAGGACAACCTATGCAAAAAAAAGGAGTAGCAAAAACAACTCCTTCTATGATTAGCAAATTAGAAACAGTATTAACTAATAATTTTGAAAATATGAATGACTACAAATTAGTTACTGAGAGAAATTTATCTAAGTTACATGATGAAATAAGTAATTTAAATAATAGATTAGAAAGTTCAACTAATAACATCGAAAAACAAAGTAATGATCAATTAGTAAAATTAAGAAGTGATGTTAATGCCTATAGAGATAAAATATCAAAGTCTTTATCTGAGTTTGAAAAAGCAAAATCTACCATTATAAGTTCTTCAACAATAGAATTAAATAAAGAACTTGAAAAAGCAAAAGAGATTGTAAAGCTAATCTCAGATAGTGGATTGACTTCAGAGTATGGAAAATCATCACAAAAATATAGAATTGCTAAAATGCTTTGGCAATTTTTATCATTGTCTTTCTTAGTACTGACAGCAATTTTAGGAATTATAAGCATGTTTCCAATTAACATTTTAAATGTAGATTTAACAGTATCAAATGTTTATCAACTTGGCATTAGATTAATTATAGCGCTTTCTCTTGGATCAGCAGCAGCCTATTCAGCTAGACAAGCTCATAAGAACTTTAGATTAGAAGTAAGAACCAAACTTATTTATCTAGACTTGTTAACTTTGGATAGTTTTATAAATGACTTAGAAGATAAGAGTAAACTCAAAGGGAATTTAGTTAGTAAATACTTTGGTCGTCATGAATATTTTGATACAAAGGATACAGAAGATGATATTATTTTGACACCTAAAAATATTGAAGCAATTGCAAAAGCTATTTCTGATCAAGCAAAAAAATAAAAGAGTGAATTTCACTCTTTTTTAATATGGATAAAATAGTCTATAATCTTTTTCAATAATCTCTTGATCAATATCCAAATATATCATTGTCATTCTAATATCTGAATGACCAAGTAATTTTTGAATAGTAGTAACAGGACAGCCAGCCTTTAACATCCTTGTAGCAAAAGTTTTTCGTAAGCGATGTGGATGAACATTTCCAGAGTCAAATTCTAAATTTCGATTAATTTTTTGTAGAAATCTTTCTAAAGAACATTTTGTCATAGGTTCATTTTTAAGGACATTCCAAATTAAATAATCATGATTATTATTATATAACTTTTTTAGTAAACTAAATGATAATGAACCAAATCGAACAACTCTTTTTTTGTTTTTAGTGACATCTAAATAAATCAATTGTTCTGACAAATCCACGTTTTCTGTTTTAATATTTAGTAGTTCATTTTTTCTAACTCCAGTATCGAGCATAAGCAAGATTGATGTAACCCATGGTAAATAGTTTGATTTTTTTAAATCATAGGTTTTCAATAAACTCAACAATAGTGAGATTTCTTCATCATTTAAAGATTTATAGTGTGTAGTATCATCTATAAGCTTAAATGGCTTGAAAAGTATTTTTGCTCCAGAATAGCGAAATGCTGTCATCATATCAGTGATTAGAGAATTGATTTTACTGTTTTTCTTTTTTCTATTAGCTTTTATGTATTGAATTAATTTGTGATAGTTATCAATATCAATTTCATAATCATGAAAAATATCAAGCTCATTAAAAATCTTTATCAAAAAAATATATGATTTTTTATAAGCGTTATATGTTCCTTGTTTTCTGTATATATTGCAAAAAGACAAATATTCATTAAATATTGTTTTTATTTCCATTTGTTTTAAATCCTTTCGTAGTTTTAGTGTATTTCGCGAAACTCCCCTAAGCAAACAGCATTACTATTATCTCATTATCTAATGATTTCTTGAAATTATTGTTTAAAATGAGTATAATTAAATATATAAAATATTCGTTATCAATTGGAGGGGAAACATGATTGGACATATTTTTATTAAGAACTTTAAAATGTATGAGAAAACGACGATCAAGATTTATGAAAACAACTTGTTTATAGGTGATAATGACTCGGGAAAATCAACTATACTAGAGGCACTAGATATTTTTTTTAATTATGATAGAATACCAGATATCAATCTAGTCAGAGATATTTCAAACGATGTTGAAATAGGTATCTTTATCAATGGTGAATTTTTTAAGAAAACATATAGTGGAAAAACAAAAAAAGTTTCTAACTTAACAAATAATTTTGATAATTTTCCAGATATCTCATATGTTTTTTTGAAAGCTAACTATGCAGATCCAAGCAAACTTATTGCTGATTTGTCTGTTGCAAAGACAATTGAAAACACTCCAGATAAAATTACTAATGAAATATTAGATGTCATGATTAAATCAGGAAATGATGTGTTATCTACAATTGATCCAGAGCTAATTGTTGTGAACAAAGAAAGCACAGAACTAAAATCTGAACCTGATTTTAGGTATTCAAACGCATTAAAGTTTAATATACAAACAGAGCGTGGAATACCATTAGAGGGAAGGGGTTCAGGATTTAAAAAGAATATCACATATAGTCTATTGACTAAAGGAACTTATACTCAGACCATATTGGGTATTGATGAGATAGAGAACTCATTATCACTCGAAAATGCTAGTGTATTATTAGAAAAATTAAGTTCAAAATTCTTACAAAGTTTAGTAACAACACACTCAAATAAAATTATGGAAGTTTCTCAGAATTTTAGTATAATACCAAGATTTACAGATCATGTAAAACCACTTAAAGATTTGTTATTATCTTTAGATAGTACTGGGAATAGTTATTTTATGTTAGTAGAAGGAAAATATGATATTCCATGGATAAAAAAAGCTTTAGAGTATCTAGATTACACTCAGCACTTTATTATAATACCAAGTGGCGGAGATAATATTAATATATTAAATGAATCCTTAATGGAATCAAATAAAAAGACAATTGTAATAAAAGATGGTGACAAGCAAGATGAAGAATTTTCTTTAAACAAAGATGTTATTGAAATGTATTGTCCTATTGATTTTCTCAACTCAGTTTTTAATACATCAGTATCTGAATTACCTGATAATAAAGTTGATTTTTTCAACTTATTCATAAATCAGTCAAGAAACGAAGACTCAGTAAAAGAAATATTGTCACAAAAATGCAATGAATTCTTACAGGAAGATAATTTGTTAATTGACGAATTAAAAGAAATAATTAATAAGCAAATATGATAGGAGATAATTATGAATATATATTACGATTTAATATCAAATTTAGAAAGATTGGCAGATAGCAAGAATAATTTAATGGTACTACAAACATACGACAGTCATGCTTTAGAGCAAATAAGAAAGACAATTACTCAATATAGTAAGCTTAGTCAAGAAAGTATTGATCATATAAAAGAAATAGTTAATCCGAGTTCTTTTGGAGAGAAAAAATATGATTCTTCGAAAAATGGCATTAAAAAGCTAATTAAAAAGATTAAAACTGAGATGATTGATTATAAGTATAAGTTATACGGTGAATTTACTAGAAGTGATTTATTAGAATTACTTTACACAACATATGATGAAAAATGTAATATTCCATTCAAATATCAACAAGAAGATTGTGTTACTAATGAAAATAGCGAAACAATTAAAAAAACATTTAGTATATATAAAGATGATTTTTTTGATGATATAAAAGATTTAGTCACTATTACAGAAGAAGAAATTAAAGACTTTTCAAATATGGATTATAAAGAATTTGAAGATATGTATTATGAGCATAAGTCTTATCATATACTAAGAATCATTTTTAAAGTTAAAACAGAAAGTGATACTTAAGTCTATAGTTATAGTAATTTAAAAATAATTATTGTGGAGAAGAAAAATGTTATTTTTTGATATTTTATTTATTTTTACACTTTTAGAAATCTTCTATGGTCTATTTAATAAAACAACTTACAATGATAAGGATTATAAATTAATCAATAATTTAACTCCGTATATATTTATTGTTATTGTAGTATTGATTATTTTTTCGTATTTTAGTACTGATATTATAAAGATAATCACTTTCTTTATATTGATAATATCGATCATTGCTTCATCTATAATAAATAAAAAGTATTGCAAAATAAAGTATATTTCATATGATAATAAATCGACTAAAACTCTTGATTTGATTATATTAAGTGGTTTAGCAATATATAGCAATCAAAACGTTGATTTTATTTTATACACGTTTAACTATGAAATATTCAATAAAGTACCAATGAGTTTACATCTAGCATTTAGTTTAGGTTTAGGAGTGTCTATTGTTTATATAATTTTTGGGAGAATTCTAAATATATATTATTATGTAAGCGAAGCAAAGTACAAAAAAATATTTCCAGATTTTATGAAAAGGGATAAAGTAGTTAGATATAAAGTGAGGCTGTTCAGTATTATAAAAAGAAATCTAGTGATTTTTCTAGGTTTTGGAACTACATTAGTATTAATCTACGAATCAAATTATAACGATGTTATAGTAGATACAGTAAAGTTTCAAAACCTCTTGAGGTTTATTGAAATGCTTTTTGTAGGCGTCACTATACCGGCTTTTATAAGCTATAATCTTATAAGAAAGAATAACAATCTTTCAAAATACGAGGATTACTACAAAAATTTTGAAAAATTAATTGAAAATGAATCTGTTGATTCTTTAGATGATTTATGAATAATATAAGATATTAATTCAGATAAAAAAGAGGAAAATGAATGAACGAATATTTATTAGAAATTTTACTGAATGAAGAACTTTTTCTAAAACTAATGATAGAAAAACTAGGAAATGCAAAATTATATTTGAAAGAAAAATATAGAGAGAGTACGATTGCTAAAAGAAAATTTGATAATCCATATCTAGAACAAAATTTGCCAATGTATAGTGGAAATATTTATGATAAAGAGATAATCACTTACTTTTCGAGCATAACAGTTTTATTTGATAAAATTGTAAATGTACACAATGTTAAAAATGATTTACTATTAGAAAAGTTTAATGAGGAGAGTTTAGTTTTAGAAAAACTAATAATTGAAAGATTAAAACTTTTACAAAAATATAAAAATGAATGAAGGGAGAAAAGGCAAGTGGCTAAGACAAAAGAGGGCAAAAAAATTGTAACAGTTAAAGCTCATAAAAAAGAAGACGGAACAAAAGTTAAATCACATAAACGTTCTACACCTAATTAAGAATGGAGAAAACAATTTGAAGAGAGTGATAAGTTTTAGAGATGTTAAAGGTGAAGACATTAATAATATTCATGATAAGTTAAAAAACAAACTTAGATTTGTCAAAAATGAAGATTTGATTACTTTTATAGAGAAAGAGCTTGACTTCATGTATGATGTCTATGAAGAGATTGAAAATGAAAAATTATTAATCGTAGTTTCACCAAAAACAAAGAAGGCAATGACAAATTAGTCATAGCCTTTTTATTTTATTTTTTGTTTATTATCTTGATTTCAATAAGAACAGTTTTTCCTTTATCAATATCAAAATCTAGTTTTGTTAATTCTATATCTCTAATGTTTAAATTTTTTAACAGTTTATTTAGTTCTTCAATAGTCATTCTTTTGCTTCCTTTCATCAAAGTATAAATCTTTTTAAAATTTCAAGTGGTATTGCGTAGGATTCTGTGACTTCTTGTTGATCAACATAGCCAGCAAAATTGATCCCAATGATTTCATAATTAAAATTAATTAATACACCACCTGATGAACCATGATCAATATCTGCAGTATGACTGATAACATCAGTTGCTATCGTATAATCTATTGAGCCATAATTTAATATAATCCCATGGGTTTCTTCGTAAATAGAGTTTGGGTAGCCAATTGCTATGACTGATTCACCAATTTCAAAATCATCAGCAAATTCTAATACTTCAAGTTCATTTTCTTTTTCGATTGTGATGATTGCTAAATCTATTGTTTCATCTGATTTTATGACTGTAACATCATAGACTGTATTTAAGTAGTCTAATGCTTCAATCTTGATTGAATCATCTATCACATGTTCATTAGTGAGTGCATAATAATAATTATCATCTTCCTGGTAAATGACAGCAGAACCAAATGATGTTGATGATGAATCACCAATAACAACTAACCTTAAATGTGATTCTTTGAGTTTATCATGATTTGATTGACAAGAAACAAGTATGAATAGTGTTGCAATCAATATCAATAGTTTTAATATTTTCTTCATGTAATCCTCTTTCTAAATCCGACATCGGATTTTTTTTATTTTAAAATTAAATATAATATTGTTCCACCAATAAGAAGTATTGTCATTTTAGGAAAGTATATCAATAACTTAATTGGTAATGTAATAACAAATGATATAAGCTTGACAATAAATAACGTAATCTTTTCTAGGAAAAACTTAATTATCATTGATATTAGTGTAAAACCAAAAATCAATGCTAAGAGTAGTTGCCACCAATAAGTTTTAATGTAATCAATAGTTTCTACGATATTGTCCATAACGCATACGCTCGTTTTCTTTGTTTTGAATAACAACCACGATAGAAACAATGATAAGTAGAATTCCTAGAATAATCCAAAACCCTGGATTTGTCCAAAATGGTGGTTGTTCTGATGGCTCTTCCTGGTTAGGATTATCAGTGTCGACTGTACCTTGTCCAGGTGTGAACTCTATATCGATTTGTTCACCTTTGATTGTGTATACTTGACCATTTGTCCTATATGTGAATTCAATGATGTTAATACCCTCTTGACCTGTGACAACAGAATAAGATTGATCGATATGAATACCAGTTGTAAAAGCTTTGTTGAATTGGCCAAGATGAAGTTTAAAAACTTTTAGTGAATCGTCTAAACCAGTAAATTCAGGATTTGATAATGTATATGCTTCATTAAGTTTTTGTTTAATTTCATTATCTGGTGTAATAACTTCTTCAATCTGATTGATGTTTCCAAACTGTATTGGGTCATCAATGACAGTTGAACCAACATAAGCCATGGCCAAACCGCCAATTAGAGCAACCGGCCACCCTGCACCTGGTATCATCATACCGATTGTTGTTGCTACAGCTGCACCAGTTAAGAAATCAAACTGCCATGATGTAGAATCTAAACCCACAACTGTCGTATCGGCTTCTAACACTTTATAGATTGGCTCTTCCCATTGATCATCTTCAAATAGACCGAGGTATTTATATCTAAATGCTAAGGACACAGATAACAAGTGATCAATCACAAACTCATCAACATAAAAGTAAGCATATGCATTATTAGCACTTTCTAATTGAGAAGTTACATAAGCTTTTAGTCTGTCATGGGTTTCAATCTCATTGGTTGTTAAATTCCATATCGTATATGGAACAAAAGTATCTGCAGTTTCACTATCAAACATTGAAGTTTCGCCATGAGAGATTAATATAAACTTAGAACCCTCATGTGAATAGTAATGAACTTTATATTCGTTATTAAAAACGCTCATATCAGTATTTTCGCTAAATGTATATTCCATATCATAAGTTCTATCATAAAGGATTTGAAACGATACTGTATAACCCTCACGATACATAGATACATTAGCCATGGAGTCAACATTTTCAAATACAGATCCAAATGTATCTGGAAGAAGTGATAATTCACTTTCTATAGTTGGATCAATAACAACATAAGTTGATCTAGCATTCATTGTGATATCGATAGCCATTTGATTCGCATAGTTATAGTTATTATTCAGTGCTGACATGATATATGATCTAACACTTGATGATGTATTCGGATTAATGACTAAAACAATTTCATAATAATAATTCTCTGGAATAGATACAGACCAACCATCACTATCATCTTTTAGAAACAGCCATTCAGTAGCTTCAGGTGCTTCATAAACTAAATTATATGAATCATATTGATGTATAGATTCATTATCTTCATATATTGATATTCTTGATGTTTCACTTTGATATGAATCTAGAAATGCATTTACTGTAGAAATAACTTGTGAACCAGCAAATGTTGTATTAAGTTGTAAATCGACTTCAATCGCTGTATTTTTGATACGATTAGAACGTGCTAGATAGACACCGTTATTATCTTCAAGTGTCCAGGAATGAAATAGATTTGATATTTCATTGATTGATGTTTCTACATACGCTTTTGTCTTAAAGGAAATCATCATAGATAACGTAAATAGAAGTATCAAAAGTATTGTTGTTTTTTTAAACATGTCTTACCTACTTTCTAAATCCGAAATCGGATTTTTTAATTAAAAAAGGGGAAGTTTTATTTAACTACCCCTTTGTCATTTTCTTAATATCGTTTACCGTAGCCTTTAGGGTAATGACCTTTTTTATTTGATGAAACTGCAACGATAATTAAAATTAATGCAATAAATCCAATACCGATTGCAATTGATTCTAAAATGTGAGTTTTTACCCATGACCAAATGGTAGACCATAAATCTGATAGTGGTTGATACCATGGGTCATCTTCTTCAATAACATCTACAGGTTGATCAGTAGTTTCCATAACTTCAACAGCCATGTTATAAATGTTTTCATCACCAGATTGTGATACAGTCTTAAATGATAATGCATAAATACCAGGTGTTGTTTCATTTCCAGCATATTCATTTAGTAGTTCATAGATTTCAATATTACCTGAACCATCAACATTAATTTGTCCTGTAGCTTGTAAGATGTCAATGAAATCTTGTTGAGTTAAACTAACTAGAGAATCAACAGCAACGAAGTAACCATCACGAATATAAAATACTGGCGGAATGTCATCAATCACCTGAACTGTAATTGTATGGTAAGCAGTATTACCTGAATTATCTGTAACACTAAACTGTACATCATAATCACCGACTTTATTTCCGTTTCCAGTAAATCCATCTGATACAACTTGAATAGAAGCAGTTAATGAACCATCAATAGCATCATTTGCAGTAATTTGTGATTTGATTTGTGTGATAGTCATTGCTGTAGATAATGGTTTTGTAATTGTTGAAGCACCACTAAAAGTTGGTTTAACATCATCAATGACTGTAACATTAACTGTTGCTAAAGAACTATTTGTAGATGTATCTTGAAGTTTATATACGACTTGATAAGTACCAGGAACAGTTTTATTTGTTGTATATGTATTTGAGTCAATTGTAATCGTTAAAGCACCACTTGAATCATAATTATCAGTTGCGCCTAATTGTGCTTTATAAGCTTCAATATCAAATGTTTGTGTATAAGAAACCGATACATTAGCCTTTGCTGTGTTCCATGTGGGAGCTAAAACATCTTTAACAATGACTGATACCGTAAGTGTTGCAGTGTTTCCACCGCTATCTGTAACACTATAGATTAAATCATAAGTACCAAGTGTCGTATTGTTTGGTGTATAGTTATCTTGATCAAGTGTAATCAAATGAGTAACATTTCCATCAGTTTCATCTAACGCTGTTAGATAAGAACGAATAACAGATTCAGATATCGGATTATCAACTGTTGTAACAAAAGCTGTTTGACCATCTAAAACTGGAGCGTAATCTTCAGCTGATGTTTCCCAGTAGATTTTATATTTGTTTGCACCACTTAACCACAGATTAAATCCTGAATAACTATAAAGCCAATATTCAGACCCATCTTCTTCAACCATAAACCATAGTTCTTCACCTGTATATTCGACAGTAGAAGTTGTTGTATTATAAATTGTCATTGTATATGATTTTGTATCTGTGTATTGAGCATAATCTCTAACATCAACTTCTACTAAACCAGTACCACCTTCATGATATAAAAACCAATAACCAAAACTTGAATAATGTTCATGTGTTGTAGGATTGATTTCATGTCCACCATCATCTAGATAAATCTTATTTCCATCTAGGACAAATGAAACACCTGACGAACTTGCATATGTCATTGATGTAATTGACATCATGACACCTAATAATAAAATAATTGCAACGAGTAATTTTCTAATTTTCATTTTTAAACCTCTTTCTATGTGTTAGTTTGTTCGTAATTCATTAATTCTTTTTAAAGCCCATTTTCTTTGACCAGGAGTTAAAGATGGATTATCAACACGATTTTTATAATATTTAATCTTTTCTTTTACACCATAATCATGAGTAGCTTTAACATTTTTCTTTTTCATTGACTTTCGTTCATACTTATTAAATGATTCAATAGCTTTTTTTGCTTGGTCATTGATGTTATTTAGAACTCTTTGATATGCATGTTCAGAAATAAAGTCAACTCTTTTTAACTTGTACTTACTGCCTAAAAGAGAATAAGAAACCTCTTTTACACCATGTTCATCATTTTCAATTTTGATATTGGTTGCACCCATCATCTTTAAATCATTTAAATCAGACTCAAATGAATCTTCGTGTGGTTGATAATAACCAACACCATTTTTTGAAACTGATACATTGAAGTCTTTGTCAACGTGTGCGACCTCTTCTTGATAAACACCTATTTTCATAAGATATAATCACCTCATTTTTTTAAAATGGTAATACTTTTCTATATCGATATGCTTTTTTAATAAATATATTTAGTAGTGTAGAATCATTAACATTTTTTGGATTTATATATAAACAGTTATTTTGATATGAATAGTTTGTAGGACTATCATAAGTCATTACTTTATATCTGAAATATATACCATGCATAACAATAAACTCATCATCATAAGTTATTGATTCTATTTGATCTAAGGAGTGATGAAGTTGTTCAATAAAGAACTTTAATTGATACCATTTAATCATCTTCATCATCACCATCTAACTCGTCAAGCATATCTATAAAATCTGTAATATCTTCAACAGTTTCTAAATTATGATCTCTACGATAATTATTAATTGTAGCTAATGCTTTATCATCAATTTTAGATATTCCATCTTTTAGCATTTCTTTAAGAAGTTTTTGTAGATTGGTTTCATCTTTCTCTAAAGCAATCCATAATGTCGCAAAGAACTTATCATATGAACGTTTAATGTATTTTTTCTTTTGTTCAATTGTTGACTCAATCCGACGTCTA
>SWCB01004408.1_pt1 | contig 14249 bp, 9 predicted proteins | sample 4692901 | NCBI WGS metagenome assembly SWCB01 (sample SAMN10267276, study PRJNA491770) | bioreactor metagenome | isolation source: DHS bioreactor inoculated with subseafloor sediment | place: Japan: off Shimokita Peninsula | collected 2006-08 | reverse complement strand
CGCTTGCCCAGCCATAGGCCCGGCAGCAAGCCCAGGAGCGCCAGCGGCGCTAGCAAGCAGGCAAGCAGCGAGGCGTCCAGGATCGGCGGACCGAAGCGATGCCAGAGCCCGCCGAGCTGGATGGGTGTGAGCATGGTGAAGAAGACCCAGACCGAGGCGCGCGAGCGCTCGTTCGACCAACTGTGGGCCATGATCCACATGATGAGCGGCGGCCCGCCCATGCCGGACATGCCGGACATAAAGCCGGAACAAGAACCCGCCAGCGCCCCCCAGCCCGTGTGCAGGCGCTCGCGCGGCGTGATGCGCGCGAGCGAATGCAAGGCCAGCACGAGCAGAATCAGGCAGCCGAACACTTGACGGACAACGGTGGGCTCAAGCACATTGATGACGCTGAGCAGATAGATGCCGATGGGCATGAAGACGGCGGCGAGCAGGAGCGGCACGACGAGCGCCCGCCAACCGAGGTGACGCCTTAGCGCCAGCATGCCGGGCAGCGTCTGGCTGAAGCTGCAGACCGAGAGAATGGCGATCGCTTCGAAGCTGTTGACGCCCAGCAGCATGAGCAGGGGGATGGCGAACATGCCAAAGCCGAACCCGGCGGCGCTTTGCAGCAAGCTGCCGGCGAACATGACCAAGGCGACCGCAATGAAGGTCCCGACTTCCATGGGGTCGGCAGCGTAGCAGGTGCCTCCGCGACCCGTCTTGCACGGGCGAGAGACCCGGCTACGATCATCCCCCATGAAGAGTCGTGAGCTGATCAACCTGGGATTGCCGCGCGGGCCGCTGCTGCGCTTGGCGCAAACCGCCTGCGGCGAAGCCGGACGGGCGGGGCTGACCCGGACGCACCTCCGAGCCCAGCTCAAGGCGGTTCTCCGGGCGCCGGAACTGCACACGGATGAGGCGGTCTTCGGCGACTTGGCCCAGGCGCTGGTCGAGGCGGCGCAGCAGCCGTCGGTGCGTGAGATCCCGGAGGAGTTCGCGCCCTGGAAGCAGTGGGGCAAGGGGCTGGATGAGAACGCCGTCGAACAGATGCGCAACGCCTGTCGCCTGCCCGTCGCCGTCCGGGGCGCGCTCATGCCCGATGCCCATCTCGGCTACGGCCTGCCCATCGGGGGCGTGCTGGGCGTGCGCGGGGCTGTCATCCCCTACGCGGTCGGCGTCGACATTGCCTGCCGCATGCGCATGAGCGTCTACGACGCTTCGCCCGACCTTCTCAAGGGCGAGACGGACAGGCTCGTCAACATCATCGAGCGCGAAACGCGCTTCGGCGTTGGGGCGGAATTCAAGGGCACACGCAACGAGCATGCCGTCCTCGACGACGACTGGAACGTCTCGCCCATCACCCGTCAGCACAAGGGCAAGGCCCACGCCCAACTGGGCACGAGCGGCTCGGGCAATCACTTCGTCGAGTTTGGCTCCTTGACCCTCGATGAGCCCGACCTCGGCCTGGAAGCCGGGAGGTATTTGGCGCTGCTCTCGCACAGTGGCAGCCGCGGCGTCGGCGCTTCCGTCGCCCAACACTACTCGCGCCTGGCGATGGCGCAGCACGCCGACCTACCCAAGGAGCTCAAGCACCTCGCCTGGCTGGATCTCACCTCGCATGAGGGACAGGAGTACTGGCAGGCGATGCAACTCATGGGGCGCTACGCGGCGGCGAACCATGCGATCATTCATGGGCGTATTGCCCGAGCGCTCGGCGCGGAGGTGATCGCGGACATCGAGAACCACCACAACTTCGCCTGGGAGGAAGAGCACGACGGCGAGACGCTGATCGTGCATCGCAAGGGCGCGACGCCGGCCCACGTGGGGGTGCTGGGCATCATCCCCGGGTCCATGGCCTCGCCGGCCTACCTGGTGCGCGGTCTGGGTGAGGCGGGCAGCCTGCGCTCCGCTTCCCACGGGGCGGGACGAGTCATGTCGCGCAAGCGAGCTCTGAGCACCTTCACCTGGTCGGCGCTCAGGAAGCTCCTGGCCGACCGCGATGTCGTGCTGCTCAGCGCCGGCTTGGATGAGGCCCCCATGGTGTACAAGGACATCAACGTGGTGATGGCGGCCCAGCGGGACCTGGTGGAGACGGTGGCCCGCTTTGATCCCCGAATCGTCAAGATGGCCCCAGCCGGCGAGCGGCCGGAGGACTAGCGTGCAGGTTTTTTCTGGGCGCTCGCTTGACCCATCCCCCACCTATAATGTGGCCCATGCCACAGACACGCATCCTGATCATTCTGAGTTTCCTCGCTCTCCTCAGCAGCCCGCTCTGGGGTCAGGAGCCCGTGGCGGATCCCACGCCGCCGCCTGCAACCGTCACTGCCGAAGAGATCACGCGCGCCCAGGAGCTGTTGCAGGCGGACAGCAGCCTCGAGCCGGCAACACGCGAGGCGGCGGCGGCCCTGTATACCCAGGCGCTGGATTCACTTCGGCGGGCCGAAGAGATGGCACGGCAACGGGCGGAGTACGATCGACTCGCGAGTGAGTCGCCGCAGTTGTTGGCGACGATTCGCGAGGAACTCTCCAAGCCGGCCGGTGAGGTCGTTATCAAGCCTCCCGAGGGAGCGACCCTGCAACAGCTCGAGAGCCTCGCCACCCAAGCCGCTACGGATCTGGAGTCGGCCCGGCGCACAGCCCAGGAGTTGCAGAACGAGACTTCTCGGCGCAACGACCGAAGCACCGCCATCACGACCCAGTTGGGGCAGCTTCGCGATCAAATCCAGAGCACGAAGGAGGCGCTGTTGGCAGCCCCGTCCGCGGGTGAGCCGGCCGTTGTGACGCAAGCGCGGCGTCTGCAATTGCTCGCGCGCTCGCAAGCGCTGTCGCGTGAGATCGAAACGCTGGAGGCGGAATCGGCCAGCTACGATGCTCGCCGTGACCTGCTGCCAGCTCGGCGTGATCGAGGCTTGCGGCGGGTGGCTGAGGCGGAGAAAGCCGCTGCCGGTTGGCAAGAGTTGGTGGGCAAGCGCCGTCAGCGGGAGGCGGATGCGGCAGCGCAGGAAGCGAAGCGCCTCCGCTTGGAGGCGGCTCGCCAGCACCCGGCCCTGCAGGTGTACGCCCTGGAGAACGAGCGACTCGCCACCGAGCGCACCGGCCCGACGGGCTTGACCTCACGCATCGCCAACGCCACCCAAGCGATCTCCAGCAACCGCAGCCTCCTGGCCACACTTCGTGATGACTTTGAGGCCATTTGGCGCCGAGTACAGGCCTCGGGACTCAATCGAGCGACCGGCCTGCTTCTCCGTCGTCAATTCGAGACGCTCAAAGACCCGAATGATCTGCATCGTCAGTTGCGCTTGACGCGGCAACAACTGGAAGACGCGGAGTACATGCTGGTCGAATACCAGGATCAGCGCCTGGCGGCCGGCGACATCGACCGCGCTGTCAGCGGCCTGCTGCAACAATTCGAGGAGGACATCGGGGAGGCGGACCGTGATGCGGTCCGGCAGATCGCCCTGGAGCTCGCCACGGCGCGCCGCGATCTGCTTGATCAACTCGTCGCCGATTCCGGCACGCTCTTCGAACGGCTGGCGGAACTCGACCTGGTGACCTTCGAGCTTCTCACCGCAACGGAGGCGTATCTCGACTTCATTGAAGAACGCATCCTCTGGGTGCGGAGCATCGCCGGCGACCAGCTTCCCCAGGCTGGCGACTTCGCCGCGGCCGTTAGTTGGGCGCTGGACCCCGTGGCCTGGCCGGCAGCCATTCGATACACGGCGTCGGCGACGATGAGCCGCTTGCCTGCCGTCACGCTGCTGACACTGGCGGTGGCGCTGACGTTCCTGCTCGCCCGCGGCGCCCGCAAGCGCATGGCTGCCTATGCCGCGCTGGTGAACAGCTATCGCACCGATCGGCTGCGCTACACGTTCCTCGTGCTCCTACTCACCTTGTTCTGCGCCTTGCCCATTCCCTTGACCATCGTCAGCATCGGCTGGGTGTTAAGTCGACCCACAGAGCAGGTGGGCGTGGCGCTGGCTCTGGCGGCGGGCCTGCAATTGGCGGGATTGCTGACTTACCCGCTCTTCGTGCTGCGGCAGGTCGTCAGGAAGAGCGGCCTGGCAGAAGCCCACTTTCGCTGGCAGCAGCCGACAGTGCGTCTGCTACGGCGACACCTGCGTTGGTTCCTGGCGGTCATTGTGCCCGTGGTGGTCCTTGTCATTGCGTTCGATGAACACGCGGATGAAGCCCAGAATGCCTCGCTGGGCCGGCTGGTCTTTACCGTCGGCCTGCTGGCGCTCGCCCTCTTTGCACATCGACTCGTTCGTCCCTCCGGCGTGGTCTTGGAGGAGTTCCTGCGGCGTCACCGTGGCGGCTGGGTCGATCGCCTGCGCTATGTCTGGTACCCGCTGGTTCTGGGAGTGCCCGGCGTTCTCATCGTGCTGGCCTGGCTGGGGTACTACTACACCGCCATGCAGTTCCAGCAGCGCTTTGACCGGACACTGTTGCTGGGGATGGTGCTGGTAATCACCTACGCGACCTTCTCGCGCTGGCTCTTCGTGGCCAGGCGGAGAATGGCCGTGGAGGAAGCCAGGCGTCGACGCGAGCAGGCGGCGACGGAGGCAGAGGAGCGCCCGGGGGCAGAGCTGATGGGGGAAGCCGGCATTCCCGCGATCGAGGAGCACAAGCTGGACCTCCCCGCCATCAGCGCTCAGACGAAGCAACTCTTCCGGGCGGCGACCGGTGTCGCAATTGTCATCGGTTTCTATGCGATCTGGGCGGATGTCCTGCCGGCCCTGCGCATGCTCGATCGTGTCCAGATCTGGCCGAGGGTGCAGGTCATCGAGCAACTGGATCGGGAAGCGAGCGTCATCCTTGTGCCCTTGGCCGGGGGCGAGACGATCCCGGTTGATCGCGGTAGCTCGGCGATGACTCCAACCTCGACATCCTCTGCGGTCGAGGCGGCCGGGACGACAACCGGTTCCCTCACCGACTCGCTGACCGACTCACTCAGCCCGGCGCCGCCCGACGGCGAGTCCCCCGTCATCGAGGAGGCGGTAAGCCTGGCGGATGTGGGCTTGGCGCTGATCGTTCTCATTGCCACGGTCATCGCCTTTCGAAACCTGCCCGGTTTCATTGAGATCGTCATCCTGCAGAAGCTGCCGCTTGACGCCGGCAATCGCTACGCCCTCACCACGGTGCTGCGCTACATCATCGTGATCGTGGGGCTCATTGTCGCCTTCGATTTCGTCGGCCTCACTTGGTCGAAGGTGCAATGGCTGGCAGCGGCGTTGACCTTCGGGCTGGCCTTCGGCCTGCAGGAGATCTTCGCCAACTTCATCTCCGGACTCATCATGCTCGGCGAGCGTCCCGTGCGCGTGGGCGACACCGTCACCGTCGGCGCGATCACCGGCACCGTCACCCGCATTCGAATGCGGGCCACGACGATCAGCGACTGGGATCGCAAAGAGCTTGTCATTCCCAACAAGAACTTCATCACCGGCGATGTCATCAACTGGACGCTCTCCGACCCCGTCCTGCGCGTGACTGTTCCCGTGGGCGTCAGCTACAGCTCCGACGTCGACAAGGTCACCAGCCTCCTTCTGGAAATCGCCGAGGTGGATTCGATCGTGCTCACCGATCCCAAGCCGCGGGCACTCTTCCTGGGCTTTGGCGACAGCACGCTCAACTTCGAGCTGCGCGTCTTCATTCCGCACATTGACTACTACGTGGCGGTGCGGCACGAGATGCACATGTCGATCATGAAGCGCTTCCGCGAAGCAGGGATCGAGATCGCCTTCCCGCAGCGCGACCTGCACGTTCGCTCGATCGGCGACTTCGCCAAACTCGTGGAGAAGCGAGCGGAGTTGCCGCCGGAGGAAACCAGATGACACAAACACCACCAGACTGCCAAGGCCGATCCCTCGCCTTCGGCCGAGACAAGGCGCTGATCGGCATGGTGCATGTGCAGGCGCTGCCGGGGACGCCGCGGAGTCGGTACGCCGTGGCGGAGATCGCCAAGCAGGCAGCGACGGAGGCGAAGTTGCTCGTCGAGTGCGGTTTCGACGCGGTGCTGCTCGAGAACATGCACGATGTGCCCTACTTGTTACGAAACGTCGGGCCGGAAATCACCGCCGCCATGACTGCTGCTGCCTCGGCGGTGCGCCAAGCGGTGGAGGTGCCGCTCGGCATTCAGATCCTCGCCGGCGCCAACAAGGAAGCGCTGGCGGCGGCGCAGGCGGCGTCGTGCCAGTTCATCCGCGCTGAGGGCCTGGTCTTCGCGGCGGTGGCGGATGAGGGCGTGCTGGCGGAAGCGGACGCCGGGCCGCTCTTGCGCTATCGCAAGCAGATCGGCGCTGAGCGCATCTCCATCTACACCGATGTGAAGAAGAAGCACAGCAGCAACGCTCTGACCGCGGATGTCGATATCAAGGAAACGGCGCAGGCGGCGGAGTTCTTCGGCGCGGATGGTGTCATCGTCACCGGTGTGGCGACGGCTCAGCCGGCCTCCCTGGAGGATCTGGCAGCGGTGCGCGCCGCAGTCGAAACGCCCGTGCTCGTTGGCTCAGGTGTCACGCCGGACACGGTGGGTAATCTGTTCCAGCACGCTAACGCCCTCATCGTCGGTTCCTGGTTCAAGAGAGACGGCGTCTGGTTCAATCCACCCGAGCGCGCCCGCGCTGAAGCCCTCGTCAAAGCCGCCAACGCCGTGCGCGGCTGAGAAGGGACTCTCCACGGATCTCACGGAGGGCACGGAGAAGAGAAGAGTGTGTGGAGATTGGCAACCAGCACGTCACGGACTCGGCACGGTGCTGCCATCTCCACGCACCCGTTCCTGATCCTTGCTCTCCTGCTGACCAGTTGCTTCTCTCCGTGTCCTCCGTGTCCTCCGTGTTCTCCGTGGTGAAACTCAGTTCACGCCGTACTCCGCCCAGGAGGTGCTTGTTTCCCACACGCGCACACGCTCAAGCTTCAGCCTCTCGGGGAATCGATAAACGTTTCCGCGTTCCGACGTGTACTCCCGACCGCCCCGCATCTCTGCCGCCAGGTGATCGTAGATGTATTTGGCCAGCACTTCCGTGGTGGGATCCTGATTCTCGAAGACGACCAGGCGCTCGCTGAACTCGCGCAGCTTGGGCAGGGCAGGATCGGCGCTGTTGATCGCCATGGCGTGGTCAAGCTCGTCAAGAAAATCCGCCAACGCCAACTTGATCGCCTTGAAGTCACAGACCATCTCGTTGTCATTCAGCGATTCCGCAGCGATCACGATCTCAACGCGGCGAGAGTGACCGTGCGGAAAACGGCAGCGGTCCGGGTGCTTGCTCAGCATGTGGCCGCTTTCGATCTCGAACGTCTTGCAGATGCGGTAGGTCATGGCGTCTTTCGTCTCAGGTGCCTCGCGTGTTGCCGAAGAGGCGGATGTGCAGGCGATCGCAATAGCGCCAGCCACGCGAAAGGCAGGCGTTAACGAGCAGCTTGCGGAGGGCTTCGCTGGGCTCGCCCTGGTACCCCTGCGGCATGAGCAGCACATCGCCTGGATTCCAGCCGGTCAGCGTCTTCATGAGCGCTTCGATCTCATGGATATCGCTGGGATACTGCACGACGAACTTGAACTGCACATCCGTGCCTCGCTGCAGAAGCTTCTGCAGGACGGGCGTGTTGATTCGGCGGGCGTCGTGCTCGGCGGCGAACTTGCCGTCCTCGCGCTGGCTCGGCGTGGAATTGGAGAGCTTGGGGCTCAGGCTCATGAGGTCCACGCTGACTTCCTGGTCGACCGTGCCCGCTGTCTCCATCGTCGTGTGCATGCCGGCGGCGCTCAGACGCGCTGCGAGCGCCACGATGGCGGGAAAGAGCATCGGCTCGCCGCCCGTCAGCACCGCGTGCTTCAGCCCGGTGTTAATCGCTTCCTCGGCGAGTTCATCAACGGAGCGGCTGGCGCCCTGCGGCGCCCAACTTGTGTACGGCGTGTCGCACCAGGTGCAGCGCAGATTGCAGCCGGCCACGCGAACGAGCCAGGAGGGCACGCCGGTCAGCTTGCCCTCGCCCTGTATGCTGGCGAAGGTCTCGGCGATGGGGAGAGTGGAGGCGTCGACGTCGGTACTCATGCGCGGGGTTGCCCAGCTTTCGATTGGTAGGTGGTGGGATCGGGAAGGCCGGCCTGCGCAAAACCCTGGCGACGAAGCGTGCAGCTATCGCAGCGGCCGCAGGCGCGCCCCGCTTCATCCGGATCGTAACAACTGTGCGTGATCGAATAGTCGACGCCGAGGGCCGCGCCGGTGCGGATGATCTCCGCCTTGCTCAGGTCGATCAGCGGCGTGTGAACGCGGTAGGCAGCGCCCTCGACGCCAGCCCTGGTGGCGAGGTTGGCGAGCGCCTGAAACGCCTCGATGAACGCCGGCCGACAGTCGGGGTAGCCGGAGTAGTCGACGGCGTTGACCCCGATGAAGATATCCTGGGCACCGAGCACTTCCGCCCAGGCGAGGGCATACGAGAGGAAGATGGTGTTACGAGCCGGAACGTAGGTGATGGGAATGCCGGGCTCGCTGGTGTCGCGATCGTGCGGCACAGCGAGATCGTCGGTCAGCGCCGAGCCGCCGAACGCGCGCAGGTCAATCTCGACGACTTTCAACTCTGCAACGCCCTGCGCTGCCGCGACGCGGCGGGCGGCGGCGAGTTCCACCGCATGCCGCTGGCCGTAGGCGAAGGCAAGCGCGTGGCAGGCGAACCCGTCCGCACGCGCCAGGGCCAGCGTCGTGGCGCTGTCGAGCCCACCGGAAAGCAGCACGATGGCGCGCCGACCGGCCTCAGTCATAGCTCGGTTTCTCCGGGCTCTTGGCAAAGCCAAGCGGGACGCGGCGATCCGGCTCATGCACCAGGCGGGTGATGACCTCGCCGTCTTCCCAGACGATCGTGGTGTCACGCCGGTAGTGCGTCACCAGGCGCAGCTTCTGCCAGCCGACCTCGCCGTTGCTGACGAAAAGCGTCGCGTAGCGGCCGCTCTCGTCCGGATGGCGGAAGGAGTGCAGCATCGCCTGCGTCGGCTTGTCGTACCGCTTGCCGTCCACTTCAAACCAACCCTCGCCGACGGCGACGGGATTGGAAGCAAGGGCAAGCGCCTTGGAGACGGCCCCAGCGCCGGCCGTACCGAGGATGAAGAGGTTGCGGTTGCTGACCGGCTGCGGGCTGTGCGTCGCCTCGGGATAGCGGGCGATGAACTGGTCCGCCGCCTGCGGCCGCTCGTCGCCCACGACAAAGTGCAGTTCCTCTGCCAGGGTGTTGTTAATGGTCGGCAGGACCTGGTTCGCCGGCATCAAGCGATAGACATCGAAGGTCGGGTCGATCTCAAGGTGCGTGACCGTGGCGGGGTCGCCGGCGATCGTGTGCTGCTCTGGGTACTCGATCGTCACATCGCGATGGCCGCCATCCTTGAGGTGCAGACGCACCGGCAGATCGAACGACCATTCACCTTGGCCGGCGTCGATGTCGAGCACCAGGCCTTTTTCGGCAGGGAGAAACTTGGTGGCGGCAAGCGCCGGGGCACCCGGGCGGCGCACGTATTGTTCGACCAGCGTGGCGATGCCGTGTTCATCCTCGGGGTCGAGAGAGGCGACCAGGTCATCCCAGGTGGCGTGTTTGCCCAGGTAGTCCGCAGCGAAGCGCTTGACGCCGGCCCAGTAGGCCTCCTCGCCCAGCACCTGGCGGAACATGTGGAAGACCATGGCGCCCTTGTCGTAGCCGACGTAGCGATCGCAGGCCGGGTCCCGGCCGAAGCGATCCAGGGCCGGGCCATCGGCGGCGTCGAGCGCCGGGTCGGCGGCGAGCTTCATCAGGTTGCCCCGGCGGTAATCCTGCGAGCGCTCCTCCTCGCCTTGCAAGCCGTATCGGCTCATGTTGGCGTTGTGCGAGGTGATCGCTTCGCACCAATTGCCATCCTCCGGCGAGACATACACGCCGTTGCCCCACCAGGCGTGCAGCATCTCGTGGTCGAGCAAGCCGGGCATGAGCGCCCGCGGTCCCATGCCCAGCACCCGCCCGTCCATCAGGGTGAAGCCCGGGTAGGCGAAGCCGGAGGAGAAGAAGTTCTCCATGATGGTGAAGCGCTGGTAGGGATAGGGGCCGATCAGCGGCTCGTAGAGCGCCAGGTATTCTTTGACCGCGGCCAGGAACATCGGGGCCAATCGAGCATTGCCCTCCGAAGTATGCACGACGATCTCGACGCCCGAGTCGCTGACGCCGGTGAGTGTGCCCAGACGATTGCCGGCCAAGGCGACGCCATCCGTCGGGCGCGGGGTTTGCCAGTGGTCGCAGGGACCGAGGTCACCCGCATCTGTCTCGCCGGCCGGATCGCCAGTGGCGACGAAGACCCAGCCGTCGTCGCCGTGCACGGTGACTTCGTAGTCGCAGAGCGGGTGACCGCCGTGGCCATCGACGGGATTGGGGGCCCAGTAGGAGCTGTCGGAGAGGAACACGCCGCGCTCGGAGATGTGGGCCTGTACCGAGAAGTTGTGCACCTGGCCCTCGATTTCGCCGGCCTCGACATCGTCTGCCAGGGTGCCCTCGTAGACGATGACGACGAGCGGTTCGTCGATGCCCGCGGGGATCCGCAGCTTGTACCGCTGCACGTCCGGATGATGGGGCAGGGGCACGTGCACGGCCTGCTGCGTCAGGTCGGGCCGGCGGCCTTCCTCCGTCACGTAGGCCATGATGACCTTGAGATCGCTGCTCAGGTCAAAGAGGAAGTGATCAGCAGCATCGCCCGCGGCGGGCTCGATCTGGGCCGAAGCACGGATGTGGTTGTCCTCAATGTCCAGGACGACCTGCAGCGCTACCTGGGGCGCTGCCTTTGGACTGGCCAGCGCCTGGCTTGCCGCACAGGGGAGCAGCAGAAGCGTCGTGAGCAATAGGGCAAGGCCGGGTCGATTCCCGCGCGGGTGGTGCTGCGGCATTGATAGTCTCCTCGTGCCTGGCGCCGGGCTGAGGACGACGGTGAACAGAGCCCGGGCGCAGGATGAGCCTGATTCTATCGCCACCGGCAGCGAAGTCGCGGTGAGAGTGTGCGAGCGGGTCCAGATCAGCCAAGCCAGCCTCAGAGCTTCTTGAGGGCGTCAATGAGCTGATCGAGGTGCTCACGCTCGTGGGCCGCGGAGATCTGCACCCGCAAGCGGGCCGCCCCCTCGGGCACGACCGGGAAGCCGAAGCCGATCACGAAGACGCCCATCTCCAGCAGCTTCTTGCTCATGGCGATGGCCTTGGCCGTCTCGCCGACGATGATGGGGCAGATGGCGGTGGGGGATTCGATCACCTCGAAGCCCGCCTTGCGAATGCCCTCTCGGGCGTAGGTGGCGTTGTCGCGCAGCTTCTGGACGCGCTGGGGCTCCGCCATCAGGATCTCGATCGCCTTCTTGGCCCCGTAAGCCGTCGGGCAGGGCAGGGCGTTGCTGAACAAAGCCGGCCGGGCCCGCTGGATGAGCAGGTCGATCGCCTGCTGGGGACCGGCGACGAAGCCACCCGCCGCCCCGCCCAGGGCCTTGCCCAGCGTGCCGGTGAAGAAGTCGACGCCGTTCTCGCCATGCCCGGGCATGTGGTAGTGCTCGTGCGTGCCGCGGCCGGTCTGGCCCATGACGCCGGTGCCGTGCGAGTCATCGACGATGAGCATGGCCCCGTACTCGCTCGTGACCTTCCGCAGATCAGGCAGCTTGGCGAGGTCGCCTTCCATGGAGAAGACACCGTCCGTGACCACCCAGACGCAGCCGGTGATCTCGGGATCCTTCTGGGCCGCTTCCAACTTCTCGCGCAGGCTGTCCATGTCGCTGTGCTTGAAGACGGTCTTCTTGACGCCCTTCTTGATGAGGCGGATGCCGTCGATGATCGAGGCGTGGTTCAGTTCATCGGAGATGACGAGATCGCCCGGCTCGGAGAGCGTCGGGAAGATCGCCTCGTTGGCGTTCCAGCAGGAAACGAAGGTGATGGCCGCCTCCGTGTCCATGAATTTGGCGATGGTGGTCTCCAGGTCGTGGTGGGCCTGGAAGGTGCCGCAGATGAAGCGGACGGAGGCGGTGCCGTTGCCGTAGTCCTTGAGCCCCTGCTCCGCCGCCGCGATGACCTCGGGATGGCTGGCCAGTCCCAGGTAGTCGTTGGAGCAGAAGACGAGCACCTCGCCGTAGCCTTCGACGCGTGTCTTGGGGCCCATGGGGGCCTGGAGATTCTGCAGATGCTTGAGTTCACCCTTGTCCTGGAGGCCCTGCAGGACCGCATCGGTCCGCTGACAGAATTGCTCAAGTCCGCTCTTGGTCGTGGTGGTCATGGCGTCGTTTCCAGCTTGGGTGGACAAGGGTGAATCGGCCGCCAAACCCAGGGGCAACCGACCGAGCATCTTATCAGAAGCGAGGGTTGAGTCGGAGCTGGTAAGGGAGGTGCGGGCCATGTGATGTTTGGTGAATGAACGGTGGGGGGGTGGCGTAAGTTGACCGCATTGGGTGGGCCAACGGATGATGTCCATCTTCAACTCGGAGGGAACCATGCAACCCGATCCAGATGCAAGAGTGATTCGTCAGCCAATCTGGTTTGTCCTGGCCTGGCTCACCCTCGGCGCTGTCTGGTGCCTTGGCACGCTCTTGCTTGACTGGCTGGTGGATGTGCCGCCAGGGTTGTTCGGTCTGTTCCTGGGCGCCGGATTGCTCTGGCTGGGTTGCGGTATCCCGATGATCGCTCACAAGCTGATCGTGTGCGAGGCGGGCATCTCGCAGCGGGGCTTGCCGGGCTGGGGGGGACGACGATGGGAGCTACGCTGGGAAGACATCGATGCCTGGTCGGAGAACGAAGGTGGCGCGGTCTTCCTGCGAGCGCAGGACGGTACTGTTCGCGGAACGAGTCAGAAGCTCACCTATGGAACACGTACCAGGCAGGTGGCCGCGCTGATCGAGCAGCAACTCGGTCCGCCCGCGACCGGCCGGGACGAGGTGCTCCCAGCATGGTTCGCGGCCATGGTCGGTACGGCGGGCAAGCGGCCGCCGGGGGCTCCGCCCGTCAAGCTGCCCAAGCTCTTGGTCGCATTCGTCGTGTTCTGCTTCCTCGGCGCCTTCACCATCCTGATTGCCTTCCTCTTCTTCGCCGGTCGGATGCTGCTGCAGGTCTCCAGTTAGAGCCCGGTCACCACAAACTCCCTTAGGATGCCAACTTATCGCTTGGCAGGGGCGGATCCTGGTGTACATTCAGAAACGAGGCAACCATCCGTCGGCGACGACGGAGACACCGCCGACGCGGCTGGGCTGCGCGCCAAGACCACTGCAGCCCCCGCGAACGGTCATGACGGAGCAGCGCCTTGCCTCGGGCGTTGCTCCGTCTCCGTTTTTGCGTCGCGGAATCCGTTGGATCGATGGGTCATTCGACACCTACCAAGCAACGCGATAGCGCCAGAGGTTCACGGGGCGTCACGCGGGCAAGCGCTCCTTGCTCTCGTCGCGCAGTGCCAGCCTGTTCAGCGCGCCTCGGAAAGCGCCCACGCGTACTCTCGTGCAATGGCAGGCGGCCCCTCGGGCTTGAGCTCAACCCAGGCCCGATGCGGCCAGTGTGGTTCGCGCAGGAGTTGACGCCCCAGCAACACCAGATCGGCGCGACCCGCCTTGATGATCGCATCCGCCTGGCTCGGCTCGGTGATCAAGCCAACCGCGCCGGTGGCGATCTCCGCTTCCCGCTTGATCTGTTCCGCCAGCGGGACCTGGTAGTCGGGTCCGACCGGGATCTCCGCCCGCCTTGTGGCGCCGCCACTCGAACAGTCGATGAGGTCGACGCCCTCTCGCTTCAGGAGCCGCGCTGTCTCCACGGAATCTTCGATGGTCCAGCCGCCCTCGGCCCAGTCCGTGCAGGACAGGCGAACCAGGAGCGGGATGTCATCGGGCAACGCACTCCGCACCATGCCCGCGGTATCGATCAGGAACGTCACTCGATGGTCGAAGGGGCCGCCGTAGCCATCGGTTCGTTCATTCATCAAGGGCGACAAGAAGCTATGCCCAAGATAGCCGTGCGCGAAGTGCAGTTCGATCACCTGGAATCCGGCTTTGACCGCTCGCTCCGCTGCCGCCACGAAGGTGTTGCTGATCTCACGAATCTCCGCAATCGTCAGCTCATGCGGCACGGGCCCGTCGCTGCCAAAGCGCTTCGCCGTCGGCCCCACCGGCAGCCACCCTCCCTCTTTGATCGGGACAAACTTGTTCGGTGTCGGATGAAGCGGGCGATAGCGTGACGCTTTGACCCCAGCGTGAGCCAGTTGGATTCCCGGCACGGAGCCGTGCCCGCGCACAAACTCCGTCACTCGGCGCAAGCCCGGG
>SWCB01000323.1_pt1 | contig 14250 bp, 14 predicted proteins | sample 4692901 | NCBI WGS metagenome assembly SWCB01 (sample SAMN10267276, study PRJNA491770) | bioreactor metagenome | isolation source: DHS bioreactor inoculated with subseafloor sediment | place: Japan: off Shimokita Peninsula | collected 2006-08 | reverse complement strand
AGATACAATATAGTTTTGTATTCCTAGAGCTGCAATATTTCCAATAATTGATACTAATATCATTAAAGCTGGTCCTGTAAGGGCAAGCTTAAGCTTTTTCTTTCTCATTCCCACAATAAAGATTATGGCAGAAGCGAAGGCTAACACCATCATAATTCTATACCTAATAAGAGTAACATTTACGTCTGTATAGCTTGCGCCGTAGACAACTCCCCTTGGAGAATAAAGAAGATCATATCCCCTTAGATAGTATCCCAATCCTAATATAACAAAGAATACAAATCCCAAGGCTACAAACTGCCTTGTGGCAATATCTAATATTTTTTTACCACTATCCATATTGATATTCCTAATATCCTTTATATTTCTTATAGGATCATCTTCCTCATTATCAATTTGCTGTGAAATAGGCTTTCTGAGGGTAATCATTACTCCATAAAAAATTACTGTTAGTACTACTAGGAAAACAATAAAACTTATAAGGGCAAAATATATTTTCCCAAATAAGGGATACTGAAACATGTAAAAGGATATTTCTCTGTTAAAAATAGGATCTGTTATATTAAAGTTTGTAGAATTAACAAATTGCAAAATATCAAACCATAGATTTCCTGCTATGCTGGTACTTGTTGTAAAGGCGATAAAAAGGGAACCTAAAATCGCTATCTGATTTATGCGTTTCTCAGGCACTCCTCTATGTACTTCCTTTACCTTTTTATAGTAATCTTTTTTAATACTACTTAGGTAAAAATAGGTAAGTACAGAAATCAGTATAAATAATGGAACGCCTATTTTTAACTGAGTCATTAGTTTTGTTAAGAATACCTCATTAAATCCAAGTTCATTAAACCATTTATAGTCAGTTATAAAATTAATAATCCCATTAAATGAAGAAAGTACCATTACTGCAAATACTCCAACGATACCTATTATTATCCTTCTTTTATTTCCCATAGCTTTCACTCCTTTGTTTTTCATATATTCCTATTTATACCACAAAAACACTTTATTATTCAATTTCTTTAGTGATGCTAACTTGGTCCTTTGGAAACTATGTCTTTTAGACTAAGCATATTTTCCATATAGAAATCATCTGTAGTTTTCCCTCTTTTAATACACCAGCTAACTCCTGAGAAGGCATTAAATAATAAATAAAAGGGCAGTGTTTTATCTAGATCTGGTAGTTTTCTTATCTCCTTATAACCATTTAAAAACTCTTCCTTTGTATTATCATATAAATCCCATACATAAATCTTCATCTTAGAAAAATCTATATCCGCCGATCCTATTCTTGAACTTTCAAAATCCAATACTCCATTGATTTTAGAATCATGAACAAGTATATTTCCAGGTCTATAGTCCATATGCACAATACTCGGATAATCTGGTTCAGGTAGATTTTCATAATAATAATAAAATAAACTTATACATCGATTCAATAAATCTAAATCCAGTACTTCCCTGCAGTCATCTACACAATCTTCAAACCATCTTTTTATAGTTTGCCACCATTCTTCCCTTTCGTTGTATATATTTTCCCCCATATCCAATAATTTATTTTTATCTATTTTGATATTATGTAGTTTAGCTAGTAACCCTCCCATTTGAAATGCTATGTTTTTGTCTACAATATCAGTGGGGGGCTTTCCCTTAATATATGATAACATAAGGGCCCCAGGTATTATATCATTGCCCTCCCAAAAATCTAGAATTTGTGCTACAGGTAATTCCTTTTCTAATAATTGTAACATTTTATATTCCTTTAATAACTTTGTTTTATTATAGGGAATTTTCAATATTACTTTTTCATTATTTGTAAGGGTTAACTTACCCACCTCGGAACTATAGGATTCTGGCACCGTATCGATGTGTTTTACATCAAGCTTCATTATATCTATAACCTTCTTTATTCTATCCATCTGCCTTCATCCCCTTTATTCTATACTATAATCATTGAAGATACTTATATTATTGTCAACAATAAAAAATTTTAAATATTAAAAATTTAATATATGTCTATGATTATACTCCTTTGTTAAAAATTTTCCAATCTAATTATTATTATTTATTCTCTTCTATTAATAATAAAATCAATAAAATCCATAACCTCCTTAATCTCTTCTTTGTTCAAATAGGATACATCTATTTTTTTATATCCATAGATTCTTGGCTTACCCTTTTTATTAATAAAGTGTGTGGTAATGGTTCCTATATAAACACCTATAAAGGTTGTTCCTATTATCATTAGAATAGAGGCAATAATTCTACCCCCTGGAGTACTAGGTGCAATATCTCCATATCCTACCGTTGTTGCAGTTACAATACTCCACCACAGGGCATCTCCAAAGCTATAAACAGTATGGTTATATTCTGTATAGTAAATACCCACTGCTCCAAAAAATAAGGTTGCTATGGTCACTAATATTATGTAGATAAATCCATTTAATTTTAAAAAAGCACTAATCTCATATCTAAGCTTGTTTGCAAATACAAATACTCTTATGAATTTAAAAAAATGAAAAAGCTCTGTAATTTGAATAATCCTTAAGGCACGGATTATTCTAAAAACTCTGAAGAGGGAACTAAAAGGTATAATTGCTATAAGATCAAATATATGTTTTTGTATGTAGATTTTTTTATCCCTTGCTATAAATAGACCATAAAAATAATCTATTGAGAAAATTAATAATATGGTATTTTCAATTAATATTAATGATTTTGAATTAACAATTGATATTTTTCCTATTAAGTCTAGAAAAGCTAAGGTAACAGCTACTATAGCTAAAATAGCATTCATACTTTCATATATTAATTTTGTATTTCTTGATTTTTTTAACATATAGTATTTTAGCTACCTCCTTTATGAGTTCTAAGTGCCATGTTTCATGTTCTAAATTCTATAGTTTTCCTAATAGGTCTTAAAAACATCCTAAATAAAAAAGGTACTTGAAATTAGTATGTGAATTTTAATCCTATAAAACACAAAAAAATAAAGGATCCAGTTTAAATTAACTAGATACCTTTATTTTTAATTCTATAGCTTTTAGTAGTTAGTTTCTTTTATTTCAAAGTGTGCTTTTTCTTTTTGACAGAGAGGACATTTGTTTGGTGTTTCATTTGCTTCATGTACATATCCACAATATCTACACTTCCATCTAACTTTTTCCTCTTTTTTAAATACATTTTCTTCCTCTAGGTTTCTTAGTAGCTTTAAATATCTTTCTTCATGCTCTACTTCAACCTTTGACACAAAATTAAATGCTGCAGCTACATGGGGAAATCCTTCTTCCTTTGCAATTTTTGCAAATTCAGGGTAAATCTCAGTATGCTCTTCATTCTCGCCCTCAGCAGCATCCTTTAAATTTTCAGCTGTAGTTCCAACTTTTCCAGCTGGATATGTCGCAGTTATTTCTAATGGTCCACCTTCTAAAAATCCAAAGAACTTTTCAGCATGGGCTTTTTCATTAAAAGCTGTTTCTAAAAATAATTCTGCTATTTGTTCAAAGCCTTCTTCTCTAGCTTTATCTGCATAAAAAGTATATCTATTTCTTGCTTGTGATTCCCCTGCAAAGGCCTTTAATAAGTTTTGTTCAGTTTTTGTTCCTGCCATTTTCTTCATTAATAAAATCTCCCCTTTACTAGATATAGTATATTATTTAAAGGCATTTTTTACATTTACCCTTATAATAAACATGCTTCTCATTGATTTCAAATCCGTTTAAATTTTCTTCCTGAGCCTGTGGAATACTTACATTAAAATCATAAACTTGTCCACAACTTACACACTTGAAATGTCCATGCACTGATATATCTGCATCATATCTCAATTCATTTTCTTCTATAGTTATAATTCTAACTATTTGCTTTTCTACAAACAAATTCAAAGTATTATATACAGTGGTTTTAGAAAGGGTTGGGATTTCATTTACCAACTCTTGATAGATTGTATCTGCATTGGGATGATTTCTATGATTAACTAAATATTCATAGATTTTTAATCTTTGTATAGAAGGTTTTATGCCATTTCTTTTTAAGTAATCACTTCTATCCTTAATCATACCCTTCATCTCCCTCCCTAACCTTTATTTTCTAAGCTTTTAAATCTTTTAGCATTTTTAAAATGTTTACATATTTGTAATCGTTACAATTTATATTATAATTACATTTTTTAATGTTGTCAACTGTTTTTATTGATTTAGCTTCATATCTCCATACTTTATATATTCCTTTTTTCTCATATATTCTGATATGATTAATGTTAATATTCCCGGAAGTATAAAATGAAGAAGAGCTATATTTAATAATATACTACCCATAGGTAGCAAATCCTTCATTGCAGCAATAGTTCCAAATTGTCCTACTAAACCACTAGTTCCCATTCCTGCTCCTATACTATTGTTTTCCATACGAAACACATATGTTGCTATAGGGCCTAATATGGCGCTTGCCAATGTAGGTGGTACCCATATAAGTGGATTCTTAATTATATTTGGCACTTGTAGCATTGACGTACCTAATCCTTGTGCTATAAACCCTCCTATTCCATTTTCTCTGTAGCTTGAAATAGCAAATCCTATCATTTGAGTAGCACAACCCACAGCTGCGGCTCCAGCGGCTAATCCATTTAATCCAAGGGCTATTGCAAGGGCTGCACTACTTATAGGCAATGTAAGTATCATTCCCATTAATGTGGCAATTACTATTCCCATAGGTATGGGTTGAAGCTCCGTAGCTCTATTAATTACTTCACCTAATCCACTCATAAAGGCTGCTATAAAAGGACTTATAAATATACCTACTAAACCTCCAACAATTATGGTAGCTGCAGGTACAAGAACTATGTCTACCTTTGTTTTTCCTGATATTAACTTCGAAAATTCAGCTGCTAAAAGAGCGGCTATAAAAGATCCTGCTGGCTCTCCTATTTTTACTATAAATACACCACCTTCACCGGGTGCTATTGTTCCTGCCCCTATTGCTCCAGCTACTATGGATGCAAATATGCCCAGGGGAGGTGCTCCAATACCATAGGCAACAGCAGCACCTATAGCTGGTCCCATAAGATATTGTGCTATTTGACCAAAGTAAGATAAGCTTTCAAAACCAGTAAAATCTCCTATTTGCTTCAATATTAGACCTATAATCAGTGATGCAAATAATCCTAATGCCATGCCATTTAATGCCTTTGTTATATAGTTTTTAAAACCCTTTTTCATCAATTTCACCCCTTAACATTAATTTTAACTTTAAAGTATTTTTAAACTAATATCCATAGCTTTAACTGAATGGGTTAAAGCTCCAATAGAAATAATGTCTACCCCTGTTTTAGCAATATCTATTATCCTATCAAAGGTTATACCTCCTGAAGCTTCAAGTATTACTCTACCTCCAGCTACTTTAACAGCCCTCTTCATATCTTCAATTCTCATGTTGTCTAACATTACTATATCAGCTCCAGCTTTAATAGCTTCCTTAAGAGACTCTATATCCTCTACTTCAACCTCAATCTTCATAGTATGGGGAATTTTATCTCTTATCTTTAATATAGCTTTTTCTATTCCTCCTGAGGCCCTAATATGATTATCCTTAATCATTACAGCCTCAGAAAGATTAAATCTATGGTTATGACATCCACCTACCTTAACTGCATATTTTTCTAAAACTCTAAGTCCTGGAGTAGTTTTTCTTGTGTCAACTATTCTTACTGAGTATTCCTTAACAGCCTCTGCATATTTATTAGACATGGTAGCTATACCTGACATTCTCTGTAGAAGATTTAACCCAAGTCTTTCTCCCTTAAGTACTGCTTTAGTTTTTCCATGAATTTCAGCTATCTTGCTACCTGACTTAACCTTACTACCATCCTTCACAAGCTTATTAACCTGTGTTTCCTTGTCTAGAAGCTTAAAAACCCTTTCAAACACTTCTAATCCTGCTATATAACCATCTTCCTTTGCTAATATATCACCCTTACACACATCATCACATTCTATAAGGTTATCAGTAGTTATATCTATATAATTAATATCTTCCATTAAAGCTTTTTCTATTATTTCATCAATTAATATCCAATTAAACAAATCTATTCCCTCCCATCTATATCACACATAATATGACTTCCCAAGCTAGTATCTCTAAGTAAAGCTGATGTTAAAATCATATACGCCGTTAAAGTTATATTCACACATTCAAAGTATTCAATTTTCTCAGAATAATGCCCATCTAAAATTATTATTAATTCCTTGATTAACCTTAATCCCTCTTTAAGTTCTTCTTTGCTCCTTACAATTAGTGCATATTTATTCATTATTTCCTTTGTATCTTCTTTCACTTTTTCTATCTGTTTTTCATTAATCTTTTTATAGTTTTTTATAGTACTTATTTCATAATCCTCCGGCACCTTAATTTGAGAAATTATTCTATTTAATTCTTCTGCAAGCCTTCTTCCAAATACTATTCCTTCTAAAAGGGAATTACTAGCCAACCTATTGGCTCCATGCACACCGGTACAGGATGTCTCTCCACAGCAATATAAGGCAGACATATTTGTTCTTCCATTATCATCAACCTTAATTCCACCCATTATATAATGCTGTACTGGACTAACGGGAATATAATCTTTACTCATATCTATACCTTTTTCCATACATTTTCTATATATATTTGGAAACCTATTTTTAATGAAAGCTTTACCTCTATGGGTTATATCAAGAAATACATGGTCACTATTATCATTTAACATTTCATTTAAAATTGATCTTGCAACAATATCCCTAGGGGCAAGATCCTTTAAGTAATGATATTTTTCCATAAAGGCTTCTCCACTATTATTTCTTAGAATTGCACCTTCCCCTCTAACAGCTTCAGAAATAAGAAAGCTATTATTATTGGATATACTATGAAGAGCTGTTGGATGAAATTGTACAAATTCCATATCTATAATATCTATACCAGCTCTATATGCCATTGCTATTCCATCTCCAGTAGCTACTTTAGAATTAGTAGTGTTTTTATAAACCTGACCAATTCCTCCTGTAGCCAATACCGTAGTCTTAGATAAATATGCCTTCATTTCATCTTTATTTTTTGTTAAAATACCAATACAAATACCTTTGTAATCTAAAACATCTATTGCAAAGGTATTTGTTAGTATATCTATATTTTTTTTACTAATTATCTTTGATTTTAGTGCTCTAATTATCTCCTTGCCTGTTTCATCCTTAGAGTGCAATACTCTTTTCTTCGAGTGACTTCCTTCCTGGGTAAGTGATAGTTTTCCTTCATCATCTCTGTCAAAATTTGTCCCAAGTTCTATTAATTTTTCTATGTTATTCTTAGATTCTTTAACAAGAGTTTTTACATTTTTTATGTTATTATATAAGCTTCCAGCCTTTAATGTATCCTGGATATGAAGCCTTATATCATCCTTTGAATATAAGGAGGCAGCAATTCCACCTTGAGCTAGGTTACTATTATTCTCAGTAATCTCATCCTTAGATAATACGAGAACCCTAAATTTTTCATTGATATTTAAGGCTACATATAAACCTGCAATACCACTTCCTACTATAATAACATCATAACTATCTTCAATTATATCCTTTAAATCAAAGCATGCTAAATATCTTCTGAACATATATTTTCTCCTTTATTTCATAATTAAAGCTTCAACATTCCTTCAAGGGATATATATGCCTTTTTTCTTATATTTTCATCAACTATAATTTCATTTTTTTCATTTACTAAAGCATTATATACATCCTCAAGGCTTGTCTTTTTCATATTGAGGCAAACTAAGGATGGAGAGAGTAAATAGAATTTTTTCTCTGGATTTTCTTTTCTTAGGGTATGGAGTATACCCATCTCTGTTCCTATAATAAAATCCTTCTCATTACAGTTCCTAACATATTCCATTATTTGTGAAGTACTACCAATAAAATCAGCTTTTCTTAATACCTCAGGTCTACATTCCGGATGAACCAATATTTTAGTTTTTTTACGTTGTTCCCTTATAAGGTCTATTTCCCTTGGCTGTACCCTATGATGAGTTATGCAAAAACCCTCCCAGGATATAATATCCTTTTCAGGAACCTTCTCCGATACATAATTCCCTAAATTTTGATCTGGTACAAATATAATTCTTTCACTGTCTAGTGATCTTACCACCTTTACAGCATTAGAGGATGTGCAGCATATATCACTTTCACTTTTCACCTCTGCAGATGAATTAACATAACAAACAACAGGAACATTAGGATACTCCTTTTTAAAAGCTCTTAGCTGCTCTCCTTCAATCATATCTGCCATGGGGCATCCTGCATCTAATACAGGAAGTAGTACTTTTTTATTAGGCGATAATATTTTTGCACTCTCTGCCATAAAATACACTCCACAGAATACAATAATATCAGCATCAGTTTCCGCTGCCCTTTTGCTCAGTCCCAAGGAATCCCCTACATAATCAGCAATATCTTGGACCTCTGGTATCTGATAATTATGAGCTAAGATAACTGCATTTTTATCTCTTTTTAGTCTTTTTATTTCTTTTATTATATCTTGTATTTCCATTAGTATGTTCTCCCTTCATTTGTTTAGTTGGTGTATATTCATGTGTCTTGTCACTCGTTTGTTAAAAAAAATTGCTTTTAATCTTTAACTAATATTCCTTCCTCCTCAAGCTTCTTTCTGATGATATTATATACCTTTTTATTTGGAACCTCTATAGTATGAATATGCTCTCCATCCGTTAAAGATGCTAATGGTTCTGCCTTTTCTTTCTTTGCACTTTTAATAAATCTTTCAAGATCATACCTACTACTTATCATTAATGGGCATCTAATTTCTCCATATACAGGGTGCATCACTATCACATCTAATACCTTTCCCCCCATATCGATTATTATTGCTAATTCATTTTCTATTGATTCATAGCCCTTATGATTACATACTATAGTTTCGATATTTCTATTGTCTTCCCTTATCTGAGGAATATAATAACCATTAGACGTGGCCATGATATTTGAGCCCTTTGCCCTTAAAACAGCTATATCTTGAACTATGACTTGTCTGCTTACATCAAATAACTCACCAAGATCTGCACCGGTTATAGGCTCATCTCTGCTACTTAATATATCTAATATATCCCCTCTCCTTTTTTTAGTCAACATAACACACCCCTTATTAAGTTTAAGTTCATAGCAAATCAAAAGGGACTACCCATTGGTAGTCCTAAAGTTTTTCAGCATACAGCTTAGAATGATTAACATGATATAAAAGGGCCTCGGCTGCTTTTTCAATATCTCTGTCAACAAAAGCATCAATGACCTTTCTATGCTCTTCTAATGCACTCTCTAATCTTCCTGGTGAACTTAAAGATTTATATCTTGTAGTTTTCATAAAATATTGAAAATCCGTTAATACATGTTCAAGGTACCTGCTTTTAGTAGCATTATAGATCGTTTCATGAAACTGAGTATTTAATTCCGCAATTTTTTCTACATCTTTTTTAAAGGTAAAAAACTCCATTAGTTCGAATATTTCCTTTAGCTTGTTTAGGTCTTCATCATCCATTCGCTCTATAGCCCATCTTACAGCTATACCTTCAATTGCAATCCTCAAGGTAAATATATCATGTATATCCTGTTTAGATATACCCTTTACTATAACACCCCTATTAGGTATATTATCAACGAGACCATCAAGCTCTAATTGCTTTAAGGCTTCCCTAACAGGTGTTCTGCTAACCCCTAGCTCATCAGCTAGCTTTGCTTCAACTATTTTATCACCTCTAGAATACTTACCTAAAAGAATGTCTTCTCTGATTTTATCAAAAATAATTGAAGTTAAAGACCTGTTATCCTTTTTCCCGCTAAATATATTCTCCATTTCTGCCTCCAGAAACTATAACTGTCAATCCATAAACAGTTAGAATTATTTATAATTGTATACTTGTACATTTTAACCTAAAAATAATTCTTTGTCAATGTGACAAATCTCTTAAGAATCTTGATTAAACTGTCCTTTGATATATATATTTATTATTTATTTCTATATAACACCAATTCTATTGTATTCTCATTAATGTCTATTTCCACATCATCTGTCATCATTCCTATTAATGTAAGCTCAGTATCAACATCACAATCACCAGCTAATTCCCAATAATACTCTTCCATTTCCTCCTGCTTAGGACATTCCAAATGATGTATTAGCTTATTTATCTTTTCTTTATGTTTCTCAACATAATTACATTTTAATGTTAGTACAAATCTTTCAGGTTCATCTTGAACATCAACATTAATTGAAGTAGCTCCAATTGCAAAAAAGAAATTAATTAATTCATCTACCATTTTTGATATTCTCTGTTTCTTATGCTTCATTATATTTCATCCTTTCTAAACGCTTCAATTATGGGAACTAAAACTGCTGCAACAAATCCAGCTGCAAATCCATTGTTATATAAATTTAATCCTCCATGTAATACTCCTACATTAAGAACAACTGAAGAATGTAGGAATGCAGCTATAACTCCATATTGCCAACCAAATTCCCCTGCTATAGGAGCCAAGGCAGTACCAAATAATGCTGCTAATAATATGGCGGGCTCATTTATTGCCCATACCTTTGTAAGTGATCCCAAAAATACACCTAAGAAGATAGGTAATATGTTTTTAGGATGCTTACCAAAGCTACCAAATCCAACTATAGTAAATATACCTCCAAGTGTTGGTCCGTTTAAATCTCCCCCTACAAGTAATACATAGCTAGTTGCTATCAGTCCATTTATTCCCATTATGATTAATGTAGGTGCAAATCCTTCTAATAATATAAAGTCTGAAACAAGTCTTCCTGAATATTTCATTATATTGTTTACTCTATCAAAGGATTTTTTGTTTAGGTAAAATCCTGTAATTATCATAGATAAAAACATAGTATATATATATATGCTTAAAATAATATTATTTCCAGTTGTCCAAATCATTCTTGCTCCAGGAGAAAATCCATATGATCTAAATATTGAAACAAACACGGTTCCTATCATCCCAGCGGTAAATCCTATGTTATACAAATTAAATCCCTGATGTACTCTTATCAAATGAGATGATAAGGGCGGTAATATAAACCCCATACTTAATCCAACAATAATCCCTAAAGGTACTCTAACAAATAAGGGAGCTGATATGTTAAACATTATTTCTGTAACTATTGGAGCCATTGCTGTTCCAAAAAGAGCCATATATATATACTTAGAAAATCTTTCCTTCTCTTTTTTAGAATACAAATAAACTCCAATTATTATAAGCCATACATTAAATAAATTCTTCCCAAAAAGTGCAAATCCAGCAATTAAAAACAAAGCAGCAAAAGCAGCTCCATTAAAATTAATTTTTAGCTTATATAATATGAATATGAATATTAATGTTAATAGTCCGGAATTAACAAAAGCTGCTCCCATTCCTCCAACACCAATATAATCTGTTATTAATATATCTGATTCAATTATAATTTTCAATATTCCCCTAAATATTTCTTGGGGTGTATCTACTAAAAATCCAAACAAAACTAAGGAAGCTGCGTATATAGTTATAATTAATATTTTAGTATTATTTGATATATCCTTTTCTATATTTATACCTTTCTTTAACTTCAATATTATATCCTCTCCTTCTCTTTGTAGAATAAAACCTCGGTATCCTTTATATTAAATCTAAAAGTAATTATTCAAGTATTTATATAGTTAAAAGTAATTCAATATTTTTAATATTATTGTTATATACCACATAAAAATTAATAGACATAGTTATAGCACATTTTTAATGATAGGAGGAGTAAATTTGTTATTCACTATATTACTATTTTGTGTTGGGTTAGTATTAATTATTAAAGGGGGGGATTATTTCATTGAGTCCGCAGTTAGAATTGCTAGGGCGTCCCATTTACCTGAGATATTTATTGGTGCTACCATAGTAAGCATTGCCACAACTCTCCCAGAAGGGGTTGTATCTATTACAGCATCTGTTAAGGGATATACTACCATGAGTATTGGCAACGCAATAGGTTCTACCATATGCAATACTGGTCTAATACTAGGTTTAATGAGCTTAATTAAACCTAGTAAAATAAAGGGAAAGTTTTTTAAATTAAAAGCCATTATAATGCTTCTTTATTTTGTAGCTATTATTGTTCTCGCTTATGATGGTTTAATATCTACTACAGATTCAGTTTTACTATTAATGCTTTTATTTTTTTACATAATAATAGATACATTTATATTAAAATATAAGCAAAATCAAAATATGCAACATAATAAAATTATTACTAGTATGAAAGAAAAGATAAAGGTTATTTTATTTTTTATAATAGGCATATTGGGTATTGTAATAGGATCCAATCTTCTTATTAATAATGGTATAAGTATTGCTCAGTTTATTGGTGTTCCAGAATCCGTGATAAGCTTATCCTTCATAGCCTTAGGAACGTCCTTACCAGAATTAACTACTGCAATAACTGCTCTAAAAAAAGGACACACATCTTTATCCGTGGGAAATATCATAGGAGCAAATATATTGAATATCACAATGGTAATCGGTGCTTCAGGAATAATAAATCCCCTTGAGATAACAAGACAAAATATTGTACTGGATTTTCCAACAGCCTTTTTAATGACAGCAATTCTTACTTTGCCTTCTATCTTTAGAAGTAAAATCACTAAGTTTCAAGGATTTATACTATTAATAATTTATATAAGTTATATTTTAATACTATATAATATTTATATATAAAGTGGGAGGAGACTTAAAGTAAATAGATTATTTCATACATATTTATATTATCACATTTAACCTGCTATTGCATATTATAAATTGAAATAAAGCTTTTAGCTAAGGAGGTTTTTTAGTGATTGAAGGCTTATTAATTGCAATAGCTATATGTGTTGACTCCTTTGCATTAGGTATTACCTATGGTATAAAACAAATAAAAATACCTAAAGTAGCTATACTAATAATCAATATGATATCAATTAGCGTTTTAGGTATTTCTATTTATTCAGGACATATTGTAAGGCAATTTATTTCAGAAAATACCGCTACCATGATAAGTTGTCTAGTATTAGTTGGTTTAGGGCTCTTTTTTATAATGGAAGGATATATAAAATATTTAACAAAAAATAAAAATAATTGTAATTTAGCAAAGTTCCATATTCCTAAGCTTGGAATTATAATTGATATTGCCTTAGATGTAACCAAGGCGGATATGGATATATCTGGAGATATAGATATTAAGGAAGCTTTATATTTAGGAATTGTTCTATCAATAGATGCTCTTGCAGCAGGATTTGGCTTTTCTATGGGTGGAGCAAATTATTTGAATTTTTTACTTATGGTATTTTTTATTAATATATTATCAATTACCTACGGAGTCTTTTTAGGAAGAAAAATAAAAAGCTATAAAAACAATTTAAAAACTTCATTATTACCTGGAAGCATTCTTATATTTATAGGTATATTAAAATGGCTCTAAGAAACTACCTCTTAGCGCCATTATTTTTTCTAAATCTTGATTTGTCTTTCATAGCACCGAGTATCCATCTTAGTTCGTAGATCGTAGTAAGAAGAGCAATTAAGAATTAAGAATTAAGAATTAAGAATTAAGAATTAAGAATTAAAAGACCTAAAAGAGTGACCCTATTCTCAACCTCAGCCTTAACCTGCTTTTCTCAATCTCAATCTTAATCTTAATCTGCGTTTCCTCGCACCTCGTACCGGACCCAAAGTGAATACCCCAAAGGTTGTAACGCTGCAAGGCTGTAACGATATTTTAATTTTTCTCATAAAAAAAACTCGAAGACTTAATCTTCGAGTTTTTTCTTCTAACCGGCAACGACTTACTCTCCCAGGCAGTTGCCCACCAAGTACCATCAGCACTGAAGGGCTTAACTTCTGTGTTCGATATGGGAACAGGTGTATCTCCTTCGCCATTGTCACCGGATATTTACTTTGAGGTCAGACCTTTTAGGTCGGCTTCTGGCTTCTAGCTACTGGCTCCTAGCACATGCGTAGCATTTCTTTTAGGTCTTTCAAGACCCAATTTCCTGCTTTTAAGCATCCTAGTAGCTAGCGGCTAGTGGCTAGCAGCTTTTTTGTTCCCTCAAAACTGAATAATGGAGAAGCTAGTTCGTAGTAATCAATTACTACGAACTGTCATTTCATTTGGTCAAGCCCTCGACCTATTAGTACCTATCAGCTTAAG
>SWCB01010351.1_pt2 | contig 14258 bp, 15 predicted proteins | sample 4692901 | NCBI WGS metagenome assembly SWCB01 (sample SAMN10267276, study PRJNA491770) | bioreactor metagenome | isolation source: DHS bioreactor inoculated with subseafloor sediment | place: Japan: off Shimokita Peninsula | collected 2006-08 | reverse complement strand
GCAGCAGCAACTCATCCTGTATTTTCAGATGATGCAGTATGTCGTGTTGATAAGTCAGTAATCAAACAAATTGTTGTAACAGATACAATAGAACTTAATAGTAATTGTGTTTCTGATAAGATTGTTCAATTATCAATTGGACCACTTTTAGGACAATCAATCCTACACATTGTTAATGATGAACCTATTAGTCAAATCTTTGATAAAATCACACATAGGGATCCTAAATAGTGAAATTAATAATTGGTCTTGGTAATCCTGGTAGTAAATACCATCAAACAAGACACAATGTAGGATTTATGGTTGTTGATCAATATGTAGGTAAAATACAACAATCTTTTAAGTTTGATAATAAATTTAATGCAGAAATATGTTTAACAAATATTAATCAAGAAAAAGTAATGTTTGTCAAACCATCAACATATATGAATTTATCAGGAGAAGCTATTTATAAAATTATGCAATATTATGATATTTTAATAAATGATATCATTGTCTTTGTAGATGATATAAATCTAGATACAGGAAAACTTAGATTAAGATTTTCTGGTGGTCATGGCGGACATAATGGATTAAAAAATATCATTGGATTACTTCACACAAATGAATTTAAACGCGTGAGAATTGGGGTTAGCAATAATCCTAGTTTAAAACTAGATCATTATGTCCTAAGTCAATTTGGAAAAGAAGAAATGATAGATATTTCTATAGCCATTAAGCACTCAGAAGATATTATTGATCAGTTTATAAATGAGATACCATTTTCAGATATTATGACAAGATTTAACACCCAAACATAAGTTTGGGGTTTTTGTTCAAGGAGGTTAGTCTGTGCTTGATGTTATAAAGATAGACAATGATCTTGAAAAACTATTAGATCAACAAAAAGAAACAGTTTATTTAAAATCTTCTACAGATAGCTATAACTGCTATTTAATCACAAAGCGATTCAAAAAGATTAAAAAGACTGTTTTTGTTGTTACTGCAAATTTATATGAAGCACAAAAATACTATGACACTCTATCATTAATTAATGAAGAAGAGGATGTTTTGTTTTATCCTGCTGATGAGACACTTACTTCTATCATGGCACTTGGATCACCGGAATTTAAAAGTGAACGTTTATATACTTTAAAACAACTTATGACTAACAATCCATTTATTGTAGTTACAACGATGCAAGGTATTAGTCAAAGACAGCTCACTCCACAAGATTATAAACAAAGTGTAAAACAACTATTTAAAGATAAAAATTATAACATAAACGATTTAACTACATTCTTAGTATATAGTGGATATCAAAGAACATTTACAGTTGAAAAACCTGGTGAATTCTCTTTAAGAGGCCATATTCTTGATATATATACTTTAAATAATGAGCATCCATATAGACTTGATTTTTTCGATGATTTATTAGAACAAATAAAAATATTTAGTGTTGAAACACAAAGAAGTTTTGCGGAAGTTGACACGATTGAAATTGCACCTATGCATGAACTTTTTTATACGGATCAAATGAAAGACCTAGCTATAAAAAATATACAAAAGCATTTTGAATCGTTTGATTTATCAGATAGAGAAAATGAAAAGTTTATGGCAGATATTGAATCAATTGATTTAAGACAAAAACTTGATACTCTAGGTTTATATATTCCATTTTTTAATAAAAAAGAAACGACTGTTTTAAGTTTTTCTCAAGATAAAGAAATCTATATGATTGATGTTCATAAGATGAAAGTTAATCAAGAACATATAAAAGATGATTTAAACACTTATAAAGTAACTATGAATGGAGAAGCATTTTTAACGATTAAATATAGATTAGCTTTAGAAACACAATTGAAAAATCAACATATTGAAATTGATAATTTTGGCATATCAAATCCAAATGCATTTTCTCTTAACGTTATGGCATCTAATCAATATCAATCAAATCTACAATTATTTTATACGGATATGATGGACTACATTGGTAAATATAAAATCTATCTATGTATAAAAACAAATCATTATTTAGAAGAAATGAAGTCGTTCTTAAAATCTAAAAATATAGCTTATGAACGCCAAATCAAAGATGAAGTTGGTATTTATCTTTTAGATATCGCAAGTCATGGATCATTTATCTCGATAAGAGATAAAGTTATTATCCTTGATGAATCAGAATTGTTTACATATAAAGTTAGAAAAGCAATTAGATATAGAAGTGTGTTAAATCAATCGACTAAAATTAGAAAAGTTGAAGATTTATCAGTTGGTGATTATGTTGTACACTACGATTATGGTATTGGGCAATATGTTGGCTTAAAAACTATGGAACTTAGTTCAGAGAAAAGAGATTATTTGCATATTATCTATGCAAATCAAGAAGCATTATATGTTCCAATGGATCAAATAGATATGGTCTTAAAATATAGCAGCCATGAAGGACAAAAACCTAAAATATCAAAACTTGGTGGTAAAACTTGGACTAAAACTAAAGCTAGTGTTAGAATGAGAATTAAAGACTTAAGCGATAGATTAATTAAATTATATGCAATTAGAGATCAGGCACAAGGATTTGCTTTTTCAAAAGACAATGAGATGATGGAAGCATTTGAAAGAGATTTCAAATATGAAACTACTAGAGATCAGCAAAAAGCGATTATACAAGCCAAACATGATATGCAACAAAATAGACCTATGGATAGACTGATTTGTGGAGATGTGGGATTTGGTAAAACTGAAGTTGCACTTCGTGCAGCATTTAAAGCAGTACTAAATCAAAAACAGGTTCTATATTTAGTTCCAACAACTGTACTAGCTAGACAACATTACTATACATTTAAAGAAAGATTTGATAAATATGGTGCAAATGTAGCATTAATGTCTAGATTTGTAACAGCTAAACAACAAAAACAGACTATAGAAAAATTAGCAAAAGGATATATTGATGTTGTGATTGGAACACATCGTCTATTATCTTCTGATATTAAGTATAAAGACTTAGGTCTGTTGATAATTGATGAAGAACAAAGATTTGGCGTTGAGCAAAAAGAAAAAATTAGAGAAATTAAACACAACGTGGACACCCTAACGCTTTCTGCGACCCCAATTCCTAGAACGCTACAAATGTCTTTAATGGGATTAAAAGATTTATCAATGATTGAAACGCCACCTATGAATAGATATCCTGTTCAAACATATGTGGTTGAAAGACAAGATGCCTTAATTAAAGAAGCTATTACAAGAGAAATCTCTCGTGGAGGACAAATTTTTTACTTGTTTAATAGAGTGACTGGTATGGAAGGCATGGTAAGAAAGTTACAAAAATTGGTACCTGAGGCTAAAATTGGATTTGCCCATGGCAAAATGAATAGAGAATCCTTGGAATCTGTTATTTCAGATTTTATCGACCATCAATTTGATATTTTAGTATCAACAACTATTATTGAAACAGGTGTTGATATACCAAATACAAACACTCTAATCATACATGAAGCTGATAAACTAGGTTTATCTCAGCTATATCAAATTAGAGGGCGTGTTGGTAGATCCGATAGAATTGCTTATGCTTATCTATTATATGATCAATTCAAGAGTATTAATGATGAAGCAAAGAAAAGATTAGCTGTGATTCAAGATTTTACAGCCTTAGGCAGTGGATATAAGATCGCAACAAGAGATTTATCCATCAGAGGTGCCGGAGATATCTTAGGTGCTGAACAATCTGGTTTTATTGATAGTGTGGGTATTGAACTTTATATGAAATTATTAGAAGAAGCAATCACTGGTGAATCCATTGAAAAAGAAAAATCAACACAAATTGATCAAATTTATGCTCAACGACATGTTGATCCACAATATGTGGCTCAAGATAGCGCAAGAATTGAAATTCACAAACGTATTAGCGAACTTAATAATTTAGCAGACATTGAAGATTTAAAATTAGAATTAACAGATAGATTCGGACAATTAGATGCAGATTTATTGTTGTACATGTATGAAAAACTATACAAAAAATTATCCTATAAAATTGGTGCACATCAAACCATTGTTGATCTTAATCAAACGACACTTATACTTTCAATGGAAGCATCTTCTAAGATTGATGGTAAAAAGTTATTTGAAAAAGCAGAAAACTTTAAATTAACTAAAATTAGATTAAGTTATATAAGAGGACATATACACATTCAGTTGATTACCAAAAATATAAAACAACACTGGTTATATTTATTTGACCTATTTTTGGAGGATTTCATATATAATTAGAATAAGAGGTGAGTATCGATGGCTATAGATATATTACAAATTTCAAAAACAGCTTTAAATGCACAAAAGACAAATCCAGAAGTGATTAACGCTTCTATTGGAATGTTTTTTGATGAAACAAGACATATTGGAGGAATGCCTTCAGTATCGAAAGCTTTAAGAGAATTACCGGATATGAGTATATTGCCATATCCAGCAGTAGATGGAGGGAAAGATTTTAAAGATCATGTAATTTCATGGACATTTGGTCAATATGAAGAACAAATTAGAAAAGAAATGCATGTAGATGCTTGTGCAACACCAGGGGGAAGTGGAGCAATCGCATCAACATTTTCAGTGTACACAAAACCTAATGATTTTGTGTTTGTTTCAAATGTTAGATGGCAATATGATAGATTTGCAGATCGTGCAAAGATTAAACTATTTGAACATAATATGTTTGATAAAGATGGATTTGATTTGAAAAGCTTTGATGAGCAACTCTCAAATCTTTGTAAGATACAAAAACAAGTTGTTGTTATCGTAAATGATCCATGTCATAATCCAACAGGATATACGTTAAGTTTGGATGAATTTAAAGCTGTTATCGACAGTTTAAATAAACATCATAAAAATGATATTGTATTCTTGTATGATGTAGCATATTTAGAGTATACAAGTGAAAAAGATAACCGTATTAAGATGTTAGAACTTTTAAGACTTAAAGAACATGTACTTACTGTTTTAGCTTTCAGTGGATCTAAAACTTTCGGAGTCTATGGTTTGAGACTAGGTGCAGCAATTGGATTAACAAAAAATAAAGATAAGATTGATAATTTTAGACCAAAATTTGTAAATGAAGCAAGAGGTTCATGGTCGGCTACACCAACCATTTCCATAGAATTGCTAAATCATTTTTCAAAGAAAGAAAATTATGCTAGTTTTAGTAAAGAACTAAAAGGTATTAAGGATATTGTCCAAAAGAGAAGTCAGTTATTTATATCTCAAGCAAACGAGATTGGATTAAAGACCTATCCGTTTAGATCTGGATTTTATGTCATAGCATTAACTGATAAACCTATGGAAGTTTTTGAAAAATTAACTGAAAAAGGTATATATGTTGTACCTATGGAAAATGGAATTCGAATTGCATTATGTTCAATATCATTAAAAGAGATTGACGGATTACCACAAAAAATAAAATCATTAATAGATTAAATTAAAATAGAGAATCTTTTTAAAGGTTCTCTATTATATATTTTCATGATTTAAAAGTTTAATAGACATATCTATTATGTTATAATTGAATTAGCAAAAGGAGTGAATATTATATGATCTTTGGACAACCAATTTGGAAAATAGCACTAGATTTTTATATCATCTGGATTTTAGTCTTTTTTCTTCTAAAATTTTTAATCACAAATAAAAGAATGCTAAGTGTAGTTCTTTCTTTTGTATTTATTTATGTGATTTATTATATGAGTCATTTAGCTGATATAATTGCAACTTCACAAATTTTAGGATATGTCGTTTCATGGTTGCCAATTATCCTTGTCATCATTATGGCTCCAGATTTAAGACGCTCTTTAGAAATTGTTTGGAAACAAGATAAATCCAAAGAAGATTTTGAAATGGGTTCTGAACGAACCAAACAACAAATCGTTGATGCAGTCATGCATTTAGCATCACAAAGTATCGGAGCATTAATAACCATTGAAAAGCACAACACATTAGATCAATATGCTGATCGTGCAATCATGATGAATAGTGATGTTTCAAAAGAGATTTTAATTAATATTTTTACCCCTAATACACCATTACACGATGGTGCGGTCATTATTAGAGGTGATCATATTTTATGTGCCGGTTCATATTTTGTTTTATCAGACAATCAAAATTATGATAAAACAATGGGATCAAGACATCGTGCTGGATTAGGTATTAGTGAAATCACCGATAGTTTAACCATATTAGTTTCAGAAGAAACAGGGAATGTTTCAGTTGCAATAGAAGGTATTCTACTCAAAATGAATGATCGCGAAAAACTTATGGAATATCTTAATATGTTTATGAAATAGGAGGTTCACATGAAGAGATTTTTATCGTTTTTTATTGAACCATTTAGAATTATATCAAATCGAAATATATCAGAGAAAATAGCAAGCATTTTTACAAATCATAAATTTCTTTACCTGATTGTATCTATTATTATTACTGCAATCATTATATTTTTTATGTATGCTGTGCCTTATTATGGGTGGTAATTGACATATGTTACAACATCCGATTTATCCTCTGATAATTTCAATATTCACTTTAGTCTTAGTTATCATGCAATCCATACAAAGTGAAAAAGTATTAAAAAATAGATTAGTCATCTCGTTTTTTAACATAGCCATCGCTGTGATGGTTTTTGTCATTTATAATAACTTTATCTTAGAAAACGAACTATATACTTTAATTTATATCATCTTTAATTTTCTTGTATATTTTATTTTTCTTTTGGTTTTATACCAAGCGTTTAAAACTTCTGCACTTAAAGCCAATCATTATCAACTCTTTGTTAAATCTATTAAAAATAGTAGATGGAATGCTTACTATGTTGTTGATAAAAAAGAAAGAGTTAAAGATATTTCGTTAAGTCTTTTACAAGAACTTGGTATAGAAAAAGAAGAAATTATAGGTAAAAAGCTATTTAATATATTAAATAAAACAATAAGATTTACTAGATTAAATGGTCTAGATATCAATAATAAACAATTGGAAAATTACTATAAGAATTATAAAGAAAATGCAAAACCTAATGATTCAGAAGTTCAAGAATTACAGTTTTTAAATGATACTGGAGATCCCGTTATTCTTCGTTTAGTTATGCAGCCAGTATTTGCTTTAGGTAAATATAAAGGAAGAATTTGTGTTGGTGAAAAGAAAACTGATTTTAATTTATTAGCTGTTGAAAAAGAACTTAATGATAGAAATAGTGAATTAGAAAGTATTAGACATAAATTTATAGCAACCTTAGAATTAAGCGAAGAAGGATTGTTTTATATTGATCTAGATGAGCGAACTATTTGGGCATCAGATGCTTTAGTATCTAGCTTAGGGCTACCTAGTAACTTATTAGACTTGACAGATTTTAGAAGATTAATTGAACCAGAAGACTTAAAGAAGTATTTAGCATTATTGGGCGATTTAACAATAAACAAGACTCAATATCAAACTTCTTATAGAATTAAAATTAAAGGTAGATATATTTGGTTTAAAGAAAAAGGTAAACGATTATTTGAAGATACAAATTCAGCAATTATTATGGGTACTTTGAATCCTATGAAGACTAAACATTTTCAAGCGAGTCAAATAGATATCCTTGATTTATTAAAAGACAAAAATGAGTTTATGGCACATATGCATAAACTATTTAATGACAATCGGTATTTTCAATTAGTTGTATTTAGATTACAAAACATTCCAAAAATCAACGAAGACTATGGACGAGAAGTTGGAAACATGTTTATTGCAGAATATATTAAAAAAATGAGTTCATCATTTGTTTCTGAATCAGGTGACATATTTAGAATTACAGGTATTGAATTTGCAATCACGATTACAGATCCTAGAAAAATGGATGTTCTAGCAAATGGTGTTAAATCTAATCCAACATTTTTAAATTTAAATATGCAATATGGATCTATTTCAGAAGCTTTGGAAGTCTTTGCAGGTATTGCAGTTGGTGGTTCTGATGCACACGAGGAACATCAATTATATCAAGCTGCGTATCAAGCATTAAAAATTTCTTTAAACCCTCAATTCTCATCACATGGTTGTTATTATAAAGATATCGTTTCATGACAAAATCAGATATTAGGAAAAAGATGTTGTCCTTAAGATCAAAACAAACATCCAAAGATAAAAATTTGAGAGATTTATCTATAATCAATCAAATCTCATCTCATCAAAAATTTATATCAGCTAAAACAGTTGCAATCTTTTATCCGATGAAAAATGAGATAGATTTGCTTAAATTACTTTCATATGACAAGATATTTTTATTTCCAAAAGTAAATCAAGATCATTTAGAGTTTCATATATTTGATGAACATATTGAGTTTGAAAAAAGTAGTTTTGGTGTTTTAGAGCCATCTGGAAATAATATGTATAAAGATAAGATAGATTTGATGATTGTACCGGCACTAGCTATTTCAAAAGAGTTGGATAGAGTTGGTTATGGAAAAGGATTTTATGATAGATATATATTAAATCATGATATTGGATTTACGCTTGGAGTAATTTATGATTTCCAAGAATTAGATTATATAGATACTTCAACATTTGATCGAAAATTAGATCAATATATAAAGGGGTCATTATGAATACAGCACTTATAGTAGCAGCAGGCACAGGTTCTAGATCACAACTTAAAATTTCGAAAATATTATATAAAATTAATGAGAAACCAATCTTCATGTATAGCGTAGATTTATTTAAATCTCTTGGTTTTGAGATTTGTTTAGTCATATCTAAAAACGACATGAAAGATGTAATTCAATATGTTGATCAATCAGTAAAGATTGTTATTGGTGGTAAGACAAGAAGTGAGAGTGTACAAAGAGGACTAAAGGAAGTAACAACTCCTTATGTCTACATTCATGATGCAGCTAGACCATTGATTACTAAAAAAGCAATTTTAAATATAGAGAAAGCGCTAGAAAATCATGATGCAGTTATGCTATCCGAGCCAGTCACATCGGCATTAAAATATAATCTTAAACAAAATATATCTTCAGTCAATCGAAATGATTATCTTTTAGCACAAACGCCGCAAGCTTTTTTAACTGAAAAAATTAGATATGCGTATTTAAGAAATCAAGATTCTTTTGATGACGATATCAGTCTGTATCAACATTTTTATGAGGATGCAGTCATTCATGTCATTCATAATGAAGAACCGAACCCAAAATTAACATATTTAGAAGATTTCACGAATTTAAAATATCAATTAGAAGGTGATTTGAATATGCGCATAGGACATAGCTTTGATATTCATCAATTAAAAGAAGATAGAAAATTGATATTAGGCGGATTGACTATAGAACACGATAAAGGATTAGATGGTCATAGTGACGCAGATGTATTAACACATGCTATAACAGAATCTTTATTAGGTGCTTTAGCACTAGGTGATCTAGGTACACATTATCCGGATAACGATCCAAAGTATAAAGATATATCATCTATAGCATTATTAAAAGATGTTTATAAAAAGATCAAAGGTCTTTCTTATGAAATTTTAAATATAGATTCAACTGTTTATGCTGAACTTCCTAAATTAAATCCATACATTACAGATATGAGAAAAAAAATTTCAGAATCACTTGATATTGATATATCAAAAGTAAGCATAAAAGCAACAACATATGAAAAATTAGACGCAATAGGAAATCAAAAGGCAATTGCTGCAGAAGCAATTACATTATTAAAGAAGGTGAATGTATGATTATAGAAACTGAATTTGGAAACTTTGAGTTATTAAAAGATTATAGAGAAACTTTTGATCTCTTAACATTTCAAGAACGCTATGTAGATGTAGCATTTGATAGATATACATATCTTGTTGGAGATATGTCATCAGAAAAATTAAGAATCAAAGGATTTAACTCAGATCCTAAAAGTAGTAATGGATTTAAACGAATACCAGATTATTTAAATGAGTCTTGTAATTTTAATTGTGGTTACTATATTTTGAAACGACTTAAGAAAGAAAAAACAACTGACTAAATTGATTGCAACTTAATAAAATATGTTATATAATCAGTATGTTAAAGAGGTGAAAATGAATGGATGAAACAACAAAACAAGTTCATGAATTAATCGATAAAGTAAGACCCTATCTACAACGTGATGGTGGAGACATTGAAATCGTAAATGTTGAAGATGGAATTGTTTATGTCAAAATGATGGGTGCATGTGATGGATGCGTTGCTATAGATGTCACGCTTAAACAAGGGATTGAAACAATGCTATTAGAAAATGTCCCAGGTATCATTGCAGTTGTTAATCTAGATTAAACAATAGACGGTCTTTGACCGTCTTTTTTAAATCATAAATTTCGGAGGAATGTATTATGGAAAGAAAAGTAGGAATCGTAGTTGATTCTACCTTTGGATTAGATCAAGCATTTATTAAAAAGGAAAATATTACAGTTGTTCCCTTAAAAGTGATTATTGATCAAGCAGAATATACTGATGGGAGTATAAATCCAGACTTAGTAGTAAAAGCATTACAAGAAAAGAAACATGTTAAAACAGCACAACCCGCACCAGAGTTATTTAAAAAAGCATTTGAAGAACAACTTAAAAAATATGATGAAGTTATTTGCATGACTTTATCTAAGACATTAAGTGGTACTGTAAATAGCGCTAATCTAGCAAAAACCATATTAGAAAATGATAATGTTGTTGTTGTAGATACTGAAAGTACAATTAATGGATCAGGTTATTTAGCTGAAAAGGTGTGTGAATTTTTAAATGAAGGACACACAGCTAGTGAAGCCTTAGGTTATTTAAGTGATTTAAAAGAACAAGGATCACTTGTATTTACTGTTGATAATCTTCAGACTCTTTATTTAAATGGTAGATTAAGCAAAGTCTCAGCCGTTATTGGTAATTTTTTAAAGATAAAACCTATCTTAAGATTTAGAAGAGGAGTTTTAGATGTTGAACATAAAGTAAGAAGTTTTAATAACGTTATTTTATATTTAATTAAACAAGTAGAAACACTTCTAGATTATGGTAAAGATGTTGTTGTCAGAATTGCATATGTTGATCGTTCAACAGAAGCAAAACAACTAGAACATGAAATTTATCAATTAGGTGATCGTGTTAATGTGAAAATTACAGGCGTTATTTCACCAGTGATATCAGCACATGTTGGACTTGGTGGATTGGGTATTTATCTAGCATATGAATAATAAGTTTTAAAAAGAAGGAATAAAAACATGTCAAAAGCATTGGTTTTATGTTATTCATTTGAAGGATATACACTTCAAATGGCAAACTTTATTAAAGAAGCTCTTCAAATTGAAGTTATTGAACTTAAACCTTTAAATGAAATAAAAACAAGAGGATTTTATAAATATATTTGGGGAGGAAGACAAGTTGTCTTCAAAAAGAAACCTAAATTATTTGAAATAGAAGTTAATTTTGATTTATATGATACCATTTTTATTGGATCTCCCATATGGGCAGGCACTTATGCACCACCTATTAGAACATTATTAGAAGATGGGATGCTTAAAGGTAAAAAAATTGCATATTTTTATACACACGAAGGCGGCGCATCAAAAGCTTCTATTAGAGGACAGCAAACCATCGAAATACATAATAAGTTTTTAGGCTCATTATCGATTTTGAATAAAAAATCTATGCTTAATCAAAACAAAAATGATATCATTGCATGGTCGAAAAAGATGATAGAAAATTAGGTTTTCATATGAAGAAAGTAAAAAAAACATTTAAAATAATATTGATAACAATAACATCTTTGATTTTAGGACTAATATTAGTATTGTTTATTTATACTAGAAATTCCTATAAACCTCTTGATGAAATGTATCAAGAGATTGAGTTATTAAATATAGATGACATCACCGTTCTTGATGATTTTGATCAAATCAGTTATTTTGTCAATGATCCTATAAAAAATATAGTGATTGTTCCAGGTGGCAAAGTGAAACCTGAAAGTTATCAATATTTGGCTATCATGCTTGCATTAGAAGGATATGATGTAACAATTGTTAAAACGGTATTTAATCTAGCAATTCTAACACCTAATTATGGCGCAAGATTCTTAAAGGATGATATAGATAATGTTGTTATAGGACATTCTTTAGGTGGAACAGTAGCAAGTCTATTTAGCAGTGGATCTGATGAAGTAAGTGATATTATATTTCTAGCTAGTTATCCTATTTCTGATGTTTCAGATAAAAATGTACTAGTACTAACTGGTCAAAATGATGAAGTATTGGATACAGATAAAATAGAAGATAATCTAGATCTATTACCGGATAATATCCTATATAAAATCATAATGGGTGGAAATCATGCACAATTTGGATGGTATGGTATTCAAAAAGGTGATGGTACTGCAACAATAACCACTAAAAAGCAACAAGATATCATTGTTAATCAAATCATAGAGTTTATTGAATAAGTTTATAAAAGAAATCACCAAATTTATGGTGATTTCTTTCTTTTATATAGGCAGTCCTATATAATTAAAGTAAAGCTAAGACAATTATATGAACTTAATATATAAATTAACGATTTAACATGCAACTAACAGTTGCTTGATTGCATTTTATTTACGCTGTATACTGAAAATGTAAGGAGGATAGAAAATGTTAAATATTGAAATCATTAGTAAAAGAATTATTGAAAAAAGAAAACAAATTGGCATGACACAAAATGAGCTTGCAGATGCACTTTATGTCACAAGACAAGCTGTAAGCAAATGGGAGATGGGTAAAAGTCTTCCAAGTATTGAAGTATTAATTGAGATGACAGAATTATTTGACGTTACTATCGACTATATGTTGGATGGGTCTGATTTGAAAGATAATGACTACGCTAGGATGTTTATGCAATTTCCAAGAGAATCTGTAATTTATCGATTTATGAACTCAGATCATCCTAACGACGACATTAAAAACATATTTTACCTCCTAACAGAAAAGGAGCGAAAGCAAATGATTAATCAAGTATTAAACGGTTATTTAAAAGTAGATAACCACATGTTATGGCCATACTTAAGCAATCAAGAACGGAGATATTATTTAGGCAATATGTTGTCAAAAAATATGGATGAAGACTTAGGAAATCTTTATGGCATGATGTCTACAGAAGAGAGATTAATGATTAATATTGATGGAAATCGTTATTTTTCTAAAAAATTATAAAGGAGAGAGTTAAATGAAATATACACATGTATTACCCTTTATGGGGAAAGAAGAACTAAAAGAAACTGCACATGATATTATTAACGGAAAATTAGAAGGTGTTAAATTAGAGAAATTATATCCATTTCTTGGGAAAGAAGCACTAGATGAAATTGTTGATCTACTTATTGAAAAAAAGGAAAAGTCAAAACTAATTCGTGCAATTCCTTTCATGAGTAAACAAAAAATTCAAAGATTATATGAAGCTGCAGAAAGCGGAGAAATCCCTGATTTTGACACAACCATTTGTTTACCATTCTTAGAAGCAGATAAGATTAAAGAAATATTTAAAAATCTAATTAAAAATGCTCCAGATGAAACAGATGATGAAGATGATGAAGATGATAAAGAAAGTAAAGCATAAAAATATATTCTAATAGAGATAACCAGAACAATTAAATGTTCTGGTTTTTTCATAGATTGATAGAAAAATGATGGATTTACAATTTTAAATGTTAAGTTCACTTGACATATTGTAAAGTATATGATATAAATAGAATGTAATACTTGACATATTTTAAATATTTGAGATTAAAAATAGAATTAGAAAATTAAGGAGAAAAGAAATGAAAGTAAGCTATTGTGCAAAATATGGAGGACCGGAGGTATATCAAATTATAGATATAGAAATACCTAAACCTAAAGAAAATGAAATCTTGGTCAAAATTTATAGAGCTGTAGTTTCTCCAACAGATGGTAATTTTAGATCAGGGAAACCGTTCATCGCTAGATTATTTTCTGGACTATTTAAACCTAAGAAAAAAATCCACGGAGAAATGTTTGTAGGCAAAGTCGTTGAAATAGGTTATAATGTTAAAAATTTTAGTGTTAACGACATGGTATATGGAACAAATGGGATGGATCTAGGAGCTTATGGTGAGTATCTATGTGTAGCTACCAATAAGGCTATCAAAAAAGTACCAACAGATTTAGACTATAAAGATGTACTACCTTTGGTAGATGGTGGGATAACTGCATTACCATTTCTTAAAGAAGCGGCACATATTAAAGCTGGAGATAATGTTCTTATAAACGGTGC